>Ga0307474_10001441_pt1 | contig 17314 bp, 18 predicted proteins | sample atmos_gasesECM1C_2_FD_203312 | JGI IMG/M metagenome (GOLD analysis project Ga0307474, IMG submission 203312) | Hardwood forest soil microbial communities from Morgan-Monroe State Forest, Indiana, United States - atmos_gasesECM1C_05 | ecosystem: Environmental > Terrestrial > Soil > Temperate... | reverse complement strand
GTGACCCTTGTTCTCTAGACCGCTGCGGACGCGTCCGCCACGGGCGCTTCAGGGGCGGCCGGCGCTTCTTCCGCCGGTGCTGCAGCGGGCATCGCGCTCACCTTCTTCTTGGCGTCGCGAAGCTTTCTAATTTTGTCGAGACGCTTCTGTTCTTCATCGATGCGCACGGTGATGAATTTGATCACCTGCTCGGTGACGCGCAGCCGGCGCTCGAGTTCATGGACTACCGAGCCCGCCCCTTCGATCGTCATCAGAATGTAAAGGCCTTCGCGGAACTTGCGCACCATGTAGGCCAGACGGCGCTTACCCATGCGATCGACGCTCTTAATCGAGCCAGAAGCCGATGTCACCGTGGTTTCCAGGGTCGAAATCAGCTTTTCAAGATCCTCATCCGTCATATCAGGACGAACGATAAACATCAGTTCATAAGTACGATTCATTGGCTATCTCCAAATCTTAAAGGCAGCGGCCAGGGATCAGTGGCCAGTGACCAGTAATCCCAAGACCGCTCGAAAACGGTTGTCCAATCCAACTCAAAATTCTCTTAGTCACTTCAGCAGCCGCGGGAGCCTGGCCCCTGGCCCCTGATTACTGATCACTGCTTTCTTTGCGGTTGAAGCGGTTCATGGCCGCCGCCGCGCCTTCGGTTAAAATTACTTTTACCGCTTCCGCCGCCGTGTCGAGCATTTCGTCCACCGCAGCCGTTTGAGCCTTGCGAAAGGGAGACAGCAGATATCCCTTTCCGTCTTCGACTTTGTGATCGGGCGCTACGCCGACCCGGATGCGCAAAAAATCCTGCGTACCCAAGGCATCGATGATCGACTCGATGCCGTTATGTCCCGCCGAACTTCGCCGTGTATGAATCCGCAACGTGCCCAGGGGAAAATCCAGCTCGTCCTGAATTACGATCAGGTCCGATTCCGCCTTCGCGTCGTACTCCGCCACCAGCTCACGAACCGAGATGCCGCTCAGGTTCATGTAGGTTTCGGGCTTCGCCAGCAGAACCGGCTCGTTCGCAACCTGCGTTCGCGCCGTCAGCGCCCGGCACTGGCGGTTTCTGATCTCTACCCCACGTTCGCTCGCGATGCGATCCACCACGCGAAAGCCAATATTATGCGGCGTGAACTGATACCCGATGCCAGGATTGCCGAGACCAACGATCAGTTTCACGCGGGAGATCCTTCGCTTCGCTCAGGATGACAGCGGCGGGCTCAGATGCCACGCTGTCACTTCTTCTCCTTCTTCTCGGCTTTCTTCTCGCCCTTCTCGGCGGGGGCAGCCTCGCCCTCTTCGCCGGTCTCCGCTTTGCCCTTCTTGATGACTTCGGGCTCGGCTGGAGCAGCTCCCGCCTCTGCGGCCGCCGCTTCCGGCGTCGCCACAACTTCTTCCTTCACGGAAGTGACGTGGGCCACGGGCTGATTCGCTTCGGTAATGAATTTTATTTTCTCATTGTGCGGCAGGTCGGAGACGCGCAGCACTTTGCCGAAAGTAAGCTCACTGACATCGACGTCGATGTGGCTTGGAATGTCGCCGGGGAGGCACTCGATCTCGACTTCGCGCAACATCTGCTCGAGAATGCCGCCTTCGGTCTTGACTCCGGCGGGCACGCCCTGCAACTCGATAGGCACGCTGACACGCAGAGCCCTATCCATGGCGATCCGCTTCAGGTCAATGTGCAGCAAGTGGCCTTTGATCGGCTCATATTGCCAATCGACGATCATGGCCTTGGTGCGCTCGCCGCCGTTCATGGCAAGATCGAAAATCGTGTTATGACCGGAGTCGGAGTGGAGAATGCGCAACACATGCCGCGGATCGACGGCGACCGGTTGTGCGTCCTTGCCCGCGCCGTACACCACGGCGGGAATTTTGCCTTCGCGACGAACCCGCCGGGCATGATTCTTGGTTCCCGCTTCGCGGGGTTGCGCTTCCAAAACGTTCTGTTCCAATGTGGTTGCCATAATTTCGTTTCCTTCTAAGAAATAATACTGTCAAGCATTGTCATCCCGAGGCGACAGCTTTATCGTCGCCGAAGGATCTCAGCCACATCCGGTCCATCCACATTACTGCCAGCTAAATAAATAACCGGCTGACTGAGGTTTCTTCGTGATTGGCCTGAATTGCCCGGCCAATCAATCCCGCAATCGAAAGCACCCGAATCTTCGGCTCAGCTTTTGCCTCGTCGGTGAGCGGGATGGTATTTGTTACCACCACTTCCCGGATCACCGATTTTGCAATGTTCTGTACCGCCGGATACGACAGCACGGCGTGCGACGAACAGGCATACACTTCCGTGGCGCCGTTTTCCATCAATGCCGTGGCGGTCTTCACCAGCGTTCCCGCAGTGTCAATCAAGTCGTCAATGATCAGGCAGGTGCGGCCTTTGACGTCGCCGATGACGTGCATCACCTCGGCTACATTCATTTCCACCCGCCGTTTGTCGACGATGGCCAACGCCGCGTCTACTTTCTTCGCGAAAAACCGGGCACGCTCCACGCCGCCCGCGTCCGGCGAAACCACCGTAAGATTCGGCAGGCTCAGCTTCTTGAAGTGATCCACCAGCACCGGCGAGGCAAACAGGTGATCCACCGGAATGTTAAAAAATCCCTGCAACTGCGGCGTATGCAAATCCACAATCAGCGCCCGATGAATCCCCGCCGTCGTTAGCAGGTCAGCCATCAACTTCGAAGAAATCGGGCTGCGCGGCTTGTCCTTGCGATCCTGCCGGGCGTATCCAAAGTACGGGATCACGGCCGTAATTCGCCGGGCCGAGGCTCGCTTGAGCGCATCGACCATCAACAGCAATTCAATCAAATTCTCGTCGACACTGGCGCTCCGCGCCCCATGTACCGCGCGGCACGTCGGCTGCATCACAAAAACGTCGGCGCCGCGCACGTTCTCCTGAATCTGCACATAGGCTTCGCCATCGGCAAAGCGCGTCACTTGCGCCTGACCCCGCGGCATCCCAAGAAAGTGGCAGACTTCGTCGGCCAATAACTCGTTCGCCGTTCCGCTGAAGATCTTGAACTTCTCATCCACTCGAGCGCGCGGTTTGCGATCCGGTTTCTCCTCGGGCGCGGGTGGAACGTTCTTTTCCATCTTCTCTACTTTTTCGGCCGGCGTGACTAAGGTAGCCATAGTTAGCTGTTAGCCTTTAGCTGTTAGCTCTTAGCTGAACCGTTCGCCCCGTGCCATAAGCCAAGAGCCAACGGCCAAGAGCTAAAAGCTGATTTCTGGCTGGGCCGCTAGGATTCGAACCTAGACAAAGTGCTCCAAAGGCACTTGACCTACCATTAGTCGACGGCCCAGTATCGCGTTTTCAAGTTTCCGGCTTTCCGTTTCAAAAGTTGAAACTGAACCCCGGGGCTTCGGTTGAAAGTGATAACCCTATTAAACAACCAGAAACTAGAAACTGGAAACAAGAAACTTTGTCCAACACGCCTGCCGCGTCAGGGTAGTTGTCGCCTGGGCCATCCAACCCTGCTTCCGCAGTTTTACAGCGGCCTTGCTCGCCTCCTGTTTCGAAGCGAACAACCCGTATAACGCTGAGCCGGAGCCCGACAAGGACGCATATCTTGCGCCCGCGCGCTCCAGCGCACGCTTTACTGCACTCAGTTCGGGATACTCAGGAAAGACGACTTGTTCAAAGTCGTTCTTGATCCCGGCCCGGACAAGCTCGAGAAGTGGATTCTCGCGCCGGCCCCTTCTGAAAGGAGCACCGGAGTAACTCTCGCTTAGCCACGCCGACAGCCTTCGACCAAGCTCAATCATTGTATCGGATGGGGTGGGCACCGTCAATTTTCGGTCCCACTCCGCGAAAGCTTTTGGAGTCGAAACTCCCACCTCCGGCGTCACCACCACGCACGCCGCTGCGGGCAGGTCCTGCAACGGATAGACCTGTTCGCCGCGTCCGACTCCGAGCACCGTGCCGCCCACCAGAAACAATGGCAGGTCGGAACCAATATCGGCCGCAATGCGACAACGGTCGAGTGCGGACAATTTTGTCTTCAGAACTTTATCGAGTGCCAGCTCGAGTGCCAGGAGTGTGGCGATTGCGTTCGCCGATGCGCCACCGAGCCCGCCCTGCACCGGCAACCGCTTCTCAATCTCGATAACGATCCGGCGCTCGATCTTCAAGGTGTGGAGGGCTTTCTCCGCAATACGGTAGCAAGTGTTCGAGTTGTCCTGCGGAACTCTGGGATCGGCACAGCGAATCTCGATGCCGCTTCCTCGTTTCGCGGTTACGGTGATCAAGTCGTGCAATCCGATCGTCTGATAGACCGTGAGGAGTTCGTGAAAGCCATCCTCGCGCCGGGGACCTATGGATAAGCCGAGGTTGATTTTCGCGAAGGATCGGACGGTGACGGCCATGGACTGACGATTGTAAGGTTTCGGGCGCAAATTTACGATTCCCGGCCGCGATGATGCGTGAACCCAGGCGCGCTTTGTGCCTGTATCTGGCAATAAAAAAGTGCCTCCCTACTCGACACACCACCATGGTAATCTCGACCCTCGCCGCGCATTAGAGGATGCTAATTGTGATTCCAATCACGCGAACCGGTTCGCTAGTATTCCTGCTGGGATGAGCCTGTTTGAGTGAGAACGACCGCATGAAACGAGTGCTGCCCTGCTTCGCAATGGGGACCCTGTCAGCACTGATCCGTAACCCGGTGTAAGCGTTACATGCGGAGAGTAAGCAACCCAATTTCAGCCCGCGTTTCACGAGTACTTGCAAGGCTTTGTGAAACGGCGTGGGTTATCAGGGGGTTTCTGTATGCGCAGTGCGGTGAATCGCTTTCTTTTGCTGGCTACTCTCTTTGCGACCGCGGCCCTCGCCGCTGCACAAAGCGACTATAAAGTCATATCCGTTGCCAATGGTGGCAGCATTTCCGGAACTGTCAAATGGTCCGGCCCAATACCTCATTCATTGGATTTTCCTGTCAGCAAAGATCCACAAGTCTGCGATCCTGACCACAAAAAGACGGTGAGTCTCGATCGGCTGATCGTGGGACCAGAAGCTGGCGTGGCCAACACCGTCGTTTATCTGAAGAATATTTCCGCCGGAAAGGCGATGGAACTCCCCGAGCAGCGCCGGCATCTCGATCAACGCCATTGCCGTTACGTTCCGCACATTCTGCTGGTGCCGCAGAATGCTGCATTGTCGATGCAGAGCTCCGATGCCACTCTGCACACGATTCATATGGACGGGGCGGCCTCGTACAACTTGCCCTTCCCTTTCCCCAACCAAATCAGCTCGCGCAATATGCCGACGCCTGGCTTGGTCGGCCTTCGCTGTAACGGCGGCCATGTCTGGATGAATGCCGAAATGATGGTGGTGGCGCATCCTTACTACACGGTTACCGACGAGAGCGGACGTTTTGAATTCGCCAACGTCCCACCCGGAACGTATCAGATCGTGGCCTGGCATGAAGGCTGGGGCCTAGCCGGAAAAGAGCAGGCTTACGACGTTCTGACCGAGCGCGCAGTGCAGCGGCCGGTCTTCACGGAACCGAAGACGTGGGAGAAATCAGTCTCGGTGAATGCAAATCAGCCGAGCACAGTCAATTTTGTGATTGGGAGTAAGTAGCTTGTGTTTGCTGTGGCGCGGACAAATCGCGAAAGCTTTAACTGCCCTACGCGCGCCGCTTATACAGCACCTGAAACTCAAATCCGGGATTCGCCGGAAATAGTTCCGCAACTTTCCGCAGGCGCTCCGCCAGTGCCGAGGGTGCCAGTAGAGGATAATCCCGCTCCCGCAGATCGTAGTAATCCACGTCTAAAAACAGCGAGAGCAGGTAGATCGAGATCGTGTCGGAGAACGTAGCTTCAAAGTATTCATTTTTGTAGCGCTCGGCATCGGGGCCGCCGGCCAAAGCCAGTTTGCGCGCTTCCCAGGCATCGAGCGAGGTTTCCCCGCGCGTGCCGGCTTCGACTTGCTTCCAGGCCAGATCGCTGAACTCGTCCGATAACCCAGCGATCTCAACCAGGGCGTGGCCCACGTTGATATAGAACTCGAAAGCCACGGAAAACTTGTCGTCGGTGAGGCGCGTGGAGATGAAAACACACTGGGAATCGCCCAGATTCAGATTCCGATGGCAGACGGCGTTGTCACTGAGGGCTACATCGTAGCGGTCAGCAATCAGAGTTTCGTCGCCCTGGCTCACGGTAAGGGGAACGAAATAATAAGCCTTACGCTTGAGCGCCGCCGCCGCTTTGGCGGGCACCGCGGCAATCATGCGCTCCATATCCAGCGAAGTGATGGAGCTTTCGCCTGCCACGGCATAGCACACCCCGTTCGCCGCCTGGGAAACCGGCGTCATTCGGACTACGTCCGCGGGGCTCCGCGTAATGGTCGGTGCGGCTTGCGACATAATTACTCTTTTATACACTACCCGGGACGGCTACGGATGGGGCAAGACGCCCGCGCCTGATGCGGCGAAACAGGTGTCTTGACCCGTCCAGCTTGTGATCTTAGACTTCACAGTTGACGGAGATCACGGAGCAGCGGCTCGAAACGAGTGGACCGAGAATTTCTACGATATGGTGTCGGTGCCTTACCTGCTCGACGCAAGCTCCAGTGTTAGCCTTAGAAGATGCCGAAGAGGTTACGCCCGCCCCGCTGGTACGCAATTCCAGTACGAGTATTGGTGGTGACCTTCATCGGCACACTCATCGTGTTTGCCGTGAGCCTAATGATAGGCATCGTCGGAACGGTAATTCTTTCAGCGTTGCATCATGTCCATCCCAACATGACGATTGCCTACCGGGTGATCGCAGCCCCTGCTGCTTTGGTGGCGGGAAGCATCGTCTTCGTATTGGCGCTGGGTATGGAGATTCGTCACTACCGGCAGTCCAGGTCTCTGGCCGCGATTGAGAGATTGAACTGAACTGACGCGCACCGTCAACGCACGGACGAGACGAAGCGCCGCGCTAACCTCGCTGGCGATACAATCGAGGGAATGCCTCCACGCATTGCCATCCCGATGCCTCATTCGATGGATCGCGAATATGCCGAGCGATCCATTCCGCAATATGAGCGGGCGGTCGAGCAGGCTGGGGGACAGCCGGTTCGCGTCCCTCTCGACGTGCCGTCCACTGAAGTAACGAAAATTGTGGAGAGCTGCGACGGCGTGCTTTTGCCGGGAAGCAATGCGGATGTCGATCCGGCAAAATTCGGCGCGGACCGATCGCCGAAAACAGCTGCGGCCGATGTGCGCCGCGATGCCGTGGACGAATTGCTGTTGTGCGATGCCTATCAACTGCGGAAGCCGATCCTGGGCATCTGTTATGGCTTGCAGAGCCTGAATGTTTTTCGCAACGGATCGCTGATCCAGCACATTCCGGATTCTCTTCCGGAGGAATTGCGGACACGGGTGGATCACGAAGCAGGAAAGAAGGTCGAGGTAGCGCATGACGTCGTGATCGAGAAGGGCTCCAAGCTGGCAGAGATTATCGGGAGAAACGAAGGGGAACGCCACGGCTTACTTCATGCGAAAGATTCAGAAGGAAAGCAGGGCCTAGCCCGTGAAGGGATCCCGATCGTTGTGCCCGTGAACTCGTCTCACCATCAGTCTGCCGATGGCGTCGGCGACGGCCTTCGCATCGTAGCCCGCTGCCCCGACGACAGCATCGTGGAAGCGCTCGAAGGAACCACTCCGGATCACTTCGTCATTGCGGTACAGTGGCACCCTGAACGGTCGGTTGAGGCAGACGAAGCGTCCCGCGCCATCTTCCGCGCGCTGGTCGTAGCAGCGGGAAAATAGATTATCTCTATTTCTTCCGCGCTCTTTTTGGAGGCGCGATCTTTTCGAGCAACACGACAACGTGTGCCACCGCCGTGTTCTCCAGATTCAGGCCTTCCGGAGTTTTTGCTTTCAGCCCTACGCAATCGCCCGGAACTCCCAGCAATTGCGCGACCTGACTTCGAATTGCCGCGGCATGGGGTCCGATCTTGGGCTTGGCGAGGATCAGGCTGGCGTCCATGTTCGCTACGGCATATCCGGCATCACTAACGCGCTGGAGCGCCTCGCGCAGAAAGACTACCGAGTCGGCGCCCTTCCACTTCGGATCGGACGGTGGGAAGAGCGCTCCGATGTCGGGCGCAGCAATCGCTCCCAGCAGCGCGTCCGTGATGGCGTGCAATAAAACATCGCCGTCGGAGTGCCCTCCCAGACCCTTCTCGTGCGGCACGGTAATGCCGCCGATCTTCAGCGGAATACCGGGGTGAAATTCATGCGAGTCGAAGCCGTAGCCGATGCGGGTCGCCGGTCTCTTCGGTGCCGTCAGGGGCGAGTCAAAATTCTTGTTAGTCATTATTCATTCGTCGCGGGCCTGATGAGTCAGTGCTGGTCCACGACCTTCAAGTAGAATTCCGCCAGTTCCATGTCGCCTGGCGCAGTGATTTTTATATTTCTCGGCGAGCCCATCACAACGGCTACGTCGTGTCCGGAGCGCTCGACCAGCGACGATTCGTCGGTGCCGAGGAATCCGTCGGCGGAGGCTTCGTCGTAGGCCTTCTTGATCACACCGTAGCGGAAGCCTTGCGGCGTCTGGGCCATCACGATGGAGGCACGCGGGATCGTCGCCTTGATCAGCGCGCCTTCGGCGGTGCGCTCCACCTGCTTCACCGTATCGACGGCGGGCATGCCGGCAATGGCCGCGCCATATTTCGCCGCCGCATCGATGACTTCTTGAACGATTTCGTCTGTCACAAATGGGCGCACTGCATCATGCACGAGAACAATATCATCCGCTGTAGCGACAATCGCGTTCAGTGCGTTTCCGACGGACTGCTGGCGGTGATCGCCGCCAATCACGAACTCAACCTTTTTTCTGAGAGCGTCTTCGGTTTCGCTTGCCAGGCGGGCGCGAAAACCGGCAATTTCATTCTCCCGCAGCGCGATCCATATTTCATTCACCGAATCCACAGAGGCGAACTTGCGCAGCGTATGAATAAGAATAGGGGTGCCACCGAGTTCGGTGAATTGTTTCGACGGGGGCGGCTTTTGCTTACCTTTGGCGCCCCCGGGTACGGGAGCCATGCGAGTTCCCAGACCTGCAGCCGGAATAATGACGATCACCTTCATCGCGGGGAGTAAGTATACGAGTGCGTGGAGGGGAGTTCAAATCGGAGGCGCTTTGTGAGTCAGTCCCGCTGCTGAAAACGCGAGACTTCGGAGTGACTCCTGGCGCTCAGCCTTCAGGACTGGGCAGGCTTTGGTTCCACCAGCGTGCCCGGAACCACCGCGGTTGGCACGGCGGTGCCGCTGACGAGCGGCGTACCTGGTGGCACCGCGACCGTAGTAGTGCGACTGAAAGCGCGCTCGTCCCATTTGCCGAAGATCATCTTTCCCGCCGTCGTCTGTAGCACCGATGTCACCGAAACGTCGATGGTTTTGCCGATCATCTTGCGGGCGTTGTCGACGACGACCATGGTGCCGTCGTCGAGATAGGCAACTCCCTGGTTGTATTCCTTGCCTTCTTTCAGGATGAATACTTTCATGATTTCACCGGGCAGCACGATGGGTTTGAGCGAGTTCGCCAGTTCGTTGATGTTCAACACTTCCACGCCCTGCAGTTGCGCGACTTTGTTGAGGTTGAAGTCGTTGGTGATGATCTTCCCCTCATAGACTTTGGCAAGTTCAATGAGTTTCAGGTCGACTTCCCGGACCGCCGGAAAGTCATCCTCCACGATCTGAATTTGCAGCGTGGCCATTTTCTGCAGGCGCTGTAGAACGTCCAAGCCGCGGCGGCCGCGATTGCGTTTCAGTGAGTCAGCGGAATCGGCGACGAGTTGCAGTTCGCGCAGCACGAACTGCGGCGTGACGATGATGCCATCGAGGAAGCCGGTTTCGGCGATGTCGGCGATGCGTCCGTCGATGATGACGCTGGTGTCGAGAATCTTGTAGCTTCGCTTGCCCTGCTTTTCGCCGCCGAAGACGCCGCCCAGAGCGGCCAGGTTCAGCAGGTCGCCCTTGCTCGCGCCGACGATCAGGCCGACATAGGCCATCAGCAACATCACCAGGAGCTGTAGGAAATTGCGAGTAGGCCCCTCGATCACACTGCTACGAATGACCAGCGCGAACAGATAGGCGCCGCAGATGCCCAGGATGCTCCCGATCGCTGCGCCGATCAGCCGCTTCAGGCTGACCGACCGTAGCTTCCATTCAAACAGGACGATGCCGGCGCCAACCAGCGCACCGACACCGGCGTCCACATTGGGCGAGCGGCCGAAAGGCGCAATTACAAAGCAGGTGACTGAAACGACAATAATAAAAAGAAGGCGTACAAGAACTAAATCCACAATAACCTCCCCCGGATGCAGCTCCGCTACTAGTCTGGGCGATGCACCGGTGCCTGCTCCTCGCCGCCTCGCGCGGGAATCGGCATATCAGCATGCGGGGCGCGCAAAAATTAGGGGATGAATGTACGCCCCGTCCCAGCCCGTGGAGGCGAGGCTGAGAGGACTGAATAAACTACGCCAAAAGTATATACCCGGGGACCGGATATGCGAAAAAGCGATGCTTGCACTTTCGGGTCCCTTGTGCACATGTTCGTTTTTGTTTCAGCCCTTTACCAACACTACGCTGTTTACATTCGAGGTAATTCCAAGGCCAGGTACGCTTTTTGACCCTGGCTTCAGCAACCATTTTTTCCGCGGGGATCTCTAACGCACGCCACCTCAGCCCGCCCTGAAGTGCATATCTCAACGCTCTAAGGAAGGTTTCCGCATGTCTTACCGAATCGGTTTTTCTCTCTTTCTTGTCGCGTGCGCCTGCGTGCTTCCCTCCAGCGCCCAATCATTGGTGACCGACATTGCGGTTCCGGGAACTCCGTATGGGATTGCAGTCAATCCCAATAACAATCGTATTTATGTCAGCCTGAGCACTTCGACGGGACCGGCGATCGGCGTAATCGACGGTTCTACGAACACCGTGGTCGACACAGTGGCGACCTCTCAGGGTTCGTCATTGGTCGCGGTAAACATCGCCACCGGCCGCGTCTATGCGGCGGGATGCAACAACAACCAGACTCCGGCCTGCGGCGTGACCGTAATCGATGGAACGTCCGACGCTGTGATCGCGATCATCCCGATCAACGGACCGGCGAATGGTATTGGAGTGCAAGGAATCGCGGTGAACCCCGTAACCAACCGAATTTATGTCTCGGACGATCTTAACTATGAACTCGAAGTAATTGACGGCAATACGAACACTGCGAGTTACATGAACACCGGCAAGGCTGAAATGCTTGGTCTTGCCGTCGACTTTGGAACCAATCAAATTCTAGGAACGCCCAGCGGCGACGTGCTGGACATTATTAATGGCACCACCCATGCAATCACGCGAGTGAAGGTGGGAATGATCAATCAGGACGTGGCAGTGAATTCCTTCACCAGCCGCGCTTACGTTACTGATGATTCTGGTGTAACCAACACTCTCGGCGTCGTAAACCTTAATGCGCAAAAAATAATTGCGAATATCCCCATTGGCACAGGTGCGTTCGGGGTATCTGTGGATTATCTATCGAACCTGGTTTTCGTCGCCGTTCAAAACACCGAAGGCAACGGAAACGTCACGGAAGTCGATGGTAAGACCAATACCGTGAAGGGAACGGTTAGCGTAAACGCACAATACGTCGATGTGAATCCGGCCACGCGGCTGGTTTACGCGTCGGATAATTTCCTCACGAGCGTAGTCCACGTTATCTCTGAATAGTCGAGCAAGGCAGGTACGGTTATGAACCGCAACTGTCCCATCGACTTTCATGCCCATGTCTCAGCGGGAAGGCGCGCGCCGAATGATGCCCTGCTAAACTTACGCGCATGAAAGCTTTGGTAATTACCAGCCTTTCTGGACCGGAAGCGCTCGCGGTTCAAGACACCGCAGAACCTGTTTCGAAGCCGGGACAGATACTCGTACGGGTCGCTGCCGGAGGGCTGAATTTCGCCGACTTCATGACGGCTCAGGGCGGCTATCCGGGCACGCCGGCGCCGCCCTTCGTTGCCGGGAGGGAGTTCGCAGGCTTCGAAGAGAGCGGCGGACGCCGAGTCATGGGCTATGCGCAATGGGGCGCTTTCGCACAGAAAGTTGCTGCTTACGACCACATGTTGTGGCCCGTTCCCGATCACTGGAATGACGACCAGGCCGCCGCCTTTCCCGTGAATTATTTCACGGCGTATCTGGGCTACTGGCAGGCGGGAATGACGCAACCGCCGGCTGCCGGTCGCACGCACCGTGTGTTGATTCACGCCGTGGCGGGAGGCGTGGGAACGGCCGCAGTGCAGATCGGAAAGATTCTCGGAATTGAAATGTATGGAACTTCGTCGTCGGATGAAAAGCTGGAGCGGGTGAAGGATCTCGGCCTGCAACATGGGATCAATTACAAGCAGACCGACTACGAACAAGTCGTGAAGAGCCTGACGGGCGGCGAAGGTGTGGATGCTGCCTTCGAAATGCTCGGCGGCGAACACACTGCAAAAAGCCTGCGCTGCCTGCGCGACTTCGGACGCGTCATTCAATATGGCACGGCTACGGGTAAGCCACCGCAACTCGATCTTCGGGCGATGTATGCAAAATCAGCCAGCGTCCAGGGACTATGGCTGACTTATCTTTCGCAGCGAAGCGAGATTATGGAACCGGCCTGGAAACAACTTTCGGACTGGATCACGCAAAAGAGGCTGACGCCGGTGATTGGGAAAGTGCTGCCGCTGGAGCGAGCCGTGGAGGGGTACAGACTGTTGCAGGAGGGAAAGAATTACGGGAAGGTCGTGCTGAAGATTTGAACTAGCCATTTTTCGGAACGATCAATCTCGAGGTTTGTTAACGCCTCGGGAATACGGCAAGGTTTTCGTCAGCGTTTCTCTTCCAAAGCCGTAAATTCATAGCAGTATCAATCAAGGAACCATCGATTTCGCCCTGCCGGATAAACGCTGTGTGCCGCGCGAGCCTCTGATACGCTTTGATTGAAATTATTTTCTTGACGGATAGCAGTCTTTGGCAGCCAGCGCCGACAGCAACCCATGACCAAACTTCTGCGGTTCTTCCGCCCATCCCACCAGCACACGGCTTTTTCGGCCACGCTGCTGCTGATGGGGACGGTCATGCTCTCGCGCGTCATCGGCTATGTGCGCGAGGCCTATATCGCGTATGCGTTTGGTGCGGGGCCGCAAACGGACGCTTACGTCGCCGCTTTCACGCTCCCGGATTGGCTGAACTACATTGTGGCGGGCGGTGCGGCGTCGATTACATTCATCTCGATCTATACGCGTTTCCTGGCGGAAAAGCGCGATGCCGACGCGCAGAAGACTTTTTCCGTAGTCATTACCGTCATGACCACGGTGATGATCATTGGGACAATCGTTACCGAGATTTTCGCGCCGCAATTTGTCGGCTGGATGTTTCGCGGCTTCTCGCCGTCGCAAATTGAATTAACTGTGCGCCTGACCCGAATCCTGTTGCCGGCGCAAATCTTTTTCTATGTCGGTGGCGTCGTCTCCGCCGTGCTGCTTTCGCACCGCCTATTTCTTTTTCCGGCGTTCGGGCCCCTTCTATACAACGTGCTGATCATCCTGGGAGGCGCCGTCGGGGGGCGGCATTTTGGTATTGCTTCCCTGGCTTATGGCGCGTTGGCGGGAGCGGTCGTCGGACCGTTTTTGGCCAGCGTGATCGGCGCGGCGAAAATTGGGACCGGCTATCGCCCATCATTTGACGTGACCAATCCTGCGTTCCGCGAGTGGGTGCGGCTTTCGATCCCATTGATGCTTGGAGTGTCGCTGGTCACCGCCGATGACTGGATTTTGCGCCACTATGCGTCCAGCGGCATCGGCGACATCTCGCGGCTGAATTATGCCAAGCGCCTGTTCGCGGTTCCAATTGCCGTTCTAGGGCAGGCGACAGGACAAGCATCGCTGCCATTTTTTGCGCGCTTGTTCAACGAGAAGCGCTTCAAAGAATTTGCCGCTACGGTAAACGATTCGGTCTACCGCGTCGCAGCCGCGTCATTCCTCGCCACCGGATGGATGATGGCCGCCGCCTTCCCGCTCATCGATCTGGTCTATCGCCGCGGACGATTTCTGGTTTCCGACACGCATACGACTGCCGTTTACTTTTTCTGGTTCTCGGTGTCGCTGGCGCTGTGGTCGGCGCAGGGGCTTTACGCCCGCGCTTTCTATGCGGCCGGCGACACGCTGACTCCCATGGTTGCGGTGACGGTGATCACGAGCGCCTCGCTCCCGGTATATTCGCTGCTCTTTCACACCTATGGAGTGGTTGGCCTGGCCTGGGCCTCCGATATTGGCATTGGAGCGAATCTGTTTGCATTGGCATGGCTGCTGCACTACCGCAAAATGGTTTCGCTCGGAACGCTGCGTTGGGGGGAGTTAGGTAAGTCGGCAGTGATTGCCGTGGTCGCGGGCGGCATTAGCCTTGGAGTAGCCAACAGTGTCACGCAACTCGTCTCGGGCTACGGTAGCCGCTTTGCCGACGTGCTGCAACTCGTCGTGATCTCGCTAACCTGGGCCACAGCGACCGCCGTGGGACTGTGGCTGCTGAAATCGCAACTGCCCAACGATCTTCGGCGGAGGAAGACCGCTTATCCCGCAGTCGCAGAGGGCGAGAGCAAGGAGATTATGGGGGCGGGAACGCAGCCGTAGTTGCGAGTTGCCTCGGATTATCGACGAAAAGCGTCCCTTCTGTGGTGCAGGTTTTCCCGCCGCCAGGTTCTCTTGCCTACATGAAACTGAAACTGCCTGAAGGTCAGCTCCAGAGCCTCCTGCTCTTGGTTCCGGCCAGAGGGAGCTCGCCGGGGAGCGAGTTTCTCCAAGTGCATGCGCACGAGATCGGTGATGGTCGTATGACGCTCGATCGTGATTTTGTAAAGCTTTTTGACTAGTTTGTCGTCAAGCGAGAGCGTTATGTCCACGTATCCATCGTACTCGAACTACCGACGGCGAGCCCTGAAATGTTGTGGAACTATCTATAAACAACAAAGCGGCAGACATTCGCAATCCCTGCGAACGCTGCCGCCAAACTTAGCCTACAAACATCTCTAGCCGATCAAACCCTTAAGACAGCTGAATCGACCCTAAGCGAACCTACGCCCTGGCCCCAACTGCCGCGGGTTCGGAGGCTGGAATGCTTTCTTCTTTGCCGTTGGCCTTCTGCTGGCCGGGCTGGCCGCCTTTGCGAATGTCGATGCCGCCCTTGAAATAGGCACCGTCTTCGATGGAGATGCGGGCCGCCACTACGTCGCCGGTGAGCGAGCCGTCGCTGCGGATATCCACGCGATCGCTGGCGGTGAGGTTGCCGCGCACCTTGCCGAGCACGACGATCTCGCGAGCATTGATGTTGGCGGCGACCACGCCGTTCCGGCCGATCGTGACGCGGTTGCCGGCCAGGCTGATCGAGCCTTCGACGCGGCCATCAATATAGAGCGATTCCGATCCTGTCACCTCGCCCTTGATCACCAGCGATTTGCCGATGGTCGCCTGGTCTGCCGTGGTTGTGGTCATCGGAGAGGTCGCCGGACGCGGGGCGCTGGCGGGTTCACTGGCCATAGGCGCAGGGGCATTCGGAGTAGACATGGTTGGACGCTCCGGCTCCGCTGGCCGGCCCGGGGTCGTAGGCTGATTCGTCGGCTTCCACATGGGTTACAAAATTCCTTTCCTTGTTGGGATTGGGATCACGTGCCGCACTTGGGTGACCAAATGGAATTGTACTCCGTCGTCTCACTTTGAGCACTGTGGAAAAGCCTTTATTTTCAATGAGGTTTCCTAACGTGGTACCTGCTTCAGTGCTGAGCGCAGGACTTGCAACCCATACTCGATGAGGCCATTTCGGCACCCTCACCGTGTAACAATTCCCGGAAAGGGTTCGACCGGGCTACAGTTCCGCAGAATTCCGGAGTATCCTCTTGGCTCGACGTTTTGGTGGATTTTCGGTTCGTCCAGCCAAAGGCAAAAATATCAGGAGCAAGACATGTTGGAACCAGCCATGATTTCCGCGCCAGTTAGAGTTGCCCGTCCCGAGCCCGGCGAGTACACGCCTTACTATGATCGCTATATTTCTCTCGTGCAAGGCGAAGAGATTTTGAACACCCTTGATCAGCAGCGCCGCCAGACGATGCTGTTGCTCTCCGGCCGTGATGAAGAGGACGGAGACATTCGCTATGCGCCAGGAAAATGGAGCGCCAAGGAAGTGATTGGTCATCTCTGCGATACGGAGCGCATCTTCGCTTATCGCGCGCTGCGCATTTCTCGAGGAGATGCCACGCCACTGGAAGGCTTTGAGCAGGATGACTACGTTCGCAATGGTCCCTTTGCGAACCGTCCCCTGAGCGATCGCGTCGAAGATTTCATCGCCGTTCGTCGCGCCACGATGTCGCTGTTTTGCAATCTCGATGAGGCCGCGTGGGCCAGGCGTGGAATTGCGAACAAAAGTGAGGTCACCGTGCGGGCGCTGGCTTACATCATCGCTGGCCACGAAGTACATCATCGGCGGATTCTGGAAGAGAAATATTTCGCGATGAGTTGAGTGGCTTTGCTGACAGCTCCCAGCCATGCTTTCCGACTCGACGATCCTCAAACACATCGCGCGCCAGCCCAAGCGCTCTGCCGGATTCAAGCAACTGGTGCGCGAACTAGGGTTGCATGGCGAGGCGCGCGGAGAACTCGACTCCCATCTTGAGAAGCTGGTCGCAGCCGGAGAACTAGTCCAGTTGAATTCCGATCGCTATGCGCTGCCGCAACCCTCGGCCAGCAAGCATGACAAGAATCTGATCGTGGGCCGGCTCACCATGCACCGTGACGGCTTCGGATTCGTCCTCCCCGATGCAAGTTCGGTGAGCGCGTCTCTCAAGTCGCGCCTGGCGGGAGATATTTTCATTCCTCCGAGCGCCGTCGGCAACGCCATGCATGGCGACCGCGTGCTGGTGGACGTTGTCGCTACCCGCCCCGATGGGCGCGCGGAAGGCCGCATCGTGCGGCCGGTTGTTCGTGCTCATCCGACAGTGGTGGGGATCTTTCACTATGGCGCCCGCCATAACACGGTGAAGCCAATCGATAGCAAGATTGGGCAGGATGTCGTGATTCCGCCCGGTATGGAGTATCCGGAAGGTACTGTGCCCCCAGAGGCCACTTTGGGGGAAGACTCTCCAAAATCTGAACCACAGAGATCAGAGGGGTCACAGGGACAGACCAGATCCGTTGACCGCGTACTCGGCGACGAAGCCGCGCGCCCGACGGCATGGGACGATCTGGAAGGTGTGGTCGTCGACGTCGAAATCACCGACTGGCCGACGCCCACGCAAAATCCGCGCG
>Ga0307474_10001439_pt1 | contig 17320 bp, 13 predicted proteins | sample atmos_gasesECM1C_2_FD_203312 | JGI IMG/M metagenome (GOLD analysis project Ga0307474, IMG submission 203312) | Hardwood forest soil microbial communities from Morgan-Monroe State Forest, Indiana, United States - atmos_gasesECM1C_05 | ecosystem: Environmental > Terrestrial > Soil > Temperate... | reverse complement strand
ATCCACCAGCCGTGACAGCAAACGTGTAACCGGACTTGCCAGCACCGCCGCCGTTGGTGGCCAGGTTGTTGTCGATCAAGCAGCCATTGGCCGGAGCAGGAACGCACGGTGTAGCCGCGCCGCCCAGCTTAGCTAAGGTACCGTACCCAAGGGTGGGATAGGCGCCAATGTAGCCGACTTCACCGACGATGATGGTGTGCTCGGAACCCGCCGCGGATGAGTCGTTGGCCGCCATGCGAGCGCGCATAAGGTTAGGAATCGCAATCGCTGCGATGATCAGGATGATGGCAACCACGATGAGCAGTTCGATCAGTGAGAAACCCTTGTGCTTCCGCATATATCTCCCAAGACGCTAAGTTTTTTTGTGCAGCCAGCAAAGCAACGTTAATAACGCATTAATTGTTGCACTCATCGTGCCAAAGTGAAACGTTACTATCGGGCTGAAGTCGACCTGGAAAACCTGCCGTTCGACTCAAAGGGTGCTCCGGCACGGGGCATTTCATGAGTTCGCCTCGACCTGAGCAGCACAAATCGTCTGCCAGGAGTGACGGAAATTGTCAGAGACTGTTGAGGTCCAGAAAAAGAAAAGGGCAGCGGATTTGAATCCGCTGCCCTTTGACTTGCTTACGAACAGTATTAGTTGTTGAGCGGTGCGAGGGCCAAGCACGCCGCATAGCTGGCAGGAGGGGTAATGGTGCCCGGAACGTTTACGCGAACCACACCGTCATCCGCGGCGCAGAGAGCCTTGGTGCCCTGTACGTTGGACAGCGGAGTCGCGGTAGTGTAGAAATTCCAGCCAGCCGCTTGCGATCCACCAGCCGTGACAGCAAACGTGTAACCGGACTTGCCAGCACCGCCGCCGTTGGTGGCCAGGTTGTTGTCGATCAAGCAGCCATTGGCCGGAGCAGGAACGCACGGTGTAGCCGCGCCGCCCAACTGGGCCAGCGTGCCATAGCCAAGTGTCGGGTAAGCGCCGATGTAACCGACTTCACCGACGATGATGGTGTGCTCGGAACCAGCCGCGGACGAATCGTTGGCGGCCATACGAGCGCGCATAAGGTTAGGAATCGCAATTGCTGCGATGATCAGGATGATGGCAACCACGATCAGCAGCTCAATCAGTGAGAAACCCTTCTGTTGTTTCCGCATCTCTATTTTCCCCTCTCGTTTCTTCTCAGTTTCATTGCTGGTCATGGAATGACGCAGTCGGGCTTGATATTCGCACTTGCCGGGCCAAACCAGCTAGTTACCTTGGTTCCTGGCGCACTGCAAGCAAAAGCTTTATTTTCATGATGTGGCCAAACTTAAGGCTTATTCTACCGTGCTTCGAGGTTTAGCTCCTTGCCAAATTCTGTCATGGAACTGACGGTTCGCGGCAACTGGTTTGAGTCTGCCAGATAGGGCCAGAACGGTTCAGAATCTGAATCTTGCAGGACGAAGATGGTCTTCGTATCAACATGTGTAAGCTCGGCAGTGCGCGACCAGCTTGCGGGCGCGCAGCAAGCTATGGTCTGTTCTTAGATCAATAGAACTAGCGTAGTGTGCATTTTGGCTTACGCGTTGAGCCGGTTCAGCGGGAGATCCCCTCGACTGCGCTCAGGGCTGGCTCTTCGCTTCGCCTGAAAAACAGCTCCGCTCAGGACGACGCCTTAACGTAAGAGTCATATCGCGCTACTAACATGAAAGGTGAGAGGATCGGATCGATGCCATCCACGGCGACCGCGATGCAGCCCGGAGCGACTTCTCGCGGAGACTCGCACTCGCTCAGCTCGCGGCAGAGACGAAACACGGTTCTTTGCCTGATTTTGGTGCTGCTGACGCTGGCTTTCTACAATTCCGTCGCGCATAACGGCTTCACGAACCTGGATGACGAGAACTACATTGTGCACAATCCTCACGTGCGCGCGGGTTTGACCTGGGAGACGGTGAAGTGGGCGTTCACGACCTATGACGCCGCCAACTGGCACCCGCTGACCTGGCTTTCGCACGCACTCGATTGCCAACTGTTCGGAGTGAATCCGGTTGGCCATCACTACGTAACCGTACTCTTGCACGCGGCGAACGTGATCCTGTTGTTTCTGCTGTTAGAGGGTGCGACGGGGTTGGCGTGGCCGGCCCTGATGGTAGCGGCGCTGTTTGCCCTGCATCCGGTCAACGTGGAGTCGGTAGCGTGGGCGGCAGAGCGGAAGAATGTGCTCAGCATGCTCTTCTTCTTACTCGCTCTGTATGCGTATGGATCGTACGCGCGACGGGTCAGTTTGAAACGCTACGCCGTCGTCGCTGTTTTCTTTGCGTTGGGATTAATGGCGAAGCCTGAGGTTATTACTTTTCCATTTGTATTGCTGTTGTGGGATTACTGGCCGTTGCGGCGCATGTTTGGCGGAGCTGTTCCGAGCCCAACTGCCAGCCCAGTTTCCGGTTCTCAGTTTTCTGTTCTCAGAGAAGGTCGCACCGGGGAGGCTTCCGTTTCGGCGGGGAACGGGGCACCGCGATCGTTTTTTTACTTATTTCTGGAGAAGGTGCCGCTGTTGCTGCTCTCCGCTGGCAGCGCCGTAATCACGCTTGTGGCACAGCGGGCTGGGCACGCGATGCGAGTTGCATCCAACCAAGTGCGGTTCGGAAACGCGGTGGTTGCTTACGTGAGTTACGTTGGAAAGGCATTCTGGCCGGCACGCCTGGCGGCGGTCTATCCGCATCCGGAAGGTTCTCTGCCCACGTGGCAAGTTGCGGGCTCGGCGGTTGCCTTGTTATTGGTTACCGGACTTGTGCTTTACGCGAGGAATCGCCGGTATCTGGCCGTGGGCTGGTTCTGGTTTCTGGGAACACTGGTTCCGGTGATTGGAGTCATCCAGGTCGGAGTGCAGGCGATGGCGGATCGCTACGCATACATCCCATACATAGGGCTCTTCATCTGCGTAGTTTGGGGCCTGACGGAATTTGCCGGCGAGCGGAAGATCGATCCGGCATGGTTTGCTCTGCCCGCGGTCGCGACCTTGATTACATTCGGAATACTAACCCGGCATCAGATCGCTTACTGGCACGACAGCGAAACCATATGGAGACACACGTTGAGTGTCACCAAAAATAACTATATGGCGCACGACGGCCTTGCCCGCACTCTGGCCAAAGAAGGCCGGGCTGAAGAGGCGATGGTGCAATTTGACGCGGCCGAGAACATCGCCATGTATTCCGCACCTGCGCTGATTGAGATTGGCGTCTACGCACAAACTCATGGCCGCGTGCAGGACGCGATCAAGCAATACCAGCAGTCGGTGGAAGCTTCGACAAATCCCAAATTGCGAGCTGTTGGCCTGAGTTACCTCGGCCTGGCCTTCACCGAGACGGGAGATTTTAGTCGCGCCGGCACGAACTACAAACAAGCGCTGCAGCAAGATCCGGATAACCCGTCCGCGCTGGTGGGTAGCGGGTTGCTGGCCGAGCGGGATGGAGACTTCAACTTCGCTGCCGCTCAGATTTCACACGCGATGAGCGTTGCGCCTACGGACGTTGGCTACGTGTTGCTGGAGCAAGCGCTGCGCCGGTCCGGCCGTTCGGCCGAGGCGGACGACGCTTTGGCGAAGGTACAGCGGATTTCGACCAACATTTCTCAGGCCCGGCGATCGGCGGACCAGGTATTGGCATCGGCTGGACTTTTGGCCAACTAAAACGGCTGTATCCCCGCTAGCGAGCTACAATGTTCGGGCTTCGTATGCCGAACCCATTCGACGATCTCCACATCGATCCGGCGATTGCGCGCTCATGGACGCTTCCTGCAAGAGCTTATTTTGATCCGGCAGTGCATGAAGCTGAGGAGCAGAGAATTTTCTCGCGGACCTGGCAAGTGATCGGGCACATCGACCAGGTGCGAAATGCAGGCGACTACTTTACGACAGAGTTGATCGGTGAGCCGCTGCTGATCGTGCGCGGCGCCGAGGGCCAACTGCGTGGCTTCTGCAACGTTTGCCGGCATCGCGCTGGGCCGCCCGCCGAAGGGTGCGGATCGCGGAAACTCTTCCGCTGCGGCTATCACGGCTGGACTTACGATCTGGATGGATCGCTAATCAGCGCCACGGAAATTGAAGGCGTAGAAAACTTCCGCACGGAAGATTTTGCGCTTACCCCGGTGCGGTTGGAGGAGTGGCTCAACTTTATCTTTGTGAATCTGAATCCGCAGGCTGAGCCCCTTGGGGCGAGCCTGGGCGGTCTCACGGCAGAGTTTGAGCGATTTCCGTTTCGAAGCATGAAATTGTTCGAGCGGCGCACCTATACGATGAGCTGCAACTGGAAGACGTATGTCGACAACTATCTCGAAGGCTACCACTTGCCGAGCGTGCATCCGGGACTGAATCGTGAACTGGACTTCAATGCTTACATGGTTGAGCCTCATGCGGAGTACGTCAGGCAGTACAGTCCGATTCGCGGAGCGCAGCCTGGGGATGCGACGCCGCGGCGCTATCAAGAATCGCGCGCGGATCTGACCACCGACTACTTTTGGATCTTCCCCAACTGGATGCTGAACTGTTATCCCGACAATGTTTCTCTCAACGTGGTGCTGCCGCTCTCGCCGGAGCGCTCAATTGCCATCTTCGAATGGTACTTGCCGGAAAGCGACCACTGTAGTCCTGCGGCAAAGGCCTCGGTGGAATTCAGCGACCAAGTTCAGATCGAGGATGTTGCCATCTGCGAGAAAGTGCAGAAGAATCTGCACTCGCGGAGTTATTCGCGCGGGCGCTTCAGCGTGAAGCAGGAAAAAGGAGTGCACGCATTTCATTGCGTGTATTCCGAGGCGATGAGAGACGCTTAACCGCAAACCGCGCCTATGTTGCCGAGAAACGAACCGTCAGGCTGAAATGTTGTCTAACTAACTGCTTTCTGCTTTGATCAGCAAGCAGGTCACGTCGTCGTGCTGCGGGGTAGTGCCGACGAACAGGTCAAGATCGGCCATGAGACGATCCAGCAATTCTTTTGGAGTCGACGATGCGCCGGCATCGAGTGTTCTGAGTAAACGCGGCTCGTCGAATTCCTCATTCTTCGCATTAGCGGCTTCGACCACGCCGTCGGTGAAAATAACCAGCCAATCTCCGGGCGCAAGTGCGACACTTGCCGATTCGTATTTTGCCTCGGCCATAATTCCGAGAGGCAAACCTCCAACATCAAGGCGCTCGATGGTTCCGTTGCTGCGCCGCAGGATTGGATTGTTATGGCCGGCGTTGATGTAAGTGAAGACGCGGCGGGCGGCGTCATACTCCGCCAGAAATGCTGTGGTGAAACGCAATCCGCCCTGGCTGTTGGAGCAGGCGTACTTGTTCATGTTCGCTACCAGTTCCGGCAACGCAACCTGCGCGGTAGAAAGCGTTTTCAAGCTGGCCTGAAACGTCGCCATCAGCATAGCTGCGGGAATACTCTTGCCAGCTACGTCAGCCACGGCGAACACGACGCGGCTGTCTTCGTTGGTCTTGCCCGGTCTCGGAAACACATCGTAGTAATCACCAGCAACCGTGTTGGCCGGGCGCGTGATATAGGCGAGCGAAACTCCCGGAATCTGCGGCGGCGCTCCGGGGAGAAGCCAGGTCTGAATTTCGCGCGCGATCTGAAGGTCGCGCTTCATCACAACCCGATCGGCAATCTCGAGCATAAGCAGCAGAAAAAGCAGCAGGCCGCCCCAGAAGTGGAAGTCCAGCTCGACAGAATGGAATTCGTTCGCTGAATCGTGATAGCTGAAGCCGCTGCTGGGAAATACGAGCATGACCAAGGCCGCCAGCAGCAGGACGCGGCGCGCGGGAGAAAGTTTTTCGAGAACGGCCCAGAAAAATTCCTTGATGACGTGCAGATGATGGCCACGACGCGTCAGACCCTCTGGAGTTTTTGCAGCCACATCGCGCGAGTAAAGGCGATAGCTGGCGCGGGCCTCGGTTTCGAACTGCGACCAGAGCTGGGTGAGCTCCAGGCCCTCGGTGACGCGCCTCCAGAATCGCTGCAAGCGCACTCGGAGCGTGGGCCGTTGGACATACGTAGGTTCCGCTGGTGGGGACGCGGTTGCCATGGATCATGCGATTATAGAGGAATGGTAAGAGGGAAGGTTTGTGGAGTTTAGTCCTTTAAAACAAGTGTCTAAAACAATCCTTATTTCTGACGAAACCGTGCGATGAGTTGTGCCATGCGTTTGCCGTAAGACGGAGGCAAGAACGCGCGATCCTGATAACGTTGGCGATAGTTCTCAACCAAGTGCGGGAAATTCTGCTCGAGGAAGGGGAGAAAGACTGCCGCCGAGCAGGGCTTGAGAAATAGAGGGCCCGCGAAAAGATGTTGCGCTCCAGCAGCGGCGGCTTCCCGCACCACGGCCTCCAGGTCGGCGGGATCATCGGTGATGCCCGGGAGAATCGGTGATGAACTAACACCGACATGCAATCCAGCCTGGCTGAGTTCGCGAACCGCCGCCATTCGCATATCCGGGCGAGGAGCACGCGGCTCGAGAATGCGCGCGAGTTCGACGTTTAACGTAGTCACCGTAATGTGGATCGACAAAACGTTATTCCGCGATACCTCGCGGAGAATATCCACATCGCGGACAATCAAGTTCGATTTCGTGACAATTCCCAGCTCGAAGCCGCGATGGCGCGCGAACTCTTCGAGAATGCCGCGCGTGACTTCATAACGCCGCTCCGCCGGCTGATACGGATCCGTCGCCGTTCCTAGCGCAATGCATTCTCCTTTCTTCACCCGCCGCAGGTCGTGCCGCAGCAGTTCGGCTGTGTGTTGCTTGATGTAGATCTTCTGTTCGAACTCCATGCCATCGCGCATCTCCATGAACTCGTGAGTGTAGCGGGCATAGCAATAGCGGCATCCGAATTCGCAACCGCGATAAGGATTGATCGTCCAGGTGAAAGGAAGATTGCGGTTGCTGATGCAGCGGTTCAGCAGAGATTTCGCGGGAAGACTGAAGTACTCGACGTTGTGTCCCTCGCGCAAAGTTTCGCCTGTGGACGCGAGCCGGGCGATGCCCACGAGCGGAGACTTCGGCGGAAGGGGAAACAACGGCAAGGAGGAGGACATTTTGCGCTATTCGCTATTTGTTCGCCTATCTTAAATATTTTAAAAAGCGGCTGTCAAGGCTAGACAGGGGTAGTATTTATCGGGGGAAACGCGTCGCCCTGTGGAGCGTGTTCTTCGGCCCTCGTGGCGGTGATGTCTCGGCTTAGTCAAGCGGCCCGGGCTTTGGGATTCGAGGATCGTTACTTTACGTTAAATCGCGATTACGCTCAAAATCCCCGGGCATTTTTTGGGGCGCTATCGACTTATGGAGCAAACACGAAGGCTGCACCCAGACTGTCGCTGGGGACAATATCGGTGACCACGAAATAGCCGCGGCTCGCCGCGATCGCAGACGCACCCTTCCCGTTGGCAAAAATTCCAGCTGTAGGCGTGTCGGTTGTCTGCCACCCGCTGGACGGCTTTTGGAACACATACGCGACCGGGGCCGGGGGACCAGGTTGGTCGTAGCCGGCGATAATAAACTGCCCGGTAGGATTGATCGCAACGGAACTGCCGAAAACGGGGTAGTCGCTGGGGGCGTTGTTCACCGTGAGCCGCGCGGTTTCCGTCATGTTAGTCCAGCCACCGGACGGCTTCGAGAATACATAAACAGCGCCTTGGTCGTTGTTGTAGAGAAACGCGCCGGCGACGATTGTATCGTGCGTCATCACCAAGGGAAAGCCAACGCCTGTAGCTTGCCCGTCGGTGGTCGTCAGGAGGGCGAGCTGCGTAAGTTTTCCACCCGCTCCAATCTGAAAAACATAGATGGCGCCGTTGGGAACTGTGTTTGGTGCGCTCACGGCCAGAATGTTGCCGCTGATGGCCAGACTGGCGCCGAACTGAGATGAGCCTTGCGGCGCTTTGATCACGGCAGTCGGCTTGCTCATATTCGCCCATCCGCCTGCGGGTTTTGCGAAAACGAAGACTTGCTGATTGGCCCCTCCTGAACCCAGAATGAGGTCCTGCGTGTCGTTCATCACCGCCTCGGCGGCAAAAGAGTCTACGCATCCCGGCCTGTCATTGGATAACGTGGCGTCAGGCTGCCGGTTTGTCCATCCGCTTGAAGGCTTAACCCAAACATAAAGAGCGCCCGGACCGGAGTTGCCGTTGCCCGTACAGGACTCCTGGCCGCCGACAATCGTGTCGCCTTTGAAGTCCATGAGGCTCATGAGGCAGCTGTTGTTGGCGGTGAGTTCGGCGGTTTGCGTCATGTTTTGCCATCCGCTCTCCGGTTTGACAAAGACATAAATCGTTCCTCCCCAACCGCAAGGGCCCGGGGTGGCCGGAGCTCCCACAACCGTGGTGCTCGGGTCTGCCAGCACCTGCGATCCAAAACTGTCGCCCACGGCTTCATCCGAAGAAGTCAAAGTGGCGATCTGCCTGATCGAACTTGATAGAACGATAGGCATAGCCGCTGAAGGCGTGCCAGGGGATGTCTGACACCATGAGGAAGGAATCCACACAAAAAAGAACGCGAGAGTTTTGACGAACGAGGGATAGGACTTCATAGTGTCTCCTGCCGTTTTTCATCGCCCCAAGCTAGTTCGCTGTGAACCCAGGGATGCAATTACGGAATGCTACGCCTTGAATTTGAATCGCGGATAGAGTAAAGCGTGAGGAGCCCAACGGCCTATCGGGGGGGCTGCCACCAGGTCGGCGCAAAGTTTTCCCGGCTGTCCAATTGGGTTACCGTACGACGGAAACTGCGCAAGGTTTACGTTGTAGAAGTGCGGAATTGATAACGCCGATGCGAGGGACGGTTCTCTCCGCATCGGCCTTTTCCTTTTAGCTCAAACTACTATGGCTGTTTCGTCTTTTCCGGCGGTTTTTCGAACAGCTTCGGATCGACCGTGGGGTTTAGCTCCAGCGTTGTGAATTCCGCCGTGCTCGAGTCCTGACCACTCTGCTTATTGTGACGCACCGTAGGCAGCGTCAGGCCCGCAACCGGCTTCCAACCGTCCATATCAGTTTCACCCTGCACCGGTCCGGATTGGTCGAGCGTTTTGTAAGTCTCTTTCAAAATGCGCCCGCTTTGCGGGTCGACGAACCAGCGGATCGCCGCACCGGCGGCGTTCACATCTACGATACGAGCCTCGGTGTCGCCCACTTTTTCACTGCCGGCGGCGCGGAAAAACATATTGGGATCCTTCCAGTGGGAAGCGATGTAGAGTGGGTCGCGCTTAATCTGTTCGAGCATTTCCGTCTTGCGCGTCTCGGGAAAACTCTGCACATTTCCGTCAGGAAGAACTATGAATGCTCCCTCTGGCGTGGCGACCACGTTCATGGCGCCATTCGGGCCCTGCATCTCCGCATGCAGATGATCGGGAAAAACAATCACTGTTTCCATCTGCATGGGGAACTCTCCCTGGGGAGTTTTCTGGGTGATCGTCAGTTGCTCCTTGAAAGAATTGATCGCCGCCAGTTTCGCTTCTCCACCAAGCGCAGCTACAACCTTCGCCGCTAGTTTCTTGCCTTCTTCGTTGGAAACCACAGGCATATCGACTTGTGTTTCCTTGGCGTTTTCCTTAGCTCCGGGCGGAGGAGGTATGGTGATGTCGATGTTTTTAACGGATCCGAGAGACGAGAGCGGTTTATCGAACTCCTTGATATTTCCGACCACGAGCACGGCCAGTTGATCGCGATGAACATACTTGGCGGCGACACGATTCACGTCAGCTGCCGTTATCTTCTGAATTTCTGCGGGATATTTGTCGAGCCAGTCGGCAGGGTATCCGTAGAACTCGTAGGTCACACGTTCCGCAAGAACTTTGTCGGGCGAGTCGAGCCGGAAGATGAAAGCGTTCAGGATGGCGTCCTTCGCGTGCTTGATTTCGTCGTCCGTGATCGGTTGCTTGGCCAGATTGTCGATATCTTCGTCCAGCGCCTGAATCGATTCAACCGTGCTCTGACTCTTGGTCCCCATGACGAATTGCTGGATGCCAGGATGTCCGAAATTTGTGCCGATGCCGCCTCCGACGTTGTAGGCGAGGCCGCGCTTGGTGCGGATGTCATTGAACAGGCGCGAGGAAAACCCTCCACCAAAAGCCTCATTGAACACGGCGATGGCGTAATAGTCAGGATTGTTGCGGGTGGTGCCGAGCGCTAGCATGCGAATGCTGCTCTGATTTACGTCTTCTTTGGGGATGAGGTAATAGCCCGGCTTTGCCGTGTGATACTGAATTTCGTCTTTGGCAATGGGTGGCCCTTTGGGCCATGATTCGAAAGCCTGGCGCAGCTTGGCTTCCATCGCGACCGCCTCAAAATCCCCACTTATGCCCAGGATGATGTGGTTCGGATGCACGTAGGCTTTGTGAAAGTCAATCAAGTCCTGGCGCGTGATCGCGTCGATCGTGGAATATTCGGGCTCACGGGCATAGGGATTGTCCGCTCCGTAAGCCAGCTTGGCGGATTCGCGAGCGGCGATGCCGCCAATGTCATCATTGCGGCGCGAAATGGCGTCGTCCGCTTGTTTCTGGGCGATGTCGAGTTTGTCAGCGCGGAATTCAGGATTCTGTAGCAGGTCAGCGAATACCTTGAAGACGTCATCGAAATCACCTTTGAGGCAGCTCAAACTGATGTCGGTGGAATCGGGCCCTCCTCCGGTTTCGACTTTGGCGGCGCGGATTTCCAGAAAATCATCGAGTTGGTCTCCCGTCTGCGTTTTGGTGCCGCCAGTGCGCCAGACCTCTCCGAAGAGATCGACGAGGCCAACCTTTTTGGCAGGTTCATTGCGCGAGCCGCCACGGATGCGCGCCGAGCCGCTAATCAAGGGCAGTTCGTGATCTTCCTGCAAGAAGATGATCATGCCATTGGAGAGCTGAATGCGTTTTGGTTGCGGCGGATGGAAAGCTGGTAGCGGGGGTACAGGAACCTGATCCCAACTTGTGGCTTGCCCGATCGCACCTGGGAGCGGCAACAATAACGTCGCAACTGCGAAAGCCAGCAAGCGAAGAATTTGAGTTACTTTCATTGCGCACCTCCCTGATCCGGCGAACCTTGATCGTCTTGCTGACCGCTTGGTCCCGCCCCGGCGACGGTTTCGATCACGCCCACGGTGCGATTGGTGTCATTAAAGATCTCGTTCGCCACGCGCCGTATATCGGCTTTTGTCACCTGGTCGATTCGGTCAACCGACCGGAACAACTCGCGCCAGTCTCCATAGCGTGTCTGGTAAGTGGCGAGCTGGGTAGCCAGGCCTTCATTCTCGGCCAGGCCACGAATCAAGTTTGCCTTGGCGCGGGTCTTGATCATTTTCAATTCGTCGTCGCTTATGTCTTCCTTTTTCAGACGCTCGATTTCAGCATGGATCGCATCAGCGACTTCCTGGGTGGTGTGCCCGGGCAGGGGGAATGCGTAAAACGCAAACAGGTGCGGATACTTAATACCAGGCAGCCCGCTGAATCCAGCGGAAAACGATGCGATCTTCTTGTCGCGAACCAGTGCACGGTAAAGGCGCGAAGTGCGGCCTTCGGACATCAGATCGGTGATTGCGTCATACACCGCATCATCTTTGATCATGTAGTCGGGCCGGTGGTAGCCCTCCAGATAAAGAGGCTGAGATCGTTCTTTAAGCACGACTTTGCGTTCGGAATTCTGCGGAGGCTCGGCGGTCGTGGTTTCGTCCGGCTTGGAGCTCGCGGGCAGCCGGCTGAAATACTTTTCAAGAATCGGAAGAGCTTGTGAAGCCTTCACATCGCCGGCGACGGCGACCACCATGTTTGCCGGCACGTAGTATTCGTCAAAAAATCGCTTCGCATCCGTTGCGGAAAAAGAATTCAAGTCGGACATCCATCCCACAGTTGGACGGTGATAAGGATGAGCTTCGAACGCCTCAGCGGTGAACTGTTCGATGAGACGTCCGATGGGATTGCTGTCAGTCCGCATGCGGCGCTCCTCGATGACGACATTGCGCTCCTTGTAGAACTCGCGCAGCACGGGATGAATAAAGCGCTCCGATTCAAGATAGGCCCAGAGTTCCAGGCGGTTCGCAGGCAGCGAATAGTGATAAGCAGTTTCGTCGTAATCCGTGGATGCGTTTAGGTCCTGCCCGCCGCTTTGCTCGATAATTTTTCCGAATTGATTGGGCACTACGTACTTGTCGGCCTCGGCGATCGCATCTTTCCAGGCCTTTTCCAGATCCTTCAGCTTTGACGCATCCCGGCCAACAGTCTTGTCGCGTTCGGCGAGGAAGGCGGCGTACGTGGTTTCGACCTTCTCAAGCGCCGGCTTCTCAGCGGTGTAATCGGTGGTACCGATCTTATCCGTCCCTTTGAAGGCCATGTGCTCGAACATGTGGGCAAGGCCGGTCTTGGCCATGGGATCCTGTGCCGATCCAGCGTCTACCAGCGTCAAGAAGGAAAATACCGGCGCCTCTGGACGCTCGCAGATGAGAAGAGTGAGTCCGTTGGAGAGTTTCTTCACGGTGATGCGCTTTTCAAAAGAGGCGACGTCCTGCGCGGCGCTGAACACTCCAAGCAGCAAAATCACAACCAGTGGTCTTAACGTGCGGACTTTCATCGGACCTCCAGAGAACCAACAAACATTAGGGGCGGATGCATTGAAATGCTCATGCTTAGACGAACAAGATGGGCAGAAGTTTGAAATTACGTGGCGGGCAGGGAAGTTGTCAAACTGAGTTGAAGGTCTCACTCGTGCCCAAGTTTAGGGACAGACCTGTATTTTGCGTTAGCAACGATTTCGTGCACAATGCCTGCTGGAGCGTGCGCGATGGACTCGACGGTCGAGATTCAAGGAAAGCAACTCAAGCTGTCGAATCTGGAGAAGGTTCTCTATCCGGTTGTTGGTTTCACCAAGCAGCAGGTGATCGACTATTACGTTCGGATCGCTCCGGCGATGATTCCGCATCTGACTGGGCGTGCGCTCACGCGCAAACGCTATCCCAACGGCGTCGACGAAGAGTACTTCTACGAAAAGAACGCGCCTCAGTACCGGCCCGACTGGGTGAAGACTGCTCCCATCTGGAGCGATAGCAATCGGCGTACGGTCCATTATATTTTGGCGGATGATTTGCCCACGCTGGTTTGGCTGGCGAATCTCGCTGCAATCGAATTGCACCCGTCGCTGGCTCTCGCGAAAGATGTTCCTTGCCCGACCATGATGGTGTTCGACCTCGATCCCGGGCCCCCCGCCAATATTGTTCAATGCTGCCAGGTCGGATTGTGGCTGCGCGAAATCTTCGAACATTTTGGCTTGCAGAGTTTTCCGAAAACTTCAGGTTCGAAGGGGCTGCAAGTCTATGTTCCCCTCAACACTCCGACCAAATATTCCGAGACCAAGACTTTTGCGCACGCGCTGGCGCAACTCCTGGAGCACGATCATCGCGATCTCGTCGTGTCAGACATGAAAAAGAGTCTGCGAACGGGAAAGGTGTTCGTCGACTGGAGTCAGAATGATGAACACAAGACAACGATCGGTGTGTATTCTCTGCGCGCGCGGGAGCATCCTACGGTTTCAACGCCGGTCTCCTGGACGGAAGTCGAGCGTACGCTCAAGAAGAAGGATGCGAACCTGCTGGTATTTGAAGCGCGGCAAACGGTCAAACGGGTGGAAGAGATGGGCGATTTGTTCAGCCCGCTTCTGGAATTGGAGCAGCGCTTACCAGACCTGAAGAAAGTTGCGGAACCGGCCGTTCAATCAAGTCGAGGGTCTATTTCGCTCGCGGCTGCGGCAGAACAAGATGCGACATCAGAACAAGGCGCAGCAGAAGAGAAGCCCAGGATTGTCCGGCACAAGGCTTCAGGAAAAGTGGTAAGGAAACCTGCCAAGCCGCCGGAGTCGCGAAAGGTGAAACGCAAGGTATAATCCCGTTCTCTGTTTCTTTGAGACTTCGCTAAATGCCGCAACTTTTTGTTGGGACTTCTGGGTGGGCGTATCCAAGCTGGAAGCCTGATTTTTACCCCGGAAAACTTGCTCAGAAAAAATTTCTGAACCACTACGCCGCCCAACTCAATACGGTCGAAGTGAACTTCACTTTTCGTCAGCTGGTAAAAGAGAGCACGATTCAGAATTGGATCGAGCAGACCCCCGCTACTTTTCGGTTTGGAGTGAAAGCGCACCAGGTGATCACTCACATCAAGCGGTTGAAGGGGACAGAGGATTTTGTTCCGCGCTTTCTGGCGACAATTGAGCCTCTGGCTAGCGCGGGTAAGCTAGGACCCGTGCTGTTTCAGCTGCCCCCGAATCTGAAGGCGGATGCAGCTCTGCTCAACGATTTTCTCGCTCTCCTGCCGCGCGCGCTGCCGGTTGCTTTTGAATTCCGTCACGAGTCTTGGTTTGACGATTCGACATGGGAAGCGCTAAAGTCCCGTAACGCCGCACTTTGTGTCGCGGAGACAGAAGAGCGCACGACGCCGGATATCGTGACCGGGCCCTTTGTTTACTACAGATTCCGCAAGCCGAGTTACACACCCGAGGAGCGGCACAGCATGGTCACGCGGATTGGGGAACATAGGTCTGCGGGCCGCGACGTGTTCGCATACTTCAAGCATGAGGAAACGCCGGAAGGCGCTCTTTACGCAGTGAACTTGCTCCGGGATATTGGTCAGAATTAGCGTTCGACGTTCCATGTTCCATGCGAGTTCCTCGCGGCATCCTCTTCACTACTTTCGCCGGTGTCCGATAACGCGCATACTTCTTGTTCCAGATGATGACAGCGAAATCCAACGCGAGCGTTCTCTCGGATTTTCTCGACTATTTAAGGATCGAGAAAGGATTAGCGTCGCTTTCCATCCGCGCGTACGCCACCGATGTTCACCAGTTTGCGGAGTTTCTGGACAAACGTAAGCGCACATTACTTAGTGTCCGGCACATCGATGTGCGGGACTTCCTGCAACAGCTTTTCGCAAATCAAGTAGATGGGCGCAGTGTGGGGCGGAAATTGTCGGCACTACGCCATCTTTATCGTTACTTGTTGCTCGACAAGAAAATCGATCATGATCCCACGCTGAATATCGAGTCGCCGAAGCAATGGAAAGTTCTGCCGAAGGCCCTGGCGCGTGACGAAATGGAAGCGACGCTGGCGGCTCCGCGTTCGCGGGAAGGTGCAGCACAAACTAGAACGTCGACCGCGTTGGCTGTCCGCGACGAAGCGATGCTGGAGGTTCTCTACGCGGGCGCACTGCGCGTCTCGGAACTCATTAGTGCCAGGCTCGAAGACCTGAAGCTTGAAGCGGGCTACATGTTGGTGCGCGGCAAGGGAGACAAGGAACGTGTCGTGCCGCTGGGAAAATCTGCGCAGGCTGCGCTTGCGGAATATTTGCTCAAATCTCGGCCGGTACTGGCTGCAGGCAAACGCAGAGTAACGTTGGCCAGGCAAACTGCTTTGGTGAAGAGTTCTCCTCTGTTGTTTATCGCTGGCGGCGCACGCAAGCTCACGCGCCAGCGAGTCTGGCAGATGGTTCGGGCAGCTTCGGGGCGCTCCGCTTCTCCGCACATGCTACGTCACTCGTGCGCCACGCACATGGTGGAAAACGGCGCTGACTTGCGTACCGTTCAGACCATCCTCGGCCACGCCGATATTTCTACGACGCAGGTCTACACGCATCTGGCGCTCGATCGTCTGCGAACCGTGTATCAGAACCATCATCCGAGAGCGAAGGGACGATGACTGCTCGCGAGCGGAATAAAACTGTAGCCGGCAAAGCGGTCGCCGATTTTCTCCGCCACCTGCGGGAGATCAACGCTTCTCCTCATACCATTAAGGCTTATAGCGGTGATCTGCTATTGTTCGCCGCCTATGCCGGGTCACGCGAGTGGAAGCAGATCGATCACATCGCCGTGCGAGGCTTCCTTTCGCAGCTCTACGCCAAGGGATTGAGCAAAACTTCTGTGGCACGCGCCCTGGCGGCAGTACGGTCGCTCTATCGGTGGCTGGCGCGAGAAGGCGTAGTGGAGCAGAATCCGGCGAAGTTGGTGGCCACACCAAAGCTTCCCAAGAGACTTCCGCGTGTGCCTACCATTGAGGAAATGAATTTTGTCATCGATGGCGAGATGGCAGAAGGCGCGGCCTTTCCCGAGCGTGACCGGTTGATGCTGGAGTTGCTCTATGGGTGCGGCATTCGCAATTCTGAACTCACCGGGATCAACGTCGACGATATCCGGCTGAGTGCGGAAGCAATCCTGATTCGCGGCAAGGGGAAGAAAGAACGCTACGTTCCGTTCGGAGAAGCGGTGAAGGCTGCGCTCGCGCTGTATCTTCCGGAGCGCAAAAAAGTTATCGAGCAGGCTCGTAAGCAAACGATCGCACTGCTGGTCAACCATCGCGGCGGGCGGCTTACTACGCGCAGCGTTGGCCGCATCGTCAAGAAAATTGCGATGGCGAAGGGTCTGTCTCCCGACGTGCATCCGCATACATTGCGCCATGCTTTCGGCACGCACATGCTGGAAGAGGGTGCAGACCTACGGGCTATTCAAGAATTGCTTGGCCATGAACGCCTTGCCACGACGCAGCGGTATACGCAACTCTCGATGAAGCATGTGCTGCAGGTTTACGATCAGACACATCCGCGGGCGAAGTAGCCATCAAGCATTAGGAGGGCGAGTCTACAGATGACGGCGCAGGCCCTCCCACATCTCGACAACTCTCGTTTTTAAGTCGGCGGTCAGCGCTTCATAAGCAGATTCTGACGCCTTCGCCTCCGGCGGTGGAATAATCGGATCACCGAATTCCATCTTCAGCCTGGCGAATCTTTGAAAGCTTTTGTTTCTCGGCCATGCGTCGTAAAAACCCTCAATCGCGATTGGCACAATCGGCACCTGTAAGTGAATCGATAGAATGGCCGCGCCTTTCTTGAAAGTTCGTGGTGTGCCGTCGATTGATCTTTCACCCTCGGGATAAAGAATCAGCGGACGTCCCTGACGCAGCCCGAATGCACCAGCCCGCATGGCCGGAACTAGATTCGCGTCGGGATCGACGACTACAACCCGCAGCGATCGCGCCAAGTGCAGCATGATTCCTTCACCGAAAATTTCGCTTGTTCCCACAGCAAAAACACGGTCGAAGACAGGAGGCGGCAGAACGCTTGCCAGGATGAGTGGATCGAGATAGCTCTGATGGTTGGAGGAAAGAATATAAGCACCGTTTTTCGGCAGCTTTTCGATGCCGCGCACGTGGAGATCGAAGCGGTCCGTCGCGATGACCTGTGTTAGCCGTGAAACCATATACCAAAATGTGTTGCTGATCGGTTGCGGGCGAGTAAGAGGAAGTACATCCTCAGGGTTTGGCTCTTCGGACAAGATCGTCTTCCATCCCGCGAAGGTCGCTTTCGCG
>Ga0307474_10001438_pt1 | contig 17324 bp, 29 predicted proteins | sample atmos_gasesECM1C_2_FD_203312 | JGI IMG/M metagenome (GOLD analysis project Ga0307474, IMG submission 203312) | Hardwood forest soil microbial communities from Morgan-Monroe State Forest, Indiana, United States - atmos_gasesECM1C_05 | ecosystem: Environmental > Terrestrial > Soil > Temperate... | reverse complement strand
TACGATGCACCAGTGAAAAGCGCTCGCGTTATCCGGCACTTCTGGGAAGTCATGGATGAGCGAACCGCGGACCTCGGCATAGTCAACGCCATTCTCTCTGGCCTCGGCGTGGATCACGTTCTCATCGGTGGTCTGGCCGTAGGTCATCATGGTCGTGAGCGTGCGACGATCGACGTCGACATGCTGGTTCCCAGGGGCAGGCTCAAGGCGTTGGCCACGGCGGTTCGAGCGCATGGCTACATGGCCCTCGTCACGCCCGACATGGTTCGCGTCTATCCTCGCGGTGGCGATCCGACAAGAGACACGCTCGCGGATCTAGTGGGCGCAGAGTCCAATCCGGTTCTTCGAGCGGCCTTCAAAGAGTTCGAAGTCGCAGACATCCTCGGGCACACGGTGAAAGTGGTACGTCGTGGCGCACTCGTTGCCATGAAATTTCACTCTGCGATGTCTCACACGCGCGCTATCGAGGACAAGTATCAAGACGTCGCCGACATCGGCCGGATCCTTCATCGGAAGTTTACCGAGGCCGATGCCAAGCTCGCTCATCGCATCGCCTCATTGTCGTATCCGGGTGCTGGCGATGACTTCGACCGAATGATCGCTGACCTGCGGCACGGAAAGCCCGTCACCCTGTAAGCGCCGAGCGCTGACGTCAGCTGAAACTCTTCGTGCGAAGCAGCTCCGGCGGCAGACCCCGAGGCTTGCAGCCATTGCAATAGTTGCCCGCGGTGGTCGATGCATTGCGGAAGGTCGTCGTCACACGCACCGTCGCTGCCTTGCCGCACTTGGCGATACGCGGATCGTGGTGCGCGACGCGGACCCGGCCGTGCTCCTGGAGAAACGCCTCGAAGGCACCAGGAGCGAAGTTCTCGCAGGTTGAGCCCTCGGGCGCAGGCTCCTCGGTGACGTTCTGGATGATCGCCGCCTCTGGAAACCGCGAACGACCGGCGGCACGGCGCGCGAGCTTGCGGAGGAAGGACATTAGAGCTGCCCAGCTCACGTCGTGGGTGGCGGAGGAGGAGGAAGCGGCGGCTCGGGCGGCTTCGATCGACCCGGCCGACCACTGATGACCGTCACCATCGCCAGCGCCGCAGCCGCGAGAACCGCGGGCAGTTGCCAGCGGCCCGTCCGGGGCGGTGGCCTCTGGAGCCTCGCCAGCACCTCGGGCGACAGTGGCGGGCCCTCGCCCGGCGCGCGCTCCGGGACGGCGGCCGCCTCGCCCCCGGTCGCACCGAGATCGGAGATGTAGAGCGCGCCGTACTGCACACGAGGATCGTCGGACGGCAGCACGGTGCCGTCCTGCCCCGTCCAGACAGCATGCACCTCTTTGATCTGCTGGCCCTTGGGCTCGGCGCGCCGTGCCCAGATCGTGGTCACGTTCCAGCCCTTGTTCGCAAGCCAGGTGACCAGCTCGTCGGTGCTCGTGTCGCCAGTGGTCGTGAGCCACACGCCATAGAGCTGCCCGGGTTGCAGCTTGCGAGAGGACACGAAGTGCCAGGCCACAGGCTGATTCTAGCGCAGCCGGGACCCTGGCGCGCGTCAGGATGCGCTTCAGGCGACAGACTTCGGCAGAAGCACGCCCCGGACGATGTCACAAACGACCTGGCCGCGTTCGCCGGAAAGGCCGTGCGCCATGGCCAGCTCGCTCGTCGCATCCTGGAAGAACGCCACCTGGCGGTGGATCTCCATCAGAATGTCCGCCTTGCGCTGCTCGTACTCGAAGAGCGTGTTGCCGAGCTGCTCCAGGTGACTGCCCGGATCCCGCGCGGCCTTCGCCTTGCGAAGCTCCACGTCGAGGTGCAACTGCGCGAGACGCGCCTTGTGCTCGCCCAGGCGCTTGTGGAGCGTCATCATGCGCGCCTTCTCCTCGGGCTTGAGTCGGACGGCACCCGGAGGCAGTCCAGGGCCAACGTCCCCCGACACAGGCATCATAGGGCCCGGATTGGGACGCATGGGCATGGGCCTCGCCAGGACTTGTATCGGAGGCGCCTCACCCGGAGGAGGAGTCACGACGGCGGCGGCAATCTCGACCGCCGCAGGCGCGCCGGCCGGAGACTGGCCCTCGGCAGGTGCCGTCGGGGCCACCATGACCGCAGCCTGCGTTTGCACGCCGTCCAACGCGTTTCCGTTGCTCGTCTGCCCGCCGCCCGTCTGCTCGCCGTCCGCCATGGTGTGGCCAGAATAGACACTGTTTTCGCGACTCTGCAACCCACCCGTCAAAGGCTTTTCCGGCGCCTTGACCGAGTGTCTAACACGGCGTATAACATTCGGAGAATGCACGCTCAGGTTGCACACGTCAGGCGCGGAGCCCTCGGGCGTGCGGGCATCACAATCGTCTCTCTCGGAGGTACCGCAGTCATGTTCCGGTTCGTCACTCTTGCTGGCGCCGTGCTGATGGCGTTTTTCTGCATGGCCTGCGGCGGCGGTTCTCAGGGCTTCCAGGAGTTTCAGAGCCACGACGGCGGCACAGCGGACGGCCCCACATCGACAGGGGGCGATGCTGCCTCCGACGCGGACTCCGCGGGCCATCCCGACTCGGACGCCGCAGCGACTGGAGAGGCCGGTGGCAGCGGAGACGGTGGCGGCGTCGACGCGAACACCGAAGGCGGCGCGACGGGAACGATCGCCATCGCAGCGGGCGGCAAGCACACCTGCGCGCTCCTGCCCGGCGGCACCGTCAAGTGCTGGGGGCTCAACTCCAACGGCCAGCTAGGAAGCGGTGCGCTGACAGGACCCCAGACGTGCAGCGGCGCCGCGTGTTCCACGACGCCCGCCGCAGTCCCAGGCCTGAGCGGTGTAGTCGCCGTCGCAGCGGGCTCGACCCACACATGCGCGCTTCTCGCTGGCGGCACCGTCGAATGCTGGGGCTCGAACGCCTACGGCGAGCTTGGCAACGCGACGAGCACGGGGCCGCAGACCTGCGCCGGAAACGCGTGCTCCGCGACGCCCGTCGCGGTGGCTGGCCTCAGCGGAGCGACCGCCATCGCCGCCGGCAACGAGCACTCCTGCGCACTCGTCTCCGGCACCGTGAAATGCTGGGGGGCCAACTTCTTCGGCGAGCTGGGAACCGCGACGAGTACCGGACCGGAGACCTGTAGCGGTGGGGCCTGCTCGACGACGCCTGTAGCCGTGTCGGGCCTCAGCAACGCGATCGCGCTTGCCGCGGGCGGCGAGGACACGTGCGCACTGCTGTCCGGAGGCACCGTCAAGTGCTGGGGCTGGAACCCCTACGGACAGCTCGGCGACGGAACGAGCGCGGGCCCGCAGACGTGCGGAGGCAACGCGTGCTCGACGATGCCCGTGGCGGTAGTCGGCCTGAGCGGAGCAACGGCCATCACCACCAACGGCGAGTCGGCCTGCGCCGTTCTTTCCGGCGGCACGGTCGAGTGCTGGGGCTTCAATGCGTACGGCGAGCTTGGCGACGGCACGAGCACGGGGCCAGCAACATGCGGCATCTACGCGTGCTCGACCACGCCCGTCGTCGTCCCAGGGCTGAGCGGTGCGATCGCCATTGCACAGGGCGAGCAGCACGTCTGCGCGCTGCTCTCGGGCGGCTCGGTCGACTGCTGGGGGTACAATCAGGAGGGCGAGCTTGGTGACGGGACGAGCAGCGGACCTGGGACTTGCAACACGAGCGCATGCTCCACAGCACCGGCGGCAGTGCCCGGCCTGAGCGGCGCGGCGTCACTTGCAGCAGGCGGCTCAGGCACCTGCGCCGTCCTCGCCGGGAACGCTGTCGAGTGCTGGGGCGCCAATCTCTACGGCGAGCTGGGGGACGGGACGAGCACGGGACCACAGACCTGCACGGATAGCTTTGCCTTCGCCTGCTCCACGGCGCCCGTCGTGGTGCCTGGACTTTGAGCCATGGCGATCAAGGTCGTCAGCGAAGGTCCCGTCCAGACGCGCCGTCACGTGTGCGAGAACTGCTGCTTCGCGCTGGAGTTCTGCAACGTGGACCTCGTGGCTCACAGAGCCGACAACGACGGTGACCCCTTGGAGGCACGCGGTCGTTACCTCGTCTGCCCGCGTACCGAGTGCAGGCATCGCAACCTCATCGATCGGGCCGGCCAATGATCAGAGACTACTTCACGCTGATGCTGCAAGAGGGCGCTCGATGAAGCGGTGGCAGAACAAATGGACGGTCCTCCACCGCTGGCTACCAGGTGGCGACGCAACGAACCCCGAGATCGTCGCGATCCTCGCCAAGATGCGAGAGGGGACGTACGAGCCGCCGGCCGGCTGGCGTCTGCTGACGGTCACCTTCGATACACACGATCTGACGTTGCTGTTCGAGCGCGAGATCGATGAGGAGCCGTACCGATGAACCCCGACCGACCCTGGAGAACGCTCGTCCGCGTCGAGAGCGTGACCGACGCCTCAGCGAGCGTCGTGCTGCCGGCCTGGAATTCCCGCAAGCCGGTCACCGTCTTCCTGAACGACCTGCCCGCTGACGTCCGCTCACGCTTCGCCGCCGGCTTTCGGTGCCACGCGCACGTGAACATCGGAGCCGACAACGCTGCCGATCTACGCTTCACCGACTGGGAGGCCACGTGACCAGCCCCGTGAACGACGAAGACGACTTCCGCGTACGCGCCGCGGCGCTCGCGCGCGAGCTGCGTTTGCCCGAGGAGGCACGCGAGCGCATCGAGGTCGAACTCCACAACGCGCACGTACTAGGCTGGCATCGCCAGTTGTGCACGTGCTGCACATGCCTCCAGCGACAGCCAGGCGGCTGGCGCGGTAAGGTCTGGCGCGCTCTTCATGCGCACGTTCGGTGGGGCTGGATCGGCGTCGGTTCCACCGTCGTCCTCTTCGCGTTTCAACAGCGCCACTGGACTGCGGCCGAGCTGGTCCTTCTCTTCGCCGTCGGCGCGTTACTTTCCTGCTTCGGCGGGGAGTCGCCATCGTTCCGTCCCTAGCCTCCTGGAGGTCTCTCGTGAGATACCGCAAGAACGTCATGCGCACGTCCATCTCCATCTCGCGCATCCCGAGCAACGCGTGATGTCGACGCTCATCGACGCCATGCGCACACGCTTCGTAACGCCTCATCCATCGACCGGCGGCGCTCCGGTGTGCTGCGAGATGTGCGCGCCGAAGACCTGCGCCGACTGCCCGAACTGCGTCTGCTACAGGCTCGCGACGAGCGCCGAGCTGCGGGCCCTCGTCCTACACGAGCGTGCCGATCTCTCGGCCGCGCGGGATGCACTGCGGCTACTCCTCGCTATCGCGGACGCGGCGCAGAAGTACCGGAACGCAGCCGCCATCAACGCCGTCCAGAAGACGGTCGAGACCGCGGTCGACGCGGCCGACGCCGCCGTCGCGCTCGACCGCACCCTAGAAGCGCTTCGCGCTCCCGCCGAGGAAGGCCGGCCGTGAGCGAGTTCGACGGGTTCGACGTCCTGAACGGCCGCATCAAGCTGCCGCGCCCGATGCCATGCATCAACGCTGACCTCACCGTCGTCGCCTGGTCGCGCGACCGCGGCATCTACGAGATCGGACGCGGCAAGGATCTGGAGTCCGCCAAGGCCATCGCGCGCCTGCACGCCGGCCACGACGACTTCATGCGGTTCGACAAGCCGATCGAGGTTCTCGTCACGCTCGGCGCCGCATTGGGCGACGACGAATGACGACAGGTCACCGTGAGCGCGCTGAGCTGTCGCCCGATGACGTCCGCCGGCTCCACGCCGTTCGCGACGGAACGCTTTGGATGCGCCGTGGCGCAACCGCCGAGTGGATTGTACGCATGAAGCGGCTCGGCCTCGTTCGACGCAGGCGCGCATGCGAGAGCAACGCCTGGCTGGAAGACATCGTCTTGACGCGTGCTGGGCGGGCCGTGGCGCGTGCGGAGGGAGCGCGATGAAGGAGCACAGGTTCACGCCGAGCTGGCGCAGCGCGAAGGATCCCGTCGTGCTCGTCGAGTCGCCGGACGCTCGCTGGTTTCTCGCCTTGCGACCTTGCGAGAACGGCTCTCGCATCGCGCGCTTCGTTCTGCTCCAGACCGGCGAACTCTACTGGGGTGACGCCTACGAGGTGCTGCACCGCGACGTAATGAGCTTCCGCAAGGACGCCATCGAGCCGGTCGTCGTCGGCGTTTTCGTCGAGGACGATCGCCGCTCCTGGCGCATGGGCAACGCCCAGTGGTTCATGCAGTCCATCACGGACGCCGGCACACAGTACGCCCTCGGGATACTGAGCCGCCTCGCCGAATGGCCCGCGATCGCGGGCGCCATGGGCAACGATCCAACGCTTTCGCCCATCATCGGCGAGGGCCCATGAGCCGTCCGGCGCTCGCGCGCACGGACGGCGTGCCGATCTGTGGCGGATGGGAAGTCGTTTGTCCGGACGGCCGCGTGCGCCACAATCCGTACCACAACCTCGGCGACGCCGAGAGCACGGCCGAGATCGCCTCCCGTTTCGCATTTGGCGAACTCGGGCCAGAGGAACGGGCGGGCTGCCGCATGTGGCCGGAGCCGAGCCGGGTGGAACTCGCCTCCCCGCCGTGCTCCGGTGGCCTCCACACGGTTCGCCCGACCGCGTTCGCGAGAACCGCGGCCATGACCAGAACCGTGAAGGGAGACTGAAGCGATGTGGGAGATCGCAGTGGAAGCATCGCTACGCGCACGCCACAAGCTCCGCACCGGCGGCCTGCACGAGCACGGGTGGACGGTCCGCGCGACCTTCCGGGCCTGGAAGCTGCGCAAGGGCTGGGTCCTCGACTTCGGTGACGCCAACAAGATGCTCCGCACGCTCGTCGATACCTACGACGGCAAGATGCTGAACGAAGTGCCGCCTTTCGATCGCGTCGTGCCGACACGCGAAAACATCGCGCGCGTCTTCGCGGGAAAACTCCGGGAGGGTCTGCCCGACGCCGTCCGCGTCTACCGGATCGACATCGAGGAGGGTTCCAACCGCGCGACCTACTTCGCCAGTCCGGAGGACTGACGTGGCGCACCCCAAGAACAAGACCCGCTACAAGAGCCTCGACGCCATCGCGGCCGATCCGCGTGTCGTCGAAATCTGGGACGAGGACGAGGACGGCATCTGGATCGCGCTCGTGCAGGGCTTCAACTTCGAGGGGTGCTCCTGCGTCCACGAATGGTCCGTCCGCGACGTCATCCAGAGTTTCAAGACCCGGGTGCAGCCGGGCGATCCATACTGAGAGGACACCCCATGGAGTTTGAAGACGCGGGCCTGAAGTACGCGACCACCGAGCAGGTTGCGCTCCTCGACAGCGCCCTGCGCGCTCGAACGACGGAGGAAGCGAACGCCTTCGTTGCGCAGATCGCGCACCTGCGACCGGCGCACGCGGACGACGTGGCCGAAGCGTGGGCGCGCAAGCAGATCGCCTACTGGGCTGGGTACTTCCGCCCTCCCATCCGCGCGCGTATCGAGGCGCTCTACGAGCAGGAGCATCCTCTTCTCGGCCCCGCGGGCAAGAGATTCAGCGTGACCGAGCTGCTGAGCCTGGGCACGAGTGTGGCTCCGGGGGAGTTTCCGTACCTGCTGCGGTCCGCTCCGCATCCGGACGAGCCATGAGCGCGGGCGAGCGCTAGACCCGCGGCGCCGTTGGGCGAAGGTTGAACTCCGTCTGGATGGCCTGGAAGTTTACGGTCCGGTTGATGCGGCTCGCGGCAGTCATCCAGTCCTGCGCCCGGATCGCGCCGCGCACGTGCCGGTCCCGATCGTCCGTCGCCTCGATGCCTCTCCGACGAAGGAGCTGCGCAAGCTGCTCGGCAGAGGCGCCGCCGTAGAAGTTGAACGTGAACGTGACGAACCCCTGAGCATCGCGCCTCGGCTCGGTGAAGGCTCGCGGAAACGGGCTCGGCGGCCCCCGGTGGCGAGGCGGACCTGGGTGCCAGTCGCCATGCCGCGCTCCGTTGAGCGGCGGCATCGGTTCGAGGACGCTCTTGAACGTCGTGAGCAGCCGTCCCGTGCCCTCCTGGGCGACAACGGCCTCGTTCTTCGTCGGCCGCTCCACGCGCTTCGGAAGCACGCTCGCCGGCATCACGATGCCCACGACGCCGCTGTTTCGACCCTCGGCAATCCGAACGCGGGTGCCGATCGTGATCGATCGCCGAGGCATCACGCGCTCACGGGTTGCCGATGATGACCCACTGCAAGCCGGTGTAGACGATAGTCAGGTAGCCGAAGGCCGTGCTGATGACCTGCGTGCCAGCGCCATTGATGTTCTGGCCGTTGCCATTGACCGTGACGGCATGCGCGCCAGCCTGCCCAGTCGAGTCGGAGATGGTCAGCACGCGGCCCTTGGCCGGAGCCGCGGGCAACGTGATCGTGAGAATCGCAGCCGTCGTGTCCGTGAGCAGGACGAGGTCGGGCGTGAGCCCGCTGTCGACCGCATAGTTGGAGGAGATCGGAACGGTCGGCGTGTTCTCGACGAGCGAGCCGTTGATGTGAAGCGTCCCCGTCGGAAGGATGATCGAGTTGCCCCTGCCGACGAGGGTCTTCTGCGCGAGGAAGATGGCGGCGGCCTGGATGCCACCCAGCTCCAACGTCAGACCGCCGGTGTCGACGTCGATCATGTCGGCCCCCGCGCCATTGCCGACGCGCAGGCCGCTGGGGAAGTCCGGGATGGCGCTGCTTCCGCCGATGGTCACATGCGAGGCCGTCGCGCCGCCGAGCTGCAACGTGCCGCCCGCAGGCACGTCGACGTCCGTGACGCCCGCCGAGGGCTGGCTGAAGGTCAGTGCCTCGTTCGAGTTGAGCGCGAAGCCGATGACCCCGGACGCCGGGTGGTAGTAGCCGTCGCCCGTGTTCGAGTGGAACGAGTAGGTGGGGTTCGACGCCGATCCGTCCGAGAATGCCTGGAGCTGCCCTTGGTTGACCCCCGTGGCGAAGCGCAGGACATCGGTGTTGTTGGTGACGACGTCGAGCGTGTTGGCGTCGGTCGTACCGAGTACGGCAGCCGACCCGAACGCATTGCCGCCGTCGACGAAAGCCTCGCCACCTTCACCGCTGCCGCAGCAGTTGAGCGACGCCACCCAGGCGTTGTTGTCCGAGTTGTAGGTCAGGACCACGCCGCCGAAGTTCACCTTGACCGTGAGCGACGCGCCGAACCCAAGAATCGTCTGCGGCGCGAGAGCCACGACGTTGATCGGCTGGGTCGTCGCGTTGCCGGCAATGTCGGCGATCTCCACGCGATCGCCGTTGAAGGCGTTCGGATCCAGCGTCACGTCCACCGGTGTGCCGTTCGGAGCATCGATGAGGTACTGGTCGACGTTCGGCGAGGCCCGGAAGCTCGCCGTCATCTCGACGACTTCGAGCGGCGCTCCCAGGGTCCTGTTCTTGGTCATGTCTGGTTCCTCGTACGAATCGCCGAGACGATTTGTATGAAACGAGCCTATCGTCTCCGGGTCCCAACCAAAGGCTTTTCTGGTCGAGCTTCGTCGTGTACAGTCAATACGTGTCGGTCGATCGACGCCGCAAACCCCACGGCAACAAGTTCATCAAGATGCATCCCGTGTGGATGCCTCCGGACTTGTTGGAACGTCTGAAAAACATGCAGACGACCGCCATGCGCAAGGTGCAGTTCAAGGTCTCGCGCTCCGAGCTTCTTCGTACCGTCATCGCGCTCGGTCTCGACGAGTACGAGAAGCGGATGGCCGAAGAGCACTAGGCTGGAACAACCACGCACCATGCAGCGCACGCGCGTCGGCTTCGAGGGCTGCCCGAGCGTTCTCCACGTCGAATTCGCGCGTGAGCAGGCCGACAAGCTCCGCGGTCTGTCGGGACGGACGCAGCTCCTGCCGGACACCGGGATGCTCTTCGACATGGTCGAGCCGGGCCTCCACGGCTTTCACATGGTCGGCGTCTACTTCCCGCTCGACATCATCTTCGTCTCCGACGCCGGACGGATCGTGAGCATCCACCACAACGCACCTCCCGGAGAGGCGGGACCCTTCGCGCCCAGCACTCCGGCGCGCTGGGTCGTCGAAGCTCCGGGCGGATGGGCGGCCGACAGCGGACTTCGGTGCGGGATGATGATCCGCGTCTTCTAGGCGACGACACCCAGCCGTCGATCGGTCACCGACTCCCGGAATTCGATCGGCCCCAGCTCGTGCAGTCGCTCCGGAAGGACGCCCGTCAGGATGATGGCGATGTGCCGAAGGACGTGGCCGTGCACGTGCTCGAACGCCTCTCGCGTCTCGTACGTCTCGGACGCGATGAAGACGAGCGGACACGGGCGCGCTCCAAACCCGGTCCGCAACATCCGACGCATGGCCGGGCCGATCGCGAAGGTCGTACCGGTCCGATCCTCGCTCACTGCCACGACGATCGGAGAACGTCCGTCTTCGGCGTCGGCAGCCATGCCGAGGTTATACGCCCTGTCAGACGCCGCTGTCTAGCAGACCGAGCCGCTGCCGTGGATCGGATCCTTGCAGTAGCCGCCGAGCGGCAGCGGATGCGGGAGCGGCCACGTGAAGTGCGTGCGCATGTCACAGCAGCTCGTCCCCATGCCGCCCTGTCCCGTTGCCGCGGAGGGGTGACCTCCAGCCGGCAGAAGAGGCACGAGCGGCTGCCGCGACAGGATGTGCCGATCGAGGATCGCCTTGGCCGTCGGGGGCGAGATGAGGTGATCGGTCACCAGCATGTCGAAGATGTCCTGCGAGGAGACCGTGCGCATCTGCTGGAGCACCTCGGAACCACAGTATGCAGGCACCCGGTTCAAGGCCACCGCGAGCACGAGGCCCATGATCGCCGAGGCGAAGAGGATCTCTGCGGCATCATCGCCCATGCCACCATCGGCCTGCCCCGTCGCCGTCCGCGCGAGCTGGCAGGAGGCACACAGGCAGCCCGTAGACGCTTCCGAGGGGGGAACCAGCCATCCCAGGCCATGGGGTCCATAGAAGGGCGCGTTCTGGTCATCCCCGTGCCCGTACGGGCCCGTCGCGTAGCCTCCCCAGTGGCCGAACCCGAACCCGTGAGGTCCGGGCCCGTAGCCGTACCCCGGCGGACCGTAGTTGAGCGGGCCGAAGCCGTAGGTGGGGATGGCACCGGTCGCCGCCTTGTGAAGCAAGCTCGCCGGGATGACCGGGTTGGTGGAGAGCAGGTGCCGATCGACGATGGCCTTGGCCTGCTCCGGCGAGATGAGATGCTGGTGGACGAGCCAGTCGAACATGTCCTGCGAAGACACCGTCACGGCCGCCCGCATGATCGCCGCCTTGCAGGGCGGGGAAGTGCGCGACAGGGCCACCGCCTCGATGAGACCCGTCACCGCGATGCCCACGAACATCACCGCCGTCCGGTCGTCGACGCGCAGGCCCAGGCTTCGCGGTGCCGACTGCGGAGCCGGGGGCCCGAAGGACCCGAGTCCGGCCCCGGGACCATACGCGCGCGCGATGATGGGACCGTAGGCGCCGAGCTTGGGACCACCCCACGGACTGGATCCGTAGCCGGGCGGACCGAAGGACGGAACCTCGTACGACTCGGGACCATAGGCGGAGGCGCTCATGGCCTCCATCGTCGCACGAATTGGGCCTACTCGTCTTCTTCCTGAGAGGCCTTGATCCGCTCGACCAGCTCCTCGACCGGCCCGAGGGCAACCTCAATGGCATCCGTCAGGGTCTCGGCCCGTACGAGTTCGATGCCGGACACGTCGTCGAGACCCTTGAAGGGCGGTACCAGAGCCCGCTTGAAGCCCATCTTCGCCGCCTCCTTGAGCCGGAGGACCGCCTGCGTCGTGTCGCGAAGCTCGCCGCTCAAGCCCAGCTCACCGAAGGCAACCAGATCCTCGGGCAGCGGGCAGTTGGCTACCGCCGAGGCGAGCGTCAGCGTCATCGCCAGATCCGCGGCCGGCTCGTCGATCGTCATGCCGCCGACGACGTTGACGAAGAGCTGCTTGTTGCCGACGGACAGGCGCGCCTTGCGGTCCAGCACGGCCAGAAGCATCTGCACGCGCTGCGTGTCGATGCCCGTCGCCACGAGCTGAAGACGCTGCGCTTCGAGTCCCACGAGCGCCTGCACCTCGACGAGCATCGCGCGACGGCTGTTCTGGCCGCACATGGCCGTGATGCCGCTACCCGGCTGACCGAGCCGCCGCTGCGCGAGCAAGTGCGCGCTCGGACTCTCGATGTCCACGAGGCCGTCCGGCGCCATCTCGAAGAGCCCAACCTCCATCGTCGAGCCGAACCGGTTCTTGTGCGTCCGCAGCATACGTAGCGACCGGCCCTGCTCACCCTCGAAGTGCAAGGTCGCGTCGACCAGGTGCTCCAAGGTCTTCGGGCCCGCCACGCCGCCTTCCTTGGTCACGTGGCCGATGAGCAGGATGCTCGCATCGAACGTCCTGGCCATCTTCGGCAGGTAGTTCCCGACGCCCTTCACCTGCGAGACCGAACCCGCCTCCGCCTCGATCTCCGGCAGCGTCATCGTCTGCACGCTGTCGAGGATGATGAGCCGCGGCATCACCTCCTTGGCCTGCTGCTCGATCCGACCAAGCACGCTGTCGGCCACGAGAAAGAGGTTGTCGTCCTTCGCGTTGAGGCGCTGCGCGCGCGCCGTGACCGCCGAGCGCGACTCCTCGCCCGTCGCGTAGAGAACGCGGTGGCCGAGGCGCGCGACGTTGGCGGCCGCCTGAAGGACGAGTGTGCTCTTGCCTATGCCGGGCTCCCCCGACAGGAGCACGACGCTCGGATAGACCAAGCCGCTCGAATGCTCGTCGCCACCAAGCACGCGATTGAGTTCGATGAGGCCCGTCGAGTAGCGGCGATCACGAATGACGTCGAGTGATGTGATCGGTGCCGCGACCGTCTCGTCGTTCTCCTGACCTCCGACGAGCTGCGGCCCCGGCGTCAGATCGACTTCTTTGTGCGAGTTCCACGCTCCGCATTTGCACTGAGCGGCCCGCTCCATGAACGTCTTGCGGCACTTGCTGCACTGATACATGCGGCCTCCGAACGATATTGCGTAGCTACACAATCGTTTCGTGCAACCTCATACAACTCGTGTGGTCGAGCTTGTGGACGAGCTGACGATTTGTACACGAACCACATGGAACGATTGAGATGTGCAGTTAGTATTGGCCGTCATGGCCGACCCGATTCCCAGCTCCAAAACCAAACGCACGCGTCGACGCACGGCCGACGTACCCACGATCGAAGGGCTCCCGATCCGCACGCTCCGCGACATGCGCGAGTTTCCGCTCGGGTTCTTCGACATCGTCCCGGGACAGAAGCCGCTCTCACGCAAGGAGGCGAGGCGCCAGATCCGGGTCTACAAGAAGCAGCTCTTCAAGTACCTCACAGGAGAGACGACCAAGCGCCCTTCGCCGCCCATCATGCCTGGTGTCGGCGCCATCGACATCGTCAGCCGGCCGCAGATATGCTTCCGCGGCGAGCGTCTCGTCATCCCGTCGACCATCGCGCAGCACTTCTCGATCATCGACATCAAGGTCGGTAACCGTTCCCAGCTCGCCAACTCGACGGCGCTGCCGGCGATGACGTTCTGCGAGAACGCCATAGGCGTGCGCCTCGCACTCGACACGGCCGTCGTTGCACAGGACATCGCGCTCGTCGTCGAAAACGATTCCCGTGACGAGCAGACCTTCACCGCGGCGCTCATCGGCACCGCCATCCAGTAGCTGGAGACCCCGTCAAACGGAGACCACTGCCATGAACGACTCACTCCAGCGCTTCTTCGTCGAGATCGACGGGGGCACCGTCGGCCCCGAAGTCCTACCTCCGGGAGAACGGCGTCTCTTCCTCGCACGGCCGCAGATCCACTGCGTACCCCAGCGCCTCGACCTCTTCGCTACCGAGCAGTCCAAGTCCGGCGGCGCCTGGGACAGGCACGTCAAGGGGCCGACCATGCGTGTGCACGAAGTACGCTACGGCGCGCGCGTCGCCAAGTGCGACAAGGACACGTTCGGGCCTCGCGTCGAGCTGAACGTTCCGGGGTTGCGGCCCGTGCGCATCGGCGAGGATCTCGCCGCGGTCGTCGAGAACACGACCAATGCGCCACTGCACGTCCGCGCGGCATTCCTGACGCGCAGTGACGACACCACCTACATCCTGGGCGCGACCGCGTACACCGAGCGAATGACGAGGCGCCTGCGCGTACCGCCATCGCTTCAGGGATGCATCGACGTCGAATGGCGAGCGGATCGCGCGTGCCTCATCAAGCGCATCTGGCTGCACCCCGAACGCAAGGACATGTCGGACCTCGTCATCATCGACATCAAGGTCAACAACCGGGGCCAGCTCTGCAACAGCACGGGCGTGCCCATGGAGATGTTCTCCGACGGCCTGGCCTTGAAGTTCGATCCCGTGAGGTTCAACGACACGGTCTCGTTCGTGGTCGAGAACCTCACGACCGAAGAACGCCACTTCGAGGTCGAGATCGAGGCCGAAGTCGACGACGACGAGCAGCTCTGGATGGGCGAGATGCCCTCGAACGCAGTTCACATGCGCGAGTATCCTCTCGGGTTCTACGCCGAGTGGATCGCTCCTGGCGGAGCCGTGCACGCCGTCGTGTCGAGGCCTCTCATCCCGTTCCGCGGCGAACGGCTGGTCATCCCATCCAGCATGTGCCCGCACTTCATGATCGGCGGGATACGCGTCGGCGATCGCGAACGGCTCGACCTCCGTGAGCCGCACCCGGCGTGCCACTACTCCGAAAAGACCCGGCGGGCTCCACTGAACCTGCCCACGGCGCCGGCCGGCTCGAACATCGTGCTCAAGGTCATCAACACGTCGAGCGAGCCGCAGCGGTTCATCGCGGCGCTCCTCGGCACCGCGGGCGGTACCGAGCCAGAGTCCACGGAAACCATTCCGTCCGACGTCATCACGGACGCCATGGATGTCATGAGAGAGACGCCACAGTTCCGGGCGATCGTCCGGCAGATCGCACGCCAGAAGCGCCAGACCACGCCGTAGCCTTCAGCGGCTTCAGCGACCTGACCGCCAGGAGATCGTCCTGGCGGTCGGCCTCGTTGTACGCAGTCCCGATAGCTAGGTGTCGCGCTTCTTGCGCCGTTCAACGAAGGCGATGACGTCGAGGACGATCGGGATCGAGAGGATGGCCATCATGGCGACCGAACGCTGGATTGACTGGGCGCTCCAGACGTCGAAGGCCGTGTAGAACGCGACCAACAAAACCGCGACGACGACGTGGAAAAGCGCTCGCACACGCGGTCCAAAGCGCGGAGAGATCGCGGACACCGCGATGCTGATGAAGAGGTAGGTCCATCGGCTATTCGAGATCCAGTCGCGCTGAGCCGCGAGTATAGCCACCGCGCCCACGGCTCCAGCGGCCGCCCAACGGAGCTTGGCGTTCGTCGGACCCTTGCTCATGGCGCCGAGACTAGGGACTGAGGATGCTGGCGTCGAGCGAGCCGACGGCCTCTCGGCCGAGCGCGTCGGCGATCTGATCGAGCGTTAGGTCGCAGACCTCGTCGACCCAGTCGCCGACGAAGTAGAGGATGCGACGCCCCTGCATGAGGCCGAAGAGGATTGGATCACGCTTGCGCGCTTCCTTCGCGATCTTGTCGGCCTCGGTCTCTGCGAAGGACTTCTCCTTCGGATCGTAGTGAAGCACCGCATAGTTGTCGAAGAGGTGCAGCTCGTCGGCGCGCGCCTTCTTTGCGACGATCTCGTCGGGTATGGGGCGCAAGAAGTGCCGTACCCAATCGAACCGCAGGCCCTTCTTCGACTGCTTGTAGAAGGCGACGATGCGCTCCTCGGTGATGTACTTCGGCAGACCCATGCCAATGAGCTGCGCCTCGTTGCGCGCAGCGGTCAGCCCGAACTGGAGCTTTTCGTAGAGCGCGGTCTGGCCACTTCGCTTGGCGCTGATCGTCGCCTGCTCGTAGCCACGCGCGCGCTCCTCGACAGCCTTCAGCTCCTCGGCCGTATTCTTGACGGAGGCGAAGAACTGCTCGATGGACAGCGGCGACTCGTGCTCCGTGCCCCCATCGCCCGGGCCCTTGCGCCAGAAGAGGACGCGATCGCGCAGCGAGCGCTTGGCTTCGGGCGCCGCCGCGGCGGCTCCGTGGAGATCGACATCCTCCGTCGCGAGCCCCACGCTGGCGCGCCATTCGCCGTGGGTCATGATCTGCCCGCTGTCACCGTCGGAGCTGAACTCGCTCGTGTCCGCGGTGCGCTGGAGCTTCTTGTGCTTGGGCAGCTCGCGATCGACGACGAAGTTCTCGAAGAGCTGGAGCTTCCCGTCGGCCGTCAGCATCGCGAGCCTCCTCGGTAAAGGACACCGACGAGTACCACGCGAACGGCAGTGTTGTACAGCACGTATAACGCGACTATGCGGGCCCCGACACGCGGCGGGCTCGCAGAAGCACCTGAGGGCGGCCGGTACGTTTGGCCATCTGGCGGCTCGCCTGGAGGCCCGACTCGGCGATCTGGATCCCCACTTGCGAGAACGTCGGGATGCTCTCGACCTTGTAGACGTGCACCTTGGCGCCCGATCGCGAACGCCGCTCGCCGCCGCTACCGCCTCCGCTGCCGCCGCCCTGACTCCGGTCCCAGCGCAGAAGGACCGTCGCCAGCGTGTCCGTCGGGTGCACGACCAGGTACCGCCTGCCGTCGCGCTGCGCCTCCCCCACAAACCGCAGCGCCGCCTGCATGTCCTCGTCGAGCCGGTCGAGGGGATCGCCCCAGTAGAGCTTCATGTAGTAGTGCAGCACGATGGGACCCTTGCGGTCCGCCGCCATCTGCACGACGCGCTTGGCTGCCTTTTTGAGGTCGAGACCGAGGTTCATGGTGAAGGCTCAGGCGCGCGCGTGACGAGGGAGATCGGGGGCAACGACGGCGTGCGGACGTGGCAAGACGGGCTGCCCAGGCAGCGCGAACACGTCGATCCACTGGCCGTCGGGGTAGAGATCGGCGACGAGCATGTGCCCGACGTCACCGCGTCCCCACCGTCTCACGCCGCCAACCCCGGGAGCCATGAAGGAGCCGTGCTCGGGACGAATCGTCAGCACGTGACGCGTCACCGGCTGACCGCCGATGTGCACCTTGCGGACGTGATCCCAGGGGATGACGATCTTGGGGTCGATCTTCCCGCGGATGCCTGCGCTCGTGTACATGGGCCTCTCCTCGTCCTCGATTCTACTCCAACCCTCAGGCGGCGTGACGGACGCGCGGAGCCGCCTGCATGCGCAGGAAGCTTGTGACGGCGTTGACCTCGTCCTCGCTGACCCAGGGGCACTGCACGCGCTGGGTCTCGGTCGAGCCGCCGAGCTTCACGAGCGCATCGCCGCGGCCGAGCAGGCTCTCGGCCCCCTGCTCGTCGAGGATGATGCGCGAGTCGTTGCCCTGCGCCACGCGGTAGGCGATGCGGCTCGGGAAGTTGGCCTT
>Ga0307474_10001436_pt1 | contig 17334 bp, 12 predicted proteins | sample atmos_gasesECM1C_2_FD_203312 | JGI IMG/M metagenome (GOLD analysis project Ga0307474, IMG submission 203312) | Hardwood forest soil microbial communities from Morgan-Monroe State Forest, Indiana, United States - atmos_gasesECM1C_05 | ecosystem: Environmental > Terrestrial > Soil > Temperate... | reverse complement strand
CGGTTGCCCCGGTCGCGGCGCGCGCCGCGGCGTAATGCGCATCCTGGTCGCCACTGACGCGTGGCATCCCCAGGTCAACGGGGTGGTGCGGACGCTGACCATGACCGCCGATGCGGCGAAGTCTTTCCGCGTCGATATCACTTTTCTCACGCCGCAGTCGTTCCGAACCTTTGCGATGCCGAGCTATCCGGACCTGCGCCTGGCTTTGCCTACTGCCGCGAAGATCGTCCGCCTGATCCAAACCGCGCAGCCCGACAGCATTCACATCGCGACCGAAGGACCGATCGGATTGCTGGTGCGCCGCTATTGCCGCAAAAACGGTGTGCCGTTCACGACCAGCTTTCATACCCGCTTTCCCGAATATATTTCGGCGCGTTTGCCGGTTCGCGAGTCGTGGATCTGGAAGGCGCTTCGCGCCTTCCACCGCGGTAGCCGGGCGGTGATGGTGGCAACCCCGGCGCTTGCAAGCGAATTACGCGCGCGCGGCTTTAGCAATATCGTGTTGTGGCCGCGCGGGGTGGACACAAGGCTGTTTCATCCGCGCGCTGTCGACCTCGGCCTGCCGCGCCCGGTCTTTCTTTGTGTCGGCCGTGTCGCGGTAGAGAAAAACCTCGAGGCGTTTCTCGAACTTGACTTGCCGGGCACCAAGGTCATCGTCGGTGACGGTCCCGCGCGCGCGGCTTTGATGCGAAAATATCCGCAAGCCATGTTCCTGGGCGCGCAGCAGGGCGAGGAACTGGCGAGCACCTATGCCGCGGCGGACGTGTTCGTGTTCCCGAGCAAGACGGATACTTTCGGGCTGGTGCTCTTGGAGGCGCTCGCAAGCGGCATACCGGTAGCAGCTTTTCCGGTGACCGGTCCTCGCGACGTGCTCGGCACGGCGGCTGTTGGCGCGTTGAACGACGATCTTCGGGAGGCATGTCTTGCCGCCTTGCGGATCCCGCGGGCGGAATGCGCAGGATTTGCCGCAGGCCACAGCTGGGAGGCTGCGGCGCGGGCTTTCATCGAGAATATGGCCGACATTCGCAGCCTCCCGGTGGAACTCGACGCGATGCGCCTTGCGGCGGAAGAGGTACACCTAGTCGGCTAAGCACCTTGTCGGTTGGGCGAGGGGCCGATACAAGGTCGCTGTATGATGGATACGTCCTTCCTGCCAGTTGGTTACGCCGACATCGACGCGGCGGCGCGCGCGATCGCACCCTTTGCGGTGCGCACACCATTGTTGTCGCCGCCTGTGCTCAGCGAGCGCCTCGGCGCCAAGGTCTTTGTCAAACCCGAGGTGCTGCAGCGGACCGGATCGTTCAAGTTCCGCGGCGCCTTCAACAAGCTGTCGTCGATCCCGCCCGACGCGCGCGGTGGCGGCGTGGTCGCGTTCTCTTCCGGCAACCACGCCCAGGGCGTGGCGGCGGCGGCGCAAATTCTCAACATGCGGGCGACCATCGTGATGCCGGCCGACGCGCCGCTTGCCAAGCGTGAGCGCACCAAGGCCTTTGGCGCGGAGGTCGTGCTGTACGATCGCGACCGCGAGGACCGTGAAGCGATCGCCCGCGACATTGCCGGTAAACGCGGTGCGACGCTGGTGCCGCCTTATGATGACCCGATGGTGATCGCAGGCCAGGGCACGGTGGGCCGCGAAATCGCCGAAGATTTGGCGGTTCTGGGAGTGGACCCGGATGTCGTGGTGGTACCCGTCTCCGGCGGCGGGCTGGTCGCGGGCGTTGCCACCGCGATCAAGGCACGCTTTCCGAAAGCCATGGTGATGTCCGCCGAGCCGGAAGGGTTCGACGATCACGCCCGTTCCTTACGCGCAGGCAGGCGCGAAGCCCACGAGGCGAGGAGCCGCACCATCTGCGACGCGCTGATGGCCCTGACGCCCGGCGAGATCACCTTCGCCATCAACAGCCGCTTGCTTGCCAAGGGCGTTACCGCTTCGGATGCGGAAGTGACCGCGGCGGTCGCATTCGCATTCCGTGAATTGAAGCTCGTGGTCGAGCCGGGCGGGGCGGTAGGACTGGCGGCCCTTCTGGCCGGGCACGTCGAAGCACGTGGTAAGAATGTCGTGATCGTGCTTTCCGGCGGCAATGTGGACGCGGATTTGTACGCCAGACTGATCGCCTGATCGGCGCCGTCGATATTGGTTTTCCCGCTTCCGGCGGCGTCACCATGGCGCATGTTCCGTTGAAGTGACGGCCACCCCACCGGCAAAGGATATCCCGATTTTTTTGGATCAGCCTACGAGAAGAACGCGATCTTCTCGGTTTGGCTCATGCGCCGGATCGGAGCGAGCGGATCGGGTTTCGAAATCCGCGGCCTTTGCACGATTCCGTTCGCGAGCAGGCTCGAACCCAAGGAAGGCCGAGCCAGTGGCGAAGTGGAAAGCTCGACGGCATGTTGAACGGCCAGCGCCGCCCTCGGCTCCGGCCGTTCGGTGACTGTGGGATTGACCTGCTCCGAGCCGGCGGCTTCGCCTTCGAAAGCCTCGTTTTGGTAAGTCCTGAATTCGGCTGGAACGTAGACCTCGTCCGAATCCGGCGCGGCCATTTCGGCCGCGACCATGCCCAGAACGGCCTCGTCCTCGACTTCGAAAGCTTCGGCCGGTTCGAGAATTTCATCGTCGGCATCAAGCGTTGCCCCGGCGGCTTCAAGTGCGGTTGAGGGATCGCGGGCCGCATCCTCGGTGGCGACGCCCGCGCCGGGCGCCGTCACCCGGGCTGTCGCCTCACGCCCCTCGTGCGTTTTTGGGAGGGGTGCGGCGAGCGTCTCTTTGGCGAGGGCAGCATCGGAGGCAAGAATTTCCTTGTCAGTTTCTTCTTCGCGAGCTTCGAACGCGGCCAGCTGCCCCTCGATCCGATCGAAAGCACCATTGAGGGCGCGCGCCGGGTCCGTCCCGGCAATTTTGGCCGAAGCCCCTTCGATGGCGCCGACCTGGGAATCGATCAGATCGCAAATCCGGCCGTCCGCGCCAATCTCGCGCAAGCGCCAGGAGATTTCCCGGATGACGCGGGCGCCCCTGCGCACGGGCGCGAGATTTTCTTCAAGCGCCAGCTCACCGAGCGCCGCGGACGCGGCGGCCCTGGCCTCGTTCAGTGCGGCACGCAGGGCGGCCAGCGCCTCGTCGAAGCGGGGATCGCGGAGGGGTGTTTTCTGCGCGGCAAGCGTCTCTTCGATCCGCGCCACCGCGTCGAGCACCATTCTGGTGTCTGCGTTACGATTGCGCTTGGCGTATTCGCCAAGAAACCAGCGGCCCCGCGAGGTCTCCAAAAATGCTTCCCTGATCGCCTCGTAGTCCGCCTCGCTCGGCTGGGCCGCGCGGGCGGAGATCGGTGACAGGGCAAAAGCTTCCTTGGCCATGGCAAACTCGTCGCGCAAATCATAGCACGTTAGTGGTCCGATTCTAACATTCGCATCCCTTCTCGGCGGCCACTTTTGCGAATGTTAGAATCATAGAACCACTAGCAAATATCAGATTCTAGTGGAGTTTAGGATTTGACATTCGCTTTCCGGACTCGCGGCCAGGTGGTAGCGAATGTCAAATCCACTCCACCAGCCTAACGATCACCACGATATCGAGCGAATCGCAATTGAATTGATGCCATTCGAATCACAAATCCCCATCTCATCGGGGAACGCCTCGCGCCTGTTCGCAAGCCGGCTGGCGCTGTTTTATGGGGCCGTGTTCGCCCTGATCGGCACCCACCTGCCGTTTTTTCCGTTATGGCTGCGCTCGGTCGGCATCGACCCGTCCTGGATCGGCATCATCACCGCGGTCCCCGCGGTCACCCGGTTTACGGTCCTGCCATGGATCACAGGCCTTGCCGAACGGCGCTCCGCGTTGCGCCGCGCCATGATCGTGACGGCGATCATGACCACGCTCGGGTTCTCCGTGGTCGGCACGCAGACCCAGCCGCCGCTCGTATTCCTCGCCTATGTCGTCGCGGCCTCGATGTGGACGCCGATGATTCCGCTGACCGATGCCTATGCCTTGCGGGGGGTCGCGCTGTATGGCCTCAACTACGGGCCCCTGCGATTGTGGGGCTCGGCCGCCTTCGTCGTGGGCGCGCTCGCGTGCGGGCAGCTGGTCGATATGATCGCCGGGCAACACCTGATCTGGGTGATCGCCGCTACGGCGGCGCTGGGCGCCGCGCTCAGTTTCGGGCTTCAACCGCTTGGGGGTTCAAGGAAGCAGCCGGCGGCGCCGCGTGGCGCAAGCGCCTTGCTGCGCGATCCCAGCTTTCTCGCCATCATCGTCGCTTCGGCGCTGATCCAGGGCAGCCACGCCGCCTACTACACGTTTGCCTCCATCACCTGGGAGTTGGCGGGCCTTTCTGGATTGACGATCGCAGCGCTCTGGGCGCTTGGCGTCATTGCCGAGATCGTGGTGTTTGCACTCTCGCCGCGCCTCAAATGGCAGCCGGCGGTTCTGGTCGTGATCGGCGCGCTCAGCGCCGTTGCGCGCTGGTTGATCACGGCGCAGGAGCCGCCGCTCGCTGTGCTTTCGATCGTCCAGCTCTCGCATGGCCTCACCTTCGGGATCACCCAGATCGGCACCATGGGCCTGATGCTGCGCCATGTGCCGATCCATTTCATGGCGCGAGGGCAGGGTTATCTCGCCGCCTGCGGCGGGATCGTCGCCTCTTGTGCCTCGGTCCTTTCGGGCGCGATCTTTGCCGGCCACGGGCAGGGCGTCTATTACGTGATGGCCGCGATGGCGCTGCTCGGCGCTGCCGTGATGTGGTCGGCGAGGGACCGCTTCGCGTTTTCAGGCTAAGCGGGGACTACTTGTACTTGGGTTGCGTAACAGTCACTGTGCGGGCACGAGCGCCGGGGCGTCCTTGTCCTTGATCAAGAGCACCAGGAATTTCGCCGGCTGGGCGCCGCTTGCGTTCCGGTCGACGACATGAACATCATCAGGGCCTTCATAGAAGGTCTGTCCTGGTGTCAGTGTCACCTGTTGTCCACCCTTCAGCTGCATCACGACAGAGCCCTCAAGCACGTAAACAAACGCATGTGCATTGTGTCGGTGGATAGCGCTCGACCCGCCGGGCGCATGCTCGACTGTGATCATCAGAGTTTCCCTGCCGGGATTCTCCGGAAGATCCTTAGACATGAGTGCCGTGACCTTAGGCTCCTGAGCCACAGCCGTGCCGGTCATGAGGCACAGAAGAACCAGCGCAACGAGTTTAATCGTCATAGTCGCCTCTTTCGTTCGTTGCCCGGGACCCGCCCGGACAGACTAGGCGTACCTCCGATGCGGGATCAGGCTGCTGCCTGTGAGCGGCGGAACCATTCGTCGAAACCGATGCGGCCGAGGCGCGCCTCGCCCAACGGCACGAGCGAGTGCTCGTCAACCCGGCCGCCCCAGTATCGGGCCTCGGGGTCGCTCACGACCGCACGCGGGTCGCCGATCGCCTTCAGATAGCGGGCGACGATTTCGTTGAACGGCGCTCGTTCCGGGCCGGCGATCTCAACGATGCCATTGTGCGGCGGCGCGAGCGCCACATCGGCAACGCTGGCAGCGACGTCATCCGCCGCGATGGGCTGGAACAGGACGGGCGGGAGCCTGACTATGTTTCCTTCCGCGCTTGAATCGGCGATGCCGCGGAGGAATTCCAGGAACTGGGTCGAGCGGACGATGGTGTACGGGATGCCGGAGATTTTGATCAGTTTCTCCTGGGCGACCTTGGCGCGGAAATAGCCATTGTCTGCCCGGTCAATTGCCACGATTGATAGTGCGACATGGTGCCGGACGTTCTCTGCGACCTCCGCCGCGAGAAGGTTCCGGCCGGAGGTCTCGAAGAATTCCAACACCGCCTTGTCTTCAAATGAGGGCGAATTGGCGAGGTCGATCACGACCTGCGCGCCGGCCAGGGCCTCCCTGAGCCCCTCGCCGGTGATAGTGTTGACGCCGCTGTTGGGCGATGCGGCGAGGACATCGTGGCCGCCCTGGCGCAGAATGGCAACGGTCTTCGAGCCGATCAGGCCGGTGCCGCCGATGACGACGATCTTCATGGTTGACCCTCCCTTGTCGACGACTGGAGACCCTTCAACGGGTTCGGATGCAAGCGAGGAAAATATCCGGGCCTCAACGCGCTTGCATCGTGCAAACCTCGAGGACACAAATACCGAGCCCTCACCGCTGAACACGCCGCTCGCCGTGCCCCTCACGCCGCTGAACATGTCGAGCACTGATGTCGCGCTCTTGTTCCGCTCGTCCAAGTCGAATTTCCAGGACTGACGATATACTCGGCTTCAGCACTATCTGCTCGGCTTCAGTGCTATCGCTCGCCAATTCGCCCATCTTTTGGCGGCCGCGTCAACGATGCGACGTGCACTCATGCTGCGACAAAATATCGTCAGCGCGAATGACCTTTTACGACAGGTTGGAGCAGTGTTTTTGCGTCACGGTAATATTCGACGCCGATTTTTCGGTTGGGTCATTAACAACATGCCGAGTCCCGGCCTTCGAGGTCCACTCTTACCTGCAACAGCGGATACTGGCTATCGCGGCCACCGGGTTACTTACGCCCTAGTCATGATGCGATTAAGTGGAAACGCATCATGATCCATATCTTTGTTTGACCATGATCTCCGCGCAAACGCGTTTTCGCGTTTGTTAGCTGAGGGAAAACCGGTTTCCACTATGCGCTGACGCGGCCCTTCGGGTTCGGATCATGCTCTACCCCCATAGCGCAGGTTCGGGCGGATGGATCAGGCTGCCGTCGTAGCGCAATCCGCCGTCGCGATCGCGCTTTAGCAACAGCGGGCCGTCGAGATCGACGAAGCGGGCCTCTGGCGCCAGCAGCATCGCCGGCGCCATCGCCAGCGAGGTCGCAACCATGCAGCCGATCATGAATTCGAAACCTAGCGCGTACGCCGCATCCGCCATCGCAAGTGCTTCCGTTAAGCCACCTGTCTTGTCGAGCTTGATGTTGACGGCGTCATAGCGTTCGCGAAGCCCTTCGAGCGAAACGCGGTCATGCGCGCTTTCATCGGCGCACACCGCAAGTGGCCGTTTGATCCGCCCCAGCGCCTCGTCTTCGCCCGCACGCAGCGGCTGCTCGACCAGCGTGACGCCGGCGCTAGCACATTCGGCGAGGTTTCGCTCGAGATTGGCCGCGGTCCACCCCTCATTGGCATCGACGATGAGTTCGGATCGGGGCGCGGCCGCGCGCACCGCCGCGATCCGCGCGCCGTCGCCTTCGGCGCCAAGCTTGATCTTGAGCAACGGATAGTGTTCAACCTTGGCGGTCGCCGCCGCCATCGTCTCGGGCGAGCCAAGCGAGATCGTGTAGGCGGTGGTGCAGGCGCGCGGGGCAGGGCGTCCGAGAAGATCCCAGACGCGCTTGCCGCTGCTCTTGGCCTCAAGGTCGAGCAGAGCACAATCGAGCGCATTGCGCGCAGCCGAGGGCCGCATCATCGCCTGCAATGCGCTGCTGTCGAGTCCTCGGCCGACCGCCTCCTGCATCGACATGATCGCCTTAAGCGTAGCATCCGGCGTCTCGCCGTAGCGGGGATAGGGGACGCACTCACCACGTCCGACACGGCCGCCTTGACTGATTTCCGCCACAACCGTGACCGCCTCGGTTTTGGCGCCCCGGCTGATGGTGAAATGACCTGCGATCGGCCAGCGTTCGATTTGTGCCGCAAGGATGGGTGATTTTGTCATTTTAATACCTTGCGATTCGAACGACCTGCTTGCCCAGCGTAATTAAGTATGGCTGGTTAGCGAGCTGTTCTACAATTTTTTCAAGGCGCTGCTGCAATTTCCTCTCAAAGCGCTATCAGTAAAAATCAGAAAGACAATACGGGAGTTGGCATCGTGAACGGCGACCCGACATTGGAGCGGATTGCAAGCGGGAATGGACTTGCGCTGTGCGCGGCCGGGACATGGACCGCCGGTTTTGCCTCGCAGCTCGAAGAGATCGTGGCCGATGCGGAGAAGCTGACCGGCAGTCGGCCGAACATCTCGATCGACGTGTCGCGGGTCTCCAGGCTCGATACTTTCGGGGCCTGGCTGATCGAGCGGCTTCGCCGCAACCTGACCCATGGTGAAGTGGAGGCGAAGATTGCGGGCCTTTCGGCCGACTATTCGAGCCTGGTCGACGAGGTGCGCCGGGTGAAGGCGATCCCCGCGGCCGAAGTCCCGACCGTGACAATCGCGGGCATGCTGGACCAGGTCGGCCGCACCATGTTCGGCATCGGCGGCACCGTGATCGGCCTGATCGACATGCTTGGCGCGGTGTTGACCGCGAGCGCGAGGGTGTTGCGCCACCCCGGAAGCTTTCGCCTGACCTCCACCGTGCATCACCTGGAACAGGTCTGCTGGCGCGCGGTGCCGATCGTGATCCTGATTACCTTTCTGATCGGCTGCATCATCTCCCAGCAGGGTATCTTTCACTTCCGGAAATTCGGCGCCGATATTTTCGTGGTCGACATGCTCGGCGTCCTGGTGCTGCGCGAGATCGGCGTGCTCCTGGTAGCGATCATGGTGGCGGGGCGATCGGGGAGTGCCTACACCGCCGAGCTCGGCTCCATGAAAATGCGCGAAGAGATCGATGCGTTGCGCACGATGGGTTTCGATCCGATCGAGGTTCTGATCCTGCCGCGGATGCTGGCGCTGATCATCGCACTGCCGATCCTGGCCTTCCTCGGCGCGCTTGCCGCGCTCTATGGCGGCGGGCTGGTGGCCTGGCTCTATGGCGGCGTCGACCCCGAAGCGTTCCTGCTTCGGCTGCGTGATGCGATCTCGATCGATCACTTCACCGTCGGTCTGATCAAGGCGCCGGTGATGGCGGCGGTGATCGGGATCGTCGCCTGTGTCGAGGGGCTTGCCGTGCAGGGCAGCGCGGAATCGCTCGGTCAGCACACCACATCCTCGGTCGTGAAAGGGATCTTCTTCGTCATCGTGATGGACGGCGTGTTTGCGATTTTCTTTGCCTCGATCGGAATGTGACGATGGCTCCTGACGCACAGAACGCCATCATTCGGGTGCGCGATATCTCGGTGAAGTTCGGCAAGACGAAAGTTCTCGACGGACTCAATCTCGACGTGAGGCGCGGCGAAATCCTAGGCTTCGTCGGGCCCTCCGGCGCGGGCAAATCGGTGTTGACACGGACCATCATCGGACTGGTCCCGAAGGTCTCCGGGCGGATTGAGGTGTTCGGGGTCGATCTCGACGCCGCCAGTCCTTCGCAGCGGCGCGCGGTCGAGCGGCGCTGGGGAATTTTGTTCCAGCAGGGCGCGCTGTTCTCCTCGCTGACGGTGCGCCAGAACATCCAGTTTCCGGTGCGCGAATATCTCAACGTCACCCAGCGTCTGCTCGACGAGATCACGGTGGCCAAGCTCGGCATGGTGGGGTTGCGGCCCGAGGTCGCCGATCGTTTCCCTTCCGAATTGTCGGGCGGCATGATCAAGCGTGTGGCGCTTGCGCGCGCGCTCGCGCTTGATCCGGAACTGGTGTTCCTGGATGAGCCAACCTCGGGTCTCGATCCGATCGGCGCCGGGGATTTCGATGAGCTGGTCCGGACCCTGCAGCGGACTTTGGGCCTGACTGTTTTCATGGTAACCCACGATTTGGACAGCCTTTACACTGCATGTGACCGTATTGCTGTTCTAGGTAATGGTAAGATCATTGCCGCAGGATCGATGGCTGACATGCAGGCCTCGCAGCATCCCTGGTTGAGGGCTTATTTCCACGGCAAGCGCGCCCGCGCAGTCATGGGCTAGTTTTTGGATGGTTTCGGAGCTGGTTTGATGGAAACGCGGGCGAACTTCGTTCTGATCGGTTCCTTCACCCTTGCGGTGATCGCGGCCGCGTTCGGCTTCGTGCTCTGGTTCCAGAGCCTGCACACCACCAAATTGCGCAGCCCCCTGCGTATCGTCTTCGAGGGCCCGGCCGCTGGCCTGCGCAACGGCGGCAGTGTGAATTTCAACGGTATCAGGGTGGGTGAAGTCGTGTCTGTGAAGCTCGACAACCCGCGTCGCGTGGTCGCACTCGCGATGGTCGAGAACAACGCGCCGCTGCGCAAGGACACCCTCGTCGGGCTCGAATTTCAGGGGCTGACGGGGGTTGCCGCGATTTCGCTCAAAGGCGGCTATGAAAATGCGCCGCCGGTGCCGCTCGGCGAGGACGGCATTCCCGTGCTGACCGCCGACCCGAACCAGCTCCAGGACGTCACCGAGGCGATCCGCGGCACGCTACAGAACATCAACCGCGTGGTTGCCGACAACCAGCAGACGGTCAAGAACTCGCTGCGAAACCTCGAGACTTTCACCTCGTCGCTGGCGCGAAATGCCCAGAAGATCGACGACGTGATGATGAAGGTCGAGGGTGTGATGGGGAAGGCCGACAATCTGATGCTTGGCCTCAATTCGCTCGCTGGCGGCAGGGAGGGTGGCGAGCTGTTCCTGACCGTGAAATCAATCCGGGAGCTGGCTGAAGATTTCGACAAGCGCGCGGGCGCGCTGATGGCCGATGGCCGCCGTACGCTGGCCGACATCAGCCGTGCGGTGAACAATCTCGACCGCAACCCGACGCGACTTCTGTTCGGCGCGAGCAGTCCCGCAAGCCCGCCGGCGGCGGCTTCGGCCTCAACGCCGGCGCCTCCGCCCGCGGCGGCGCCGAGGCGGCAGTAGCACCGCGCGACGGGCGGCGGCACGGGAAAATGCCTGGGGCGCGCCGCCGATGGCCCAAAGCTGTTCGCCTATGGATATACAAAACAAGGACCGCCTGAAGGCGGTCCTTGAGGGAAGTCCACCCGAATAGGATGCGCGCAGGATCGGCTGGCCTATTTCCTCGGAAGCTTGTCGGCGAGGATATCGATCCTGTGAATCGCCGGCGGCTTGGCCAAAAGTTCGCCGGCCTTCGCCATCAACGCCGCGGCGACCTTGCCGTTGAGATGGGCGTTGCGGCCGTTCTCGTCATCGAAGGTGTCGAAAATCGCAAATGACGACGGCCCCTCCTGGATCGCAAACCAGCTGACGGTGCCCGGCTCGGCATCGACCAGCGGCAGCGCCGACTTGAGGAACTCCGCGACTTCCTTCTCCTTGCCAGGCTTGGCTTCGAGGGGGACGTAAAGGGCCAGTTTTGACATGTTTTGCTCCAGCAAATCATTGATTGCGGCCATCGGAACCGTCTCTCACGATAGGATCGGGATTGGGCGTTTCAGCGGCCAATCCAGAACTACGTTCGACAACGTGCGAAGTTACGTTCGCAAGGCGATGAAGTTCCCGTGCGGCTCAAAAAAATAAAACTGAGGCGGCGATGCCTACGTTTGCCTCTCACAGCTCGTTCGAACCTTAGCCGAGCCGCCCCGCGGCATGCGCGAGCAGGGTGTAGACCAGCCCCGTCTCGGAGGTGAGGTGACCGCGCAACGCCTGCGGTCCACGGTCCTCGCGAGCCACTTCGTCGAGCAGGCGCTCGAACTCGGCAATGTAGCGGTCGACCGTCTGCTTGAAGTTGCGGTCGGCACGATATTTGCGCGCGACCTCATCGAACGCCTTCTGGCCAGCCGGCGTATAGAGCCGCTTGGAGAACGCCTTGTTCTCGCCCCGTTGATAGCGGTCCCACATCTCGGCGGCGAGATTGCGGTCCATCAGGCGGCCGATGTCGAGTGACAACGACTCCAGCGGATTGCCGCCGCTTGCCGGCTGAGCCGAGCGGCTGCGCGTCGCCTCGCGATTCGCGGGACCTGCTCCTGCGCCGTTATCCGTGCGGCTCAAGAGGTCGGAAAGCCATCCGTCCCGTCCCTGGTCGGCATTGGCAGGCGAAACCGGCGGAGCCTCGGTTCGTCGTGCTGCCGGCAGACCAAGATCGGGTGGCGGCAGGCTCGATGCGCTGGCGCGTGTTGCGGGGCGTGTCTCGCCGCGTCCGGCGGCGGCAGCCAGCATCGGCTCTTCCTCGTGCGGCACGATGGTGCGGTTGGTCACCACGTCCAGCCCGCGGCCGTGATGGGCGACGATCCGGTTCAGTTCGGCGAGCGCCTCGATCTGGTCGACGATCACTTTGCGCATCTGCGCGGTGCTCTCGGCCGCCTCCTGCGGCATTTCCAGCACGCCACGTCGAAGTTCGCCGCGGGTCGCCTCCAGCTCCTGGTGCATTTCGGCCGCCATCTGCTTCATGCTCGCGACCATGCTGGCGAATTTCTCCGCGGACTGCTTGAACATCGCGTCCGCTTCCTCGGTGCTCTGCTGATAGAGCTCGGTCATGGCGTCGGTGGTCACACGGCGCTCTTCTTCGGCCGCCGCGCGAACCGCCTCGAAGTGCCGGCTGATCGCAGCCGAGCCGGCGCCTGCGGTTTCCGCCACGACGCGGGCGATGTCGCGAGCGCGTTCTTCGGCCGCGGCAAGCGACTCATCGAGCAAACCGGTGAAGCGCGACAAGCGCTGATCGAGATCGGCGGAGCGCTGGTCGATCGTGGCGACGAGCTGTTCCAGCTCCGACGTGCGTTCTGTGAGCGAAGCGCTCGTGTTGCGGTTGCTTTGCTCGAGGACCGAAGCCGCCTCGACCAGAGCCTTGCCGTGAAGGTCGAACTGGCCGGAAAGGCCGTTGAGATCCGCCAGCGCCTTGGAGGTCTTGGTGTTGAAGACGCTCAACTGGTTTTCCAGCGTTTCCGTTGCGACGCCGTTTCGCGTGGTGACGTCGTTCATGGCGGAGACGAAGTCGGCCACGCGGGTGACGAGCGCGCGCTCAAGCGAGTTGAGGTTGTCGTGCGCGCCGGTCAGAACTTCCTGCAGCAGGATATTGCCTTCGCGGAGCCGCTCGAACAGCGCGACCGTATCGGTGCGCAGGATCTTGCTGGTTTCCTGCATCTCGGTCACCGCCGCAATCGAGACCTGGCGCGACCGGTCGATCGCCGTACGCGACGATTGCTCGAGCTCCTTCAGCGACTTGCTCACCGAGTTGGTGGCGAGTTCTCCGGTGGAGATGATGGAGCGGGCCACTTCATTGCCGTTCTCCAGCATCCCTTGCGAGAAGGTCTGGCTGCGGGTCTCGATCGACCTCAATGCTTCCGAGGTGACGCGGTCGATATCAGCCGTGAGCAGATTGGCCTTGGCGCCGATGGCCTCGACAAGCGCGCCGCGCCTGCCGTCGATCATCTGCGACAGACGTTCGGTCTGCTGTTGCACGTAGCTGACGATTTCGTCGGTTTTGCCGGTCATGGCGGTGCCGAAGGTGCCGCTGGCGGCCAGCACCGCGCGCTCCACTTCTGCCGACGTCGACTTGACCTTCGAGCTGACCTCGTTGGAGGCAGCCACCAGCGCCTGCTGCGCGCTCTGCGCGCTCCCTGCGATCCGGTCCGTGGTGTTGGTGGTAACCGCGCCGAGTGCGCGTTCGATATCCGTCGAGATCGCCCGGATCTGGTTGCCGGCGTCGGCGGAAGTCGCCGTCAGCGAACCCAGGGCCTCGCGCGCGCTGTTCAGGATGGAGGTGGCGGAGTCTGCGCCGACTGCGGTCAATGTGCGCTCCACATCGGCCGCCAGCGACTTGACATGGTTGGCAGCTTCCGAGGAGGCCGCGACGAGGGTGGTCTGGGCCTCGCGTGCGCCCGCGACGATCGCGCTTGCCGACGTTGAGCCTGCCGTCGAAAGCACTCGCTCGATGTCGGCGGAGAGGGACTTTACCTGATCGGCGGCCTCGGAGGAGACCGACACAAGGGTTGCCTGCGCATCGCGTGCGCCCGCGACGATCGCGCTTGCCGACGCCGAGCCTGCCGTCGAGAGCGCTCGCTCAATATCGGCGGAGAGGGACTTGACCTGATCGGCGGCCTCGGAGGAGGCCGACACGAGGGTTGCCTGCGCATCGCGGGCGCTGGTCACGATCGAGTTGGCGGCACTGCTGCCGACAGCGTTGAGTGCGCGCTCGACTTCGGCCGAGGTCTGCTTCAACTGGCCGCCGACGTCGGAGGAAACCGTCAGCAACGCCTGTTGCGCCGCGCGCGCACCGGTCTGGATGGTTTCGCTGGTGTTGACCACCAGATTGGTGAGCGAGCGTTCCGCATCCTCGACGTGGGACCTGATGCCGAGCGACAATTCCTCGGCGCGCGCCACCAGACCTTCGCTGGCCTGCCGTCCGCTGGTCTCGATGCGGCCAGCCACGGCTTCGATCCGCGAACCGAGCAGATCTTCGAACTGCGCGACGCGGCTATCGATGTCGGAGGAAACTGCGCCCATCCGGGTCTCAATGCCCTGGTGGATTTCCTGGAACCGCGCCGCGATGGTTTCGGTGAGCTGGGCGCTGCGGCCGTCGATGGTCTGTGTCGCGTTGGTGATGCGCCGGTCGACCGCTTCGACCGCCTGCGCGGCGCCCTCGGTCAGCGACGTCGTCAGCATCGTGAGGCGAGAGTCGATCGAATGAATCGCTTGCGCGGCGCCATCGGTGAGCGAGGAGGCGAGTGAGCCGAGCCGGCCGTCGATCGTCTCGGTGACCGATGTTGCCCTCGTGTCGAAGGCCTGTTCGAGCGATTTGAGGCGGCCGTCGATCGCTTCATCGAAGGATTTGATCGTGGTCTCCAGTGAGGTGTCGAGATGGGCGACGCGGCTGCCAAGCGTTGTTTCGAATTGCAGCAGGCGCTGATCGAGTGAAGCGGTGATGGTGCCGCCATTCGAGCTCAGCCGCGTGTCGAAATTGTCGACATAGTTCTTCAGCGTGTCGGCGATGTCCTGGGTGCGCTGACCTATGCGCTCGACGATCTCGCCGCCAAAGGTCTTGACCGTTCGGTCGAACTCGGAGACGTGACGGGTGATCACGGCGCCGAGGGTGCCGCTGTCGCGGGCGAATCTTTCCGCCAACTCTCCGCCCTGGTTCTTCATGAGCTCGTCAAAGGCGCTCATCTGCAAGGAGAGCGTGTCGTGCGCGTTCTCGGCCTGGCTGACCACCTTGGCCACCAGCGAGTTCACCGTCACGTCGAGCGCCTCGCTTGCCTTGTCGCCGGAATTGAGGATTTTCGACGCGAGCTGGTTGCCGGAGTCCTCGATCTTGCTCACCAGATCGCTGCTACGCAGTTCGAGTTCAAGCAGCAGGGAGTCGCTCGAATTCTTCAGCGAGTCGTGAACCTGTTCGGTGCGTTCGGAAATGCCGTCCACGATGGTGGAGGAGCGCTGCTCGAATTCGGAGGTGATGCGGTCGACCCGCTCGTTCAACATCTCATGCACGCGGTCGGCGAGTTCTGCGAATTCGTCGTGGACGTGGCCGGTCTTGAAATTGAGGCTGGTGGTGAGCCGCTCGCTGGCGTCGAGCACGGCGCGTGTCGTTTCGGCGCTGGCTTCCTCGAGCCGGTCGAGGAGATCTCCGCCGCGCTCGCCGAGAGCCAGGATCATGTTGTCGCCGGCATTGCTCAGCGCGCCCGTGATGTGCGCGCCGCGCTCTTCCAGCGCGCCGGTGATGCTCTTGGCCACCTCGTCGACCCGTGAGGCGATCGCGTCCGATATCAGGGCAATGTCGTGGCGCAGGTCGATCTGCACGCCAGAAATGGCGCTGCGCACCTGTTCGGCCTGTCCGACCAGATTGTCGCGCTGATGGGCGATATCCTGCAAAAGGGAGCGGATGCGGACTTCGTTGTCGCTGTAGGCGCGCTCGAGCGCTGCGACTTCGTTTGCCACCAGAGTTTCGAGTTCGCCGGCACGCGCGATGGCGCGTTCGACACCGTCGCCCATCGCCGCGACTTCGCGGCGGATGGCCTGGCCGACCGTCACCATCGAGTCGGCCGCCGCGCCTTCCGGCTCCGAAAAACGGATGGCAACCTGTGCCATCGATTGCGCGATCATCCGTAACTCCTGGCCGCGCCAGGAAAGGTTCGCAAGGAAATAGAACAGCAAAACCGGCGCGAAGAAGATGGCGGCGAGTCCCGCCAGTGCCAGCATGCCGCCGCCGCCCTGACCGATCACGGCCTTCAGCGAGGGGAGAAAACTGACGGTCAGAATGATGGCGCCGAGAATCCAGACGCCGGCAAAAAGCGTTGCCAACGTATACGCGTTTCGCGCCGGGCGGCCCTTCTGGATGGCCTGCAGAATCTGGCCGATGGTTTCGCGATCGTCATTGGCCGCGCGGCGGATCGTGCGCGGTTCTTCGATCGATTCGAACACCGCTCGCTCGGTATCCGGTCTTGTATCGAAAGAAGGTTCGGAAGCGGACGAACTTGCCGGTGCCGCATCCTTGCGCACCGTGCCCCTGTTGCTGTCGGAGGATTCACCGATGTTCAAGGCTTCTTGAATCGCAGAAAGCGCGACCTCGGTCGGGTCTTTGACCTTCTTGGGATTGTTCGCCATGTTCAGCTGAGCCCCTCGTTTTACTTTTCACGCATCCAGAACGATCTTGCGCGAATTCCCCCCGCAAGTCCCAGACAGCCGTCATATCCCGCGCAGCGCCAAAGCGCGCCTATTCAGATCGGCTTGTCCACTGGGTCCCGCAAAACATCCTATTGGTTGGGCGGCACGAATGAAATGGCTGTGATTAATACAATGTTAATCATCGTTAACAGGGTTCCACGGTAAGGCCTTACAAGGTAACGAAATTTCTGACCGTGGAAGCTTAATTGAGGCGACTTTTCACCTGAAAAAAGGCGAACTTGCGGCGGCGATCACCGAACGGCCCGTTAACCCGTTCCGTGGTTGGTTTGCTAAGGCCTCAGCCTCGATCGGAGGGCCTTGGAAAAACTGTGGATTGTCGTTTTGTCGCTTCATCTGGACCGGATTGACTGGATGCCGTCGCCACCGCTCGTTCCCGATGACGGTCCAATCGACATCGCGCATCTGAAGCGCACGACGCTCGGCAATGCCGACCTTGAGCGCGAGGTGCTGGCGATGTTTTCGGCGCAGGCTGTCGGTCTCGCCGCTACGCTTGCCAAGTTGCCTTCGGACGCCGGCGCGCTGGTGCATACGCTGAAAGGGTCGGCGCGCGCGATCGGCGCGTTCGCGGTCGCCGATGCCGCCAGTCATCTTGAGGTTCTGCTCCGCGAAGGAGAGGATCCGGCGCAGGCCTTGCTTCAGCTCAACGAAGCCGTGACAGAGGCGCGCACGGCGATCGAGGTAATTCTGCAGCGGTCCTGATCGAAGAAGCGTCCCGCGGTAAGGGAAAGCCGCTGCCTCCACGTTCACCCGTTCGTTCCCGCCAGCGGTCCTGATCCAACATTCGCTTGTCGCCGAGCGGACAAGTGCGCTCCACTAGCGCGGAGCGGATTGACCCGTTATAGGACTGCGCGGACCCTATTCCGAGCTCTTAATCCCCAGCACGAGCGAACATGGCCAAGATCCACTACACCGACCATACCGGCGAAACCCGCACCGTCGAAGTCGAGAACGGCGCCACCGTCATGGAAGGGGCGATCCGCAATGCGA
>Ga0307474_10001434_pt1 | contig 17359 bp, 10 predicted proteins | sample atmos_gasesECM1C_2_FD_203312 | JGI IMG/M metagenome (GOLD analysis project Ga0307474, IMG submission 203312) | Hardwood forest soil microbial communities from Morgan-Monroe State Forest, Indiana, United States - atmos_gasesECM1C_05 | ecosystem: Environmental > Terrestrial > Soil > Temperate... | reverse complement strand
GCCTTGCTGGACACCGTCGATGGCATCCTGCTGACGGGCGCGCGAGCCAATGTTCACCCCAAACATTTTCGTGCTGAGGCCGGCCCAAAACACGAACCCTACGACCTGCACCGCGACGAACTGGCGCTGATCTTGTCCGAGGTCTGCGTCGAGCGCGGCGTACCGCTGTTTGGCATTTGCCGCGGCTTGCAGGAGATGAACGTCGCTTTCGGCGGCTCGCTGCATCCTGAAATCCGCGAACTGCCAGGGCGCATCAATCACCGGATGCCCCGGCTTGAGAACGGCGAGATCCATCCCGATCCCAAGGTCGTCTTCGCCGATCGGCACGAGGTTCGCCTCATTCCCGACGGAGCCTTTGCCAAACTGCTCGGCTGCGAGATGATCCGCGTCAATTCACTGCATGGCCAGGGTATCCTCGAGCCGGGCGAACGCGTCATCGTCGAAGGCATTGCCGAGGACGGCACGATCGAAGCGATCCGTATCGCCGATGCGCCGGGCTTTGCTCTCGGCGTGCAATGGCATGCCGAATATGATCCGCAGCGCAACCCCATCAACCGCACGCTGTTCCAGGCTTTTGGCGAAGCGCTCCGCGGGCCGAAGCGCGCGGCGTAGGCTTGCCTTTCGCACCGAACGCTCTGCTTGCGTCATTCCGGGATGCGCCATAAGGCGCAGGCCCGGAATCCATTTGTCCGTTTGTACCGTGGTGAGATGGATTCCGGGCTCGCTCGTTTCACTCGCGCCCCGCAATGACGATGAATAGCCCTCTTGGCTTAGCAGTTCTCACGCTGCCTTGCTGACTTTCACGCCGCCACCTTCCAGCAGCATGACCTTGTTCAAAAGCTTGACCAGGGCATAGACCGAGGAAATCGCCGGCGCAGGCGTGTTGGTCAGCTTGGCCATTTCGAGGATCGAGCCGATCAGCGCCTCGGTCTCGAGTGAGCGGCCGGCCTCGACGTCCTGCAGCATCGAGGTTTTGTGGGCGCCGACGGCCTCCGCACCGGCGATGCGCTTTTCAATGCTGACGCGGAACGTGACCCCCAGCTTCTGGGCGATGTCCTGGGCTTCCTTCATCATCGCTGCCGCGAGCTCACGCGTCTCGGCAAACTGGCAGATATCCACCAGCGTCGCATGGGTCAGCGCCGAGATCGGATTGAACGACAGGTTGCCCCATGCCTTCAGCCAGATTTCAGATCGGATATCGGGCAGGACCATCGACCTCAACCCGGCCTTGACGAACACGTCGTGCAATTCCTTGACGCGCGCTGTCTCCTTGCCGTCGAGCTCGCCGATCGGGAAACGATCGCCTTCCACGTGATGGATAACGCCCGGCGCGATCGCAGCCGCAGCGGGATAGACCACGCAGCCGATGATGCGATTGGGATCGATATGCTTGGTGAGCACGCCGGAGGGATCGAGGCTTTGCAGCCGTTGATTGTCGTACTGGCCGCCGAGTTTCTGGAAGTACCACCACGGCAGGCCATTCTGCACGGTCAGCACTACGGTGTCGGGGCCGAGCAGTGAATCGATGTCGCGGACGACCTGATCGAGGAAATGCGCCTTCACCGCGAGCACGACGATGTCCTGCTTGCCGGCTTCGGTCGCCTTGTTGACGGCCTTCATCTTGGCATTGAAGACCTTGCCGTCGTGCCACTCGAGTTTGAGGCCGTTCTTCTGGATCGCGGCGAGGTGCGCGCCCTGGTCGATCACGGTGACGTCCTCGCCCGCGAGCGCAAATTTGGCGGCCAGCAGTCCGCCAATGGCGCCGGCGCCGACCACGCAGATCTTCTTTTGCTTGGGCGGCGCGCCCAACAGATACGGGCTCGGCAGCACCTGGTCGAAGACGTTGCCGAGGCTGCCGACGCCGTCGATCACGATATCGACGACGTTGTGGGCCTCGCCCATGGTACCGGCGCCGAGCGAGGTTCCGCAGGCGATGATGTCGCCCGGCATCAGTGTGACGTCCTTGGAAATGGCGGCGACAAGCTTGTGCGGCGGGAAGAACATGTCGGCGACGGGATAGTTTTGCCGCTCCTTGCCGTTCAGGATGGTCTTGACCGACAGTTTCATCGGGTCGAGGCCGGTCGCGATGACGGGACCGAACACACCGAACGTGTCAAAACTCTTCGAGCGTGCCCATTGTTCGAACGACTTGTCCTTGCGCAGAAGGTCGACGGCGGTGACGTCGTTCACGCAGGTGTAGCCGAAGATGTAATCGCCGGCCTCGGCTTCGGAGATGTTGAAGCACTTCTTGCCGATGACAACGCCAAGTTCGCCCTCATAGATGATCTTTCCGGCGTAGGTGGCGGGCCGCTGGATCGGCCGGTTGGCGGGCCAATAGGAATTCGGGGCTTTGAGGAACCAGAGCGGCTCTTTCGGCTCCTTGAAATCGTTCTTGGCCGCGAGCTGGTGGAAATTGTTCCACAGGCAGATCATTTTTTGGGGATCGCAGGGTGTGCGAACCTGAACGTCGGAGAGCTTGTGCGTCTCGCCGGTCGGTTTCGCGCCGGCGAACATATCGCCGGTGTGAACCGCAATGCTGTCGCCTTCCAGCGTTCCAAAGCCGGTTTTGCCGCCTTGCTCGAACCGAATCCATTTTGTCATCTGCAATCCTCCCGCTGGCGTCAGGCGGTTCCTTTTCGGTAGGCCCCGCCGTTTTGTCGCATTCTAAACGCCAGCGCGATCACGGCAATCGTGCAGTGCGTCATGGCAGATGCGCGCACCCACATTTGATCCAAAACATGCCTCGGCGATCTCGCGGCCCTGACGGGTCCGAGCTTTTAGTTCGTTCACCCCCGAAATAGAGGGCGCAGGGAAAGCCGGATGCCGATCGCACCCGCAGCCTCGTGCGCAAAAACAAAAAGCACACGAGCAAAGTCACCACAGGTTCGATCCGGTAAATCCGGCTTTCCCCGCGCGAATGGTTTTAACGGTTTCCTTCGAGCTCTTCCCGGGGACCGGGCTTTCTTGCCCCCGTCGTCGGCGCGATGGATGAGCATCTTCGCCAACTTGACGCCAGCGTCGGGGCGCCAGAACCACACGACTTCGCCGTCCGCGAGATGCGCATTCGTCTCATGCGCTGCTCGCGTCCATCGCATCCCGCGCCCAACGTTCGTGACGATCGCGAAGCGCCCCTCTTGGGGGCACGGGACGGGCCAATCAGTAAAGCTGTTTCTACCGAACCGCGAAGCGAAAAATTTTTCGCTGTTAGGCTGGACAATCCGCAAATCTCGACACGCAAAAACACTGATTTGCCCGTTGGGCAAATCAGTGTTTGTGAGCTAATCCCCTGTCAAGAGGGTATCGTCATTCCGGACGCGGCGCAGCCGCGATCCGGAATCTCGAGATTCCGGGTTCGATTAGGCGGCGTCAAATCGCGAACGTAGCTCCGTGGACACCTCTCTGTCACGTGAACAACCTCCCAAGGCTGCTCTTTACCTCCGCTGGAAACACCTCGAATTGTGATGAACAAGTCAAACGCTCCAGCAGCGCTGTCTGCGACGAGATCAAGCACGCCAAAATCAGGACACGACGCTGAGATCGTCGAATGCGTCCACTCTGGGTCGTGGTGAATCTGGAAAGTGAAATCAAGTCTCCGCTCCACATCCCTGGCAAATGCATAATCTGTGAGGTCTGTACCGCTGAACACCATGCGGACTCCCTCATCAATACTACCCCTGAACTTGCGAGGCGGGTCGCTCTTGCCGAGATGGGAAATGGAAACGCCGTGGTCTGCCAACGCGTGGAGGAAACTGCTGACCTGCCCGGTCGTTGGCTTTGCGATGTACGCGTACTGGAGGTAGTCCATAGCCGTCTAACCAACCTCACCAAAGGTGGATGCTTTTGCTAGTATGATAATTCTCACTAGAAACCAATATTTGCTAGAGGTCCTTTGATTCCGAAGTTCGCGTCAGAGGTCGCCGCGATAGCTTGCGAACTTCGGAATCGGAACTCTATGATCTCCCACAAAGAACGATAACGCTGTCGGGAGGAACGATGCGCAAGCAAAACTGGTCAAGGCGTGAAATGCTCTCAGTAACGGCCGGCTCCATAGCGGGGGCGGTGTTCGCGGCAGCCTCGAGAGCCGCCGGGCCGCCGCCGGCGACCGTGACGCCGGCATTGATCGAGGCCGCGCGCAAGGAAGGCAAGATCTCGTATTACGCGGCAATCGAGCTCGGCGTGGCCGAACGTCTGGGCAAGATGTTTGAAGCCAAATATCCCGGCATCGCGGTCCGGGTGGAGCGGTCCGGGGCGGAGCGGATTTTCCAGCGCATTGCCCAGGAGCAGGGCAGTGGAATCCACGCCGTTGACGTCGCCAACAGCACTGACATGGCGCACTATCTCGACTGGAAGAAGAACGGCTGGCTCGCGCCCTATCTTCCCGAGGAGGTCGCCAAGCATTTTCCCGCCGATCAGTTCGATCCGGAAGGGTTGTATGCGACTTCATGTGCGTGGTTCGAAACCATCGGTTACAATACAAACCTGGTCAAGGCTGACGATGCGCCGAAAAGCTACGCCGACCTGCTCGACCCGAAATGGCAGGGCAAAATCGTCAAGGGCCATCCCAGCTACAGCGGCGCCATTTTGACCACCACTTTCGTGCTCGCGCGCGAGCTGGGCTGGTCATACCTGGAAAAGCTGGCGCAGCAGAAGGTGATGCAGGTGCAATCGGCGGGTGATCCGCCAAGAAAGATCATGCTTGGCGAACGCGCTGTCATGGCCGACGGCAACGACTACAGCCTCGTGCTCTTCAAGGACCAGGGCAAGCCTGTGGAAGTCGTCTACCCCTTGGAAGGCTCGCCCCTTATCATTGTCCAAAGCGGGGTATTCCAGAACGCGCCCAATCCGAATGCGGCGCGGCTGTTTCAAAGCTTTTTCCTAAGCCGCGAAGCCCAGCAGATGCTGGTCGACGAATTTGCCCATCGCTCATTTCACGCCCTCGTCAAGCCGAGAGCTGGACTGACGCCGATGTCGGAGGTGAAAATGCTCAAATCCGATCCGGCGGCGGTGCAGGCGCAGAGCGAGGAAATCAAGGCGCGATATGCGAAGCTGTTTAGGGTTTAGGGCGCGATAGCGTCACCTCCAAGGCTTGAGTGCGGTTGACTCAACGGATACCTCGAAAGCGCTGGACGTTCCGGGCGGAGCGCTTCAGCTGCCATATTGCGACACCGGTCACAGACAGGCCGACGACCCATAGTCCGAGCAGAAAGACCAGCGCGCGGTAGAGAGTAGAACCCGCCACGTCGCCAAAGTGCAGAGCCCAGAGCCAACTGCTGATCGTGTTTCCAGTGTGCTCTCCGGTCGGAAAGAACGTCCATCGCAGTTCGCCGCTATCTCCGTCGAACCAGATGCTGGTGTCCGAACTCCGTCCTCGCACGTCGAGCCCGGAAGCCGCTCCGTAGGAGTACACGCCAAGCGAAGGAACATATCCCAGCGAATTGGGGCGCCCCACAGTGAAACCTCGAAGCGCTGCTTGCTCGGACATCATCCTCATGCCGATCTTCTCCGCCTCGCTCCATGCCAGGCGTGGGTTTTCGTTGGGCTGCGGTGACGCCGAGGCGATCACTTTCCATGGAGGCTGATAATCGAACAGACTGCCGGTCACGACGTCGTAGGTGGATGTAAGATTCATCATGACGCCCGACCACGCGAAGACGACCAATAGCGGCCACGACCACAGCGAGCCGGCGCGATGCAGATCGAAATTCAGACGGAAGGAATTATCCGACCTCTTCACTCGCCACGACCGCAACCACCGTCGCCAGAACCCGGCGGGCGTGAGCGGCAGCGTGAGATAAAGGGCAAGGACGCAATCGACCGTCCAAACCAACGAGGTCACACCGAGAACAAAAACGCCGGTCGGCCCGGCGGCGAGATCCCTGTGCAGGCTGTAGATGAATGGGATGAGATTGATCAATCCCTGGGACAGGTCCCCCTCGCGTCGTCGGCCCAGTTCAGCGCCTGTAAACGGATCGAGAAAAAGCTGATCGAAATCGAGCTGCGCAGGTTCTGACGCGCCAGACCGTGGCCTCATTCGCGCTATCGCCTGGTCAGGATTCCGTATGATGTAAGCAAGCCGCGCCTCGGGTGCCAGAACCTCGGCACGCTGTGCCAACACCGCAAGACCGAGCGGACTTTCTCCCGGCCGAGACGTCGCAAATAGATGCGGGCTGATCGCTCTTTCCAGCTCGGCGTCGTAGGTGATGATACTTCCCGTCAGGCCGAGCATGATCAGAAAAGGAACCAATGTAAGCCCAACGTAACGATGAATCGGCAACAACACCCGACGCATGACCGACGCCCATGCCCGTTCAGTCAACCGACGGGTCATAGCTCAACCTTCAACGAACCGACGATGGTTCGCAGTGGCCCATAGACGCCGTTGATCCAGCTAAAGGGTTCGACTGGCGACGGGATGGAATTGGTGAGCTGGACCTCGTTGAGATAAACGCGATTGAAAATATTGGTTGCGTTCACCTGGAAGGTCCATTTTTTGCCGGCGGCCGTGAACTGGTACGCCGCCATCAGATCGAAGACCGTGTGGTCCGGAAGCATCTGGCCTGTAAAGGAGCCGACCGGGGTAAAAGGCGTCGGTCCGGCAACGGTCGTTCGGCCGCCGATCTTCCATCCACGTAACCCCGCCGTCTGAAATTCATAAGTCGTCCACAGATGAAGTAAATCGATCGGCACCGCTCCGAGCCGCGAGCCCGCCGGCGCGATATCCAGTGGCCCAGCCTCAGCTACACGGGCATCGGTGTGGGCGTAGTTCGCAATCACCTTCCAGCCTGGGCTGACCTCGCCCCGCATGTCGAATTCGAATCCGGTGCTTCGAGCTTCGCCGATAACTGTCGCGAATGGGAGATTCGCAGGATTCGGGGTGGGTATATTGGTCTTCGTGAGATCGAAATAGGCTGCGGTTGCGATCAGTTTGCCGCCCAACAACGCAAACTTCACCCCGTACTCCCACTGCTTGCCTGCGCTCGGCGGCACGCCCTCTCCATTTGCCACCAGCAGGCCAGTCCTGGCCGGACCGAAACTGGTCGTGTAAGAGCTGTACAGGCTCAACCAATCCTGCGGTTGCCACAGGATTCCAGCACGGGGCGTCAGCGCAGTTGCTTCCACAGCCGAGTCGCTAAAAATCCCGAAGCCGGGAAAGCTCGCGTCGGTTTGCTGATTGAGGTATTGCCAGCGAACGCCACCCAACAGATCGAAGCCTGCGGGGAGCTTGAGCTGGTCCTGGGCATAAACGCCGACGGTCTGCGTCACCTGCGAATTCGAACCGAACGATGTCGGCGGAGCCGCGAAGGGCGTACCGTTCATCGGGTTGAAAAGATCCACGAAGGAACAGTTTGTGTCCAAGAGGCATGCCTGGTTGCTGGTGCCGACGCTATCGAAACGTCCGTAATCGGTACCAAGCAGAAGCGTATGGGCGATTCCAAAGGTTTCGAAATGGCCGGTCAGATCGGTCGTGACGTTAAAGTTCCGACCCGTGTTCATCAGTTGATTGATGCCGGCGGCGACGCCCATGCCGCTGGGTGTCGGTGCGCCAGAGACAATCGAGCCGCCTCCCGCCTCGAACGGGAGCAGGCCGGTACTGTTGGCATCGATGTCGCTGAAGACGAACCTCTGCTTGATCGACCAGTCGTTGTCGAACCTGTGCATCCAGCTCAGCGCAGCGAAATAGGCCGTCTCGTGCGCGGGCGAAAAGCCGCCGTTATAGTTGACGCTCGGATTGGTATTGATGAGGACACCGTTGAGCGTCGGCAAGAAACCGAAATTCTGTCCGAACAGGGACGATCGATAGCTGAATTCGGCCTTTACCTGGTTGTCGGCATCGACGTTCCACAGCAATACGGGCGCAATGAAAAAGTTGCGGGTCTTGACGTTGTCGACTTGCGAACCGGCGCTGTCGTAAGAGGTGTCAAGCCGGTAAAGCAGATGGCCGTCCTGTGAGGCCGGGCCGGTCGTGTTGATCGTGGTGCGCTCCAGCCCGAAAGAGCCGACCTGCTGTTCGAGCGAGTAGGCCGGCGTACTTTGCGGCTGCTTGGTCACGATGTTCAGGATTCCGCCGGGCTCGACAGCTCCATAGAGGATGGCGGCTGGTCCCTTCAGCACCTCCACTCTGTCGATATTGACGAATTGCTGGAGGTACAAATTGCTGTCGCCGCCGTTGCTATCGAGACGCGTCCCGTCCCGGAAAATCGTGTCGGTCGAAAAGCCTCTGATGAAGACCGTGGCGTAGGGTTGACCGTTGTCCGATGAGAGACCACCGCCGGTAATGACTCCGCTCACATTCTTGACCGCCTGATCGACACCGATGACCTGCTGATCCCTGAGTACCTGCTGCGGCACGACTTGGACGCTGGCCGGCGTGACGAGAATGGGCGTGTCCGTTTTGGTGCCGATTCCGCTATCTGAAACCGAATAGGCCGTCGGATCCTTTCCAACGCTGCCAGAGCCGGACGTCGGCTGCGGTGGGAGCGACCGCGGGGCTGCGGCAGCATTCCGGCGTTTGGCTCTTCCTGCGGTTCTGCTTGCAGGTTCAGGTTTGGCCGCAGCGCGGGCCGGGGTTGGCGCCTCCACTGTGATGGGCGGGAGGGTTTGACCTGCGTTTTGAGCACTGGCCATTTCGACCGGCGCGACCAGCACCAGCCCAACGGCAGCAGCGCTCACGCCGCAAAGGGCATGAACACGTGACATTTTACGAATCTTCCTGGCGGCAACGCCTCGCGCTGACCGCAAATGCAAATCAGAGACGCGGGTTCACCGCGTCGGCGATTGGAAAGCTTTGCTCAGGAAGATGATGGGGGACCGCGCGCCCGTGCGTTACTGCCTATGCGGAAGGCGGACAGGTCCGGCGTTTGATCTTGCCAGACGACGCGCGATAGCTGTCGATAGGGGGCCGCAAGAGTTACTGAGGCCCGCGCATCGGTCGACGTGCTGGCGGCGCCGGCAAGGCAACAGATCGAGCAGCCGCCGCCATGCCAAGCCTGTTGGCTGTCCACATCGATCGGTTGATCGACGTTCAGCCCGCTATTGTGACAGATTGCGGCGATGCTCAGTGGATCGGAGGCGGCAACCGCAGCTGCCCAGCATGCACTTATGGGTGCAAGGACTTGCACCAATAAAGCGATGAGGAAGATCGGCAAATATTTTTGCAGTCGCGCCCGCATCTCGATTGCCCCCGAGCGGCGGGCAATTAATCACGACGTCAACTACGAGTCGAGCGTTGAACGAACGCCGCGCGATATGTTCGTGGTCACGCGCTCACGCTCGCGGTACGTGCGATGAGCGAAGCCGGCGGTTACCAAAAAGGGCGCCGGTTTGAGGCGCCCTTTGTCTTAGATCGATCGCGGAAATTTAGGTCAAACGCTCTCACCCCGAATAATACATTTCGTACTCGACCGGATGCGGCGTCATCTCGAAGCGTTCGACTTCGGTCATCTTCAGTTCGATATAGCTGTCGATGAAGTCGTCATCGAACACGCCGCCGTTCTTGAGGAAAGCGCGGTCGTTGTCGAGATTCTCCAGCGCCTCGCGCAAGCTGCCGCAGACGGTCGGGATCGACTTCAGTTCTTCCTTCGGCAGGTCGTAAAGGTCCTTGTCCATCGCCGGACCCGGATCAAGCTTGTTCTTCACGCCGTCAAGGCCAGCCATCAACATCGCGGCGAAGCCGAGATAGGGATTGGCGAGCGGATCGGGGAAACGCACCTCGACGCGCTTGGCCTTCGGATTTGAGGTGTAGGGAATGCGGCAGGCAGCCGAGCGGTTGCGCGCGGAGTAGGCGAGAAGCACCGGGGCTTCATAGCCGGGAACCAGGCGCTTGTAGGAGTTGGTCGTCGGGTTCGTGAAGGCGTTGATCGACTTGGCGTGCTTGATGACGCCGGCGATGTAGTGCAGGCAGGTCTCCGAGAGGTCGGCGTATTTGTTGCCAGCGAACACCGGCTTGCCGCCCTTCCAGATCGACTGGTGGCAATGCATGCCCGAGCCGTTGTCGCCAAAGACCGGCTTCGGCATGAAGCAAGCCGTCTTGCCGTAGATGTGGGCGACCTGCTGGATGCAGTATTTGTAGATCTGCAAGTGGTCGGCCATCAGCGTCAACGTGTCGAACTTCATGCCGAGTTCGTGCTGGGCGGAGGCCACTTCGTGGTGATGCTTCTCGACCTTGACGCCCATCTTGGCCATGGCGCCGAGCATTTCCGAGCGCATGTCCTGCGCTGAATCCTGCGGCGGGACCGGGAAGTAGCCCATCTTGGTGCGGATGCGGTGGCCGAGATTGCCGCCTTCATAGTCGGTGTCGGAGTTGGTCGGGAATTCCGATGAATCGAGCTTAAAGCCTGTGTTGTAGGGCTCGGCCGCGTACTTCACGTCATCGAATACGAAGAACTCGGCCTCCGGTCCGAAATAGACGGTGTCGCCAACGCCCATCGACTTGACCATGGCTTCGGCCTTCTTGGCCATGCCTCGGGGGTCGCGGTTATAGGGTTCGCCCGTGGTCGGCTCCAGCACGTCGCAGGTGATCATCAGGGTGGTTTCTGCGAAGAACGGATCGATGGTGGCCGTGACCGGGTCGGGCATCAGGCACATGTCGGATTCGTGAATAGCCTTCCAGCCGGCGATCGAGGAACCGTCGAACATCAGCCCTTCGGCGAAGGTGTCCTCTTCGAACATGCCGGCGTCGAACGTAACGTGCTGCCACTTGCCGCGCGGATCGGTAAAGCGCAAATCGACGTATTTGACGTCGTTGTCCTTCATCGACTTCAGGACGTCTTTGGCATTCTTCATGAATCCCCCTGTATGGTTGTTTTCGTCTGGCCGCGGGCGGCGGCTGGTGTCGCAGTTGAGAAGGCGCGGCAAATATGACGCGAAGGCCGTATCCGCCGCACTGGCTGGCCCATGGTCAATACAATTGGGGGATGGTCAACACAATATCGGATATAGGCAGAACCGCCACACTAGATGGCGTCGAGCCCGGACTCCCCGGTTCTGATGCGAATGGCCTCTTCGATATTGGATACGAAAATCTTGCCGTCGCCGATGCGCCCGGTCTGGGCGGCGCGCCGGATCGCGTCGATGGCCCGCTCGACCAGTTCATCGGAAATCACGATCTCGATCTTAACCTTGGGAAGGAAGTCGACGATGTACTCCGCCCCCCGGTAGAGTTCGGCGTGGCCCTTTTGCCGCCCAAACCCCTTGGCTTCGGTGACGGTAATGCCTTGAAGTCCAACCTCCTGAAGTGCCTCTTTGACCTCGTCCAGCTTGAATGGCTTGATGATCGCTTCGATTTTCTTCACAGATCGCCTCCAAGGCAGTCTCAATTCCGAGGATTTTAGATTGGTTTTTCAGGGCCGCGTCAGGCCACGCGCGTAGTTGGTTGCTGGCCGGTATGCGGGCGTGGACATTTAAAATTTACCGGTTCAGCACAACGATGGCGAACCGGCTTCCTCAAAAGCAGGGTCTATGCCAAGTTGTTGAGACGGCCGATTTCGAAACGTAATCAGGCTTTTAACAAGTAGCCGCAGGGGGATGTGGGTGAGGGGGCACCATACCGTAGCCCGGCAAATAGGCAAATAGGTCAATTGGTATGCAGCCGTCTTAGCTCGAAGCTGCGTACAAAACAGGAAATGCCTCAGGAACAGGCGATTCCGTCAAGGTTTTTGCCATGGAAGTGCTAACCACCGCCGAGATGGAGCGTGCCGACCGGCTGACCATCGCCGCCGGGACTCCGGGCTTCGCATTGATGCTCAGCGCCGGCCAGGCGGTTGCGGAAGCGGCCATGGATCTCGTCGAGAGCGGCCCCATCGCGGTCATCGCCGGCCCCGGGAACAATGGGGGGGATGGCTTTGTCGCTGCAGCGGAGCTGGCCGCGCGAGGCCGCGAGGTCTCGGTCATCCTGTTGTGCGAGCGCGAGGCACTGAAGGGCGACGCGGCCTCGGCGGCAAGGGGATGGAAATACCCGGTACTGCCCTTCAATCCCCATGCGATCGGCAAGCCGGCGCTGATCATCGATGCGCTGTTTGGCGCCGGCCTCGACCGGACGGTGAGGGATGAACCGCTGGCAATGATCGAAGCGATCAATGCCAATGGCGCGCCTGTTCTCGCCATCGACCTCCCCAGCGGCATCAACGGGACGAGCGGGTCGATCATGGGCGCTGCGGTGCGCGCCACCGAGACCGTCACCTTCTTTCGGCGCAAACCGGCCCATCTGCTGCTGCCGGGCCGGATGCATTGCGGACGCGTGCGCGTCGCCGATATCGGGATCGATGCCCGGGTGCTTTCGGAAATTCAGCCGCGGACATTCGAAAATATTCCCGCACTCTGGCAGGCGTCGTTTCCGCTGCCGCGGATCGATGGACACAAATACGACCGCGGCCATGTGGTCGTCGTCTCCGGAGGCCTTTCAGCAACCGGCGCGGCGCGACTTGCGGCGCGTGGCGCCTTGCGGGCCGGCGCCGGCCTCGTGACGCTGGCGTCTCCGAGGGATGCGCTCGCGGTCAACGCTTCCGCGCTGCTCGCGGTCATGGTTCGCGGCGTTGATACGGCGGTCGAATTTGGTGAAATGATCGGTGACAGGCGCTTGAACGCCTGCGTGATAGGACCTGGCGCGGGCGTTGGCGAACGCACGCGTGATTTCGTGCTGACCGGTTTGTTCGCCAAACGAAGCCTGGTGCTGGATGCGGACGCGCTGACGAGCTTTGCCCAAGCGCCCGATCGCCTGTTCGAAGCGATCAAGGCTTCGCATGATCCGCAGGTGGTGTTGACCCCGCACGAGGGGGAATTTCCGCGGCTCTTCAGCGACATCAGCAACAAGCATCCGCTTCGCTCGAAGCTGGAGCGGGTGAGGGCCGCCGCCGAGCGCAGTGGCGCGGTCGTTTTGCTCAAGGGGCCGGATACGGTGGTGGCCTCACCGGACGGCCGTGCGACGATCGCCGCCAATGCGCCGCCCTGGCTGGCCACCGCCGGTGCGGGCGATGTGCTCTCCGGAATGATATCGGGCCTTCTGGCGCAGGGCGTACCCGCCTTCGAGGCGGCCTCAATCGGAACCTGGATGCATGGCGAGGCCGCGCGTGAAGCCGGGCCCGGCCTGATCGCAGAGGATTTGCCGGAGACGCTGCCTGCCGTGACGCGGCACCTCTACGATGAGTTCGGCATCGATTACTGAGCGCTCACTCGACGCTGTACCACTTCAACAATCGTGGCGCCGCCCAGTCGGCCGCAACAGACTCGATCAGCCAGCGACCGGCAAATTCCGCGGCAAAGGCGATGCGCTGGGTTTGTCCCGACTCGATGGCAAGCGAGTCCAGCCAAAATGGCTTCCAGCCGTCATCGAGCCGATCCAAGAGCCTGAAATGATGCCCGTGCAGATGAAACACGGTCGCGATCTCGGCGCGGTTGATCAGCGCCAGCACTACGGTACGGCCGGCCTTCGCACGGAAGGCGGGTGGGAGAGTTGCTGCGAATTTCGAGGGCGCGATCCAGCCGGGCTCAGCTCCGGTGAGATCAAACCGCAATGCGTTCTTCAACTCGAGTCTTGGTGAGCCGTTCGACGTCGGCGGCAGTGGGGCCGGCAGCACCTTGTCTCGAGCAGGCGGATCGTTGGACGTGATCAGCCGGGCGACGGTGCGGGCTTGCCTGCCATCGTGGAGGAGGATGGACGAAGTCGAGCCCGGTGGCGAGGTCACGTCAACGAAGGCATCCACCCGCCCGCCGGGCGGCACGGCAAAAGCACTATTTCGCGCCAGGAAGGGCTCCGCGGGATAGCCGTCCAGCGCCATCACGCGGACTTCCTGACCTTCCAATTTCAACCCAATGACGGACCGTTGACAGCCGTTGATGAAGCGGAACCTGAGGCGCTCGTTCGTCCGCGCCGTAAAATCAGGCGACCTCAAACCGTTAACCGTGTAGGTGGGCTGCGTATCTTTCGCCTCGCTTCCAGGTCCAGGTGCGATCGCGGTGCCGTCGGGACGCAGCCGCCAGTCCTCGACCAGGAAGAGCTCATCGCGATCAACCGCCACCGGCTCGTTTTCCGCGACTACCAGCGGCAACGGCCGAGACGGCCGCGCCGCGCCATCTCCGAGCAAGCGGATGTCACACAAGAACGTTCCGGCATGGCGCAATGGAATCTCAAGGCTTCCATTGCCACTTGGGGCTACTGCGGCTTGCGAAAGCAGCGGCTCGGCCGCCCTGGCGCCCGAAATCCCTCGCCAGTTCAGCACAGCCGGAACGGGCAGGCCGTTTTCGAAGGTGATTTCCTGCCGGTCAGAGCGCGAAAACCTCAGAGTTGCGGTATCAAACGCCCAGACCGGGCTTTCCCGTTCTCCCGGAAGGAGGGCAACCGTATCCGCGCGGGCGCGCAGCACCGGGACCCGGAAAGCTGCGGCCGGCGAATTTGGCAGCGCCGAGGCGATGGCCGCGGCGCCAAAGGCGGCCATAAACTCGCGCCGGCCGGTTAAGGGAATTCGGTTTGACATACGGCCAATGCGGACCATGTTACGTTGAGCAAGTCCAGCCCGGGAGCTGGCTTCGGAAAGGGTCGAAACAGGCATTTTTTTGCTGCGAACCGTCGGGCTCATGTTATAAGCCCGCCGCCCGCGGCATCGCGGCCGGACATGATGCTTCCTAGCGGGCGTGGCGGAACTGGTAGACGCGCTGGATTTAGGTTCCAGAGACGAAAGTTGTGGGGGTTCGAGTCCCTCCGCCCGCACCACGCGCCGAGAGCGTTTGCGCATGACCGTAACTGACGGGTCCGCCGTCCGAAGGGCTTTTCCTGACGGAAGCGGGTCCGCCGAACCACCGGCGCAGGCTTTTGGCCGCGCCATAATATTAAGATGTCCGGTGTTCGCACTGGACCTAGCGGGAAGAAGATTGACGCCATGCAGGTGAAGGAAACGGTCGCCGACGGATTGAAGCACGAATTCCAGATCAGCGTTTCGGCTGCGGATCTCGATGCCAAGGCGGACGCCCGTCTGGTAGAGCTCAAGGACAAGGTCCGCCTCAATGGCTTTCGCCCGGGCAAGGTGCCCGTGAGCCACCTGAAGAAGGTCTATGGCCGCTCGGTGATGGCGGAGGCCATTGACCAGACCATCCGTGACACCAACACGCAGATCTTTACCGAGCGCGGGTTTCGCCTCGCGACGCAGCCCAAGATCACCATGCCGACCGAGCAGAAGGCGGTCGACGACATTCTCGGCGGCAAATCCGATCTCACCTACACGGTGGCGATCGAAGTGGTGCCTTCGATCCAACTCGCCGATTTCAAGAGCTTTGCGGTCGAAAAGCCCGTGGCCGAGGTGAGCGATGCCGAAGTCGGCGATGCGATCAAGCGGATTGCCGAGCAAAATCGCTCCTTCGCGGCGAAGGCGGAAGGCGCCAAGGCCGAGACGGGCGATCGTGTCACCGTATCCTTCAAAGGCACCATCGACGGCACGCCCTTCGAAGGGGGCACCGGCGAGAACGTCCCGGTGACGATCGGCTCGAATACCTTCATTCCCGGTTTTGAGGAGCAGTTGACCGGGATTGCGGCGGGCGAAACCCGTACGCTGAAGGTCTCGTTCCCGAAAAACTACGGCAACGCCAACCTGGCCGGCCGGCCGGCCGAGTTTGAGACCACCGCATCGCAGATCGAAGCGCCGCAGGAAATCGTCATCGACGACGCGTTTGCCAAGACGTTGGGGCTGGAATCCCTCGACAAGCTGAAGGAGGCGGCGCGCGAACGGCTGGCGGCCGACTTTGCCGGCGCGACGCGCCAGCGCGTCAAGCGCACGCTGCTCGACCGGCTTGACGAGACCCATCGTTTCGAGGCCCCGCCATCGCTCGTCGAGGAAGAGTTCAAATTGATGTGGGATTCGATCAAGTCCGAGATGGAATCCGGCGGCAAGACCTTCGCCGACGAAGGCACGACGGAAGAGGCGGCGAAGGAAGAGTACCGCAAGATCGCCGACCGCCGCGTCCGGCTCGGTCTCGTGCTTTCTGAAATCGGTGAGAAAAACAAGATCAGCGTCACGGACGACGAAGTCAGCCGCGCCGTGATCGAGCGTGCGCGCCAGATGCCCGGTCGCGAGAAGGAGGTTTGGGAGTTCTATCGCAACAATCCCAATGCGCTGGCGCAGCTTCGCGCACCGATCTATGAGGACAAGGTCGTCGATTTCATCCTTGAACTCGCAACCGTCACCGAAAAGAAGGTGTCTCGCGAGGAGCTTTACAAGGAAGACGAGACCGAGAAGAGTGCGGCTTGAAGGGTGTGTCAGTACGGCGTTAAGGTTGAAAAACAAAAGGCGCGCAACGGCAAGGCCACTCGCTATGCCGGGCCGCCAGAATCAGCTTCAACTGCCATGAATTCGGCAGATTTTGACCCGGTCTTGTGGCTGGGGTCGAATTGGTCTTGTGGCCGGGAAACCGAGCCTTATCTGTGAGCTGTCTTGAAGTTGCGGGGCGCGTTCGTCTGCATCGGGCAATTCCCGCAAACCTTGCCGACGGACGTCCGTCCTTTCGAACATGTCTGCTAATCTTTGGGTGACTAATGCGCGATCCGGTGGAAACCTACATGAACCTGGTGCCGATGGTGGTCGAACAGACCAACCGCGGTGAGCGGGCCTACGACATTTTCTCGCGCCTCCTCAAGGAGCGCATCATCTTCATCGCCGGACCGGTCGAAGATGGCATGGCGACGCTTGTCGTTGCCCAGCTTCTGTTTCTCGAAGCCGAGAATCCGAAGAAGGAAATCTCGATGTACATCAATTCGCCCGGTGGCGTGGTGACGTCGGGGCTTGCGATCTACGACACCATGCAATTCATCCGTCCGCCGGTGTCCACCTTGTGCACCGGGCAGGCGGCCTCGATGGGATCGCTGCTCTTGGCTGCGGGTCATAAGGACATGCGCTTCTCGCTGCCCAATTCGCGCATCATGGTGCACCAGCCCTCGGGCGGCTTCCAGGGTCAGGCGACCGATATCATGCTGCACGCGCAGGAAATCCTGAACCTGAAAAAGCGGCTCAACGAGATCTACGTCAAGCACACCGGGCAGACTTACAAGGCGATCGAGGACGCGCTGGAGCGCGACAAGTTTCTGACCGCGGAGATGGCGCGCGACTTCGGAATTGTGGACAAAGTCATCGACAAGCGCGCCGAAGAGCTGGCGGTGGTCAAAATCTCCTGAGCAGCCGGACGTTTAACATCCGTTAACGATCTCTTTTTGCGAGCAATTTCGGCCGCTTGGTGCTTTTTTACCTCGGTTGGCCGCAAAGTTCCGTCTTCGTGCCGGCGTGTGGCGTGGCAATCGCGCAACGCCGGCCGATTTTAACGGGTTGTCCAGTGCCAAAAGCACAAATCACGGTATTGTCACAGATATCCAGCCGCCAGCCGG
>Ga0307474_10001433_pt1 | contig 17362 bp, 15 predicted proteins | sample atmos_gasesECM1C_2_FD_203312 | JGI IMG/M metagenome (GOLD analysis project Ga0307474, IMG submission 203312) | Hardwood forest soil microbial communities from Morgan-Monroe State Forest, Indiana, United States - atmos_gasesECM1C_05 | ecosystem: Environmental > Terrestrial > Soil > Temperate... | reverse complement strand
TTTCTTGTGTGAGTCGCTGGTCCGTTAACGTCGACAGCTCGCTCAACGACCGAACAGCTGCTCTTGCACTGGCGACTTGCGCCTGTAGCTCCGCCACACGGTAGTAGGCTTCCTTCACCTGTCGCACTGTGTCCTGACTCTGAGCGCGCACGCCTTCCTTCGCGAGGTCGATTCCGAGCCGGGCCTGCTTGACAGCAAGATTTACTTTGAAAAGTTGTGTGAGCGGTTGTGCCGCGGAGGCGTTCACGAACGCGCCGAACCGCACGGGTGAGTGAATGTTGGAATCAGTCGCTGGAATAGGACCAGTGGCTGGATAGGTGCCGAAGCTGCCAGCCGGAACTCTAAAATTCAGCGGCTGCAGCGGCGCTCCTGCTAAAACGTTAGCATCCAGCTTCGGGAGGTAATTTGTCTTAATCTGCGCGACTGTCTCTTGCGCCTTGATGATTTCAATTTTGCTGATGTGGATGTCTCGGTTAGCGCCACTTGCAATCCGGATGGCTTCGTCCAAGGTCAACAGCGGCGCGGTGGTGGTAGCGGGTTCCGGCGTCTGTGCCCAACCAACCGAAAGGAGGGTGAGCTGGAGGCACAGAATCAGAGCCACGCGGGATAAAGATACTTTTAGGGTCCGACGTTCTGTCGGGCCCTGTGTGTGTTTTTTGGTCAGTGGATTCATTTTGCGTTCCCGGCTGTGAGTAATGCAGCGACCGTGCCAACCTGCACAGCTCGCAAGTTGTTGGATCTATTAGGGGCCGACGCATCCCAGCCAAGTTCGGCGTGCCCGAATGCGGGCAATGCTGCCGCGTGAGCGATGCTCGCAGGCACAATCGCGAGACCTCGTCCGATTCTGTTCAGAACCGGCACACGACAGTCGCAAGGCTGGTCTGCTGCGGAAGCTGGAACTGTTGACTGGCTAGATTGCCGCTGCCTGCCGCCTCGAAAAAACAGTTAGCAGCTTGGCCTTTTTGCTCTTTCCGAAAAGGACATACCGTGCCCACATCGCGGCTTTGCCCGCATTGGGGCGCCTTTTATCCAAATGCATTCTGCAATCTCTCTTGATTCGAATAACTTACCCTGGCCGCCTTCTGGCACGAGACCTGCTGTTTCATTGGGCGATTGTTCGTAGGGGAACGCCGCTGAAACGGGCATGGCCGGTGATTTTTCCGGCTACTCACATACTAAGGAGGCGGGATGCTCCGCGTGGAAATATGCGATTCGGCTGAGGCTTTGATCCTAAGGCTGGTAGGCCGATTCACCGGTGATGATGCTGAACACACTCGCACGCTGGCAGCGCGCTTCGCTGCACGCGGAAAGCTTCTCGTCGATCTGACGGAAGTGGTATTCATCGACGCGGCAGGGGAAGAAGTGCTGTCTTTTCTTGGCCAGTTCGGAGCCCAGTTTGTCGCCCCCAATTCTTACGTGCTCGATGTGTGCGAGCGTCTGAATTTGGGTGTAGCTCCCAATGGCAGCTCGTATCTCAGCGGGAAGCCTCCCGCAAACGGCGACCAGTCTGTTCCTAACAGATCCAAGCCGCGGAAAACGTAACCACATGGGAGCCTGAATATGACGTCCACCGAAAAACTTGATACTCATCGCAAAGCGCCTCGAGGTTTTGGTCGATCGTTTCTTCTGCTCCTTGGGGTCAGCCTACTCGGGTACATGGTGTTTCGAGCCGGCCCCGGGGCCGTTTGGAAGCAAGTTCAGGCGGTCGGCTGGGGCCTGGCTTTGATCATCATTATGGGAGGTTTTTCTCAGCTGATTAAGACTTGCGCATGGCGACAGACTTTTGCATGCGATATAACCGCCCTCTCCTGGTCGCGCAGTCTTGGAGCGCAGCTCGTCTCTGATGCAGTCGGGCAACTCGGTTTTGCCGGAAAGCTATTTGGGGAGGGCCTGCGCATTTCCATGCTTGGTTCTGCCGTGCCACTAGCGAATGGAATATCGTCTTCCGCGATTGATGGAGGATTGCATGCTTTCACAGCGGTAGTGGTCACAGTATTGGGGATTACCGCTACTCTGTTGCTCGCTCCCGTTGTTGATGGTCGGTGGCGAATTTACGCATTGCTACTCGCTGCCGTTCTCATTGCAATAGTGGCCATTGCAGCTGTGGCTGTCGCAAGTGGGTGGCGGCTAATGGGAAACGCTGCTAGAGCGATTGGGCGATTGCCGCGGCTTCACAAACTGGTCAGCGATAAGTTATCGGTTATCGATTCAGCCGAACAGAACCTGCTCAGCTTTTGTCGCGAAGAGCCCGTCGCGTTCTGTGCGAGCCTGATACTCAATTTCCTGTGGCACGCGATGGCAGTCTTGGAGGTGTATCTCATTCTGCGATTTATGGGAGCAGATGTTGCTGTGGTTGGCGCGCTTGCAATGGAAGGCCTAACGAAGATGATTAACCTCGTTGGCGCGCTGAGTCCGGGTAACCTCGGGACCTACGAAGGTGGGAATATGCTCATTGCAAATCTGTTTGGTGTGACAGGCACCGCGGGATTGACGTTGGCGTTGTGCCGGCGGGTGCGCTCCATCTTCTGGGCAGCCGTCGGGGCCACCTACATGACAATGACGAAGAGAGGCAGGTCGACAAGCATAGCGGAGGGGAAAGGCAATGATGAGTACCAGATTTTGCATCTCGCTTGCAATCCTGTTGCTGCTGATAGCACCTGTCACTGAGGCTCAAGGCCCGGACGAGCCGTATAGATTCTTCCGAGACTTTGTTGGCTTGAGTGAAGATCAGATAGGAGCGATCCGCTCAGGGAAGGCGGTTGCCAAGGTTATTGAGTCGCGCACTCCTGACGAAGTCTTCGTCTTCGGCTCTGTATACGTGGAGGCGAGTCCAGAGAGCTACCTCAAACTCGCCTCGGACGTCGACGCGGTGCGCAAACTCCCAGGCTATCTGGCAATTCAAGGTTTCAGTGATCCACCACAACTTTCGGACCTTGAGGGTTTCACTCTTGAAAAGCAAGACATCGAAGAACTGAAAAACTGCAAGGCGGGACATTGTGAGGTTCAACTGCCAACCGAGGCGATCGAGGGTTTTAAGCAATCCATAGACTGGTCCGCGCCTGATGCCGCCAGCAGGGTGAATCACCTGGCCCGCCAAATGGCGTTGCAAGCGCTACTCAATTACATGAATGGGGGCAACGCGGCCCTGGGAGTCTATCGCGACAAAAACCATCCTGCTGCGGTGGCGGAAACGTTTGCGGCGCTGTTAACACGACTAAGCGCACTTCCGGAATACCTCCCCGAACTGAACGAATATCTTCTTGAATATCCGAAGGCTAAGTCAGCTAACGTGCAAGCAGGCTTCTACTGGGAGAAGGTTAATTTTGGATTGAAGCCTACATTTCGGATCGTTCAGAGGGTCGTGTATCGCGGAGCAAGCCCAACGGACCCTGCTTACGCATTAGCCGAGAAGCAACTCTACGCAAGTCACTACTTCGAAACGGCACTCGATCTCACGGTCTGCGTCAGAGATGCGCAACGCCCCGGCTTCTACATCATTACCGTGAAAGGGTCGAAGCAGGCCGGCCTTACCGGATTAAAAGGAAGTATCGTTCGCAAGGCGGCCGTAGACAAAGCCCGATCTTCGCTCGGACGAGTCCTCGCGACGATAAAACAGAGGTTGGAATCGCACCCCACTCAGGTTGATTGATCGCCTTGCCGGTTCTTGCTTCCGACGCGAACCCGAAATCCTTATGTGCTGGAATATTCAGCGCGACCAATGTTTAACTTGCGCATCTTGTTTTGGAGCGTCGTTCGTTTTAGTCCGAGGCGTTCTGACGCCCCGCCTTTGCCCGATATCCTTCCGGACGCAGCCTTCAACGCGTCGACGATTACCTGCCGCTCCGCTTGCTCGAATGTCGATGATGCCGACCCAACGGTGCGGCTAGCCGTCCTCTTTAGCTGGTCGTGAGGAACTTTCAACTCGTCCCCCTGCGTGAAAATCACGCAACGCTCGATAAAGTTCTCAAGCTCCCGAATGTTTCCAGGCCAATCGTGATTCACCAACGCCTCCATTGCGTCCTTCGGGACAGACTTAATGCGCCTTTGCATTTGGCGGGACAACCGCAAAACGAAATAGTGAACTAGGAGAGGAATGTCCTCGCGCCTCTCGCGAAGCGGAGGGATCTCAATCGGGCAGACATTCAATCTGTAAAAAAGGTCTTCGCGAAATTGGTTGTTGCGTATCATGCCCTGCAGATCGCGGTGGGTTGCGGCAATCAAGCGAACGTCAACCCGGATAGTTTTCGTACTTCCCAAACGTTCAAATTCGCGTTCCTGCAGAGCGCGTAAGAGCTTTGGTTGCAGGTCAAGACTGATATCCCCGATTTCATCCAGGAAAAGTGTGCCGCGATCGGCCAACTCGAACCGGCCTCGTTTCTGCATGAGTGCACCGGTGAACGCGCCCTTTTCATGCCCAAACAATTCGCTTTCGACCAGCCCGGAAGGAATAGCGGCGCAATTCAGTCGAACGAACGTGCGCTCGCGACGCGGACTGCGGTTATGAATGGCCCGAGCGAGCAGTTCCTTCCCTGTCCCGGTCTCGCCATGCAATAGCACGGTCGAGCTTGTTGTCGCGACAATCGCAATTTGATCTAGCACTCTGCGCAGCGCGGCACTCTTGCCGACGATGTCTTCGAAGTTGTGTTCCGCGCGAATTTCCGATTCGAGGTAAAGGCGTTCCTCTTCCAGACGAGCTGCCGACGCGTTCAGACGCCCGTACGCAAGCGCATTGTCCAGCGCGAGGGAGATCTGAATACTAATCTGCGTTAGCAAATCCAAGTCTTCTTGCACGAAAGCGTCTGGCTTCCGGCTGCCGATCGCCAGCAGACCCAGCGGTCCGCTCCCGGTCGCAAGCGGAGCAACGGCGACCGAGGTTATGGATTCGGCTCGCAAGTTGTCGCGAATACTGGTCGGAAGTCTCTCGATATCGTCGACTGACAATATGTCGGCCCTGCGGGCACGAAGTTTCTCGCACTCCGTTTCAGTCAGATTCGTTGAGCCCATCTCCGCCAGCAACCCTTTGCCGTCAGGAAAATCCAGCACCACACTTTGAAGGCGATGTGAGTCCTTTTCGAGAAGCCAGAATCCCGTCAGATGATTGGCGAAATACGAACGAATCGAAGTCGAAGCCGATCGAAAAAGATCCTCCATATCCAGTTTTGAAACGACGTGATTGTTGATTTCGAGGAGTAGCCGAAGGCGGTCGCGCTCGGTAGCTAGTTCCCGCTGATACAGTTCTGCACAATCCCTAGCCAGTGCGCATTCTAGCGCAATCGCAACGTGCGACGTCAGAGAGCGGAGTAGTTCGACATCTTCGCGTACAAACTCTTGACCCCGCTCCTTGGTCACAGCCAAAAGTCCGTATTTTTGTTGGGCGGTAAACACAGGGAAAATGTAAGTGCTTCTGCCAACAGATTGGGCTGCAAACGGAGCCAACTCGGGGTGTTTCGACATTTCCTGTGATACGTCAGGCAGGAAAATTGGTTCTTGTTGCTCCAGCGCTTGCGCTGCCGCGCTAATCCGTGAAATTTTGGTGCCAATTCTGATGGCGGGAGCGTCCGCTGCCCGATCAAACTCGAGAAGATGCAAAGTCTCTTGACCACTGTCCAGAAGGTATAGGTCAGCGCCATGCAGGCGAACGCTGCTGGACAAAACGTCACGCAGGCTGTGGAGGACGGCTCTTACCGTCGGTTGCTCGACCAGCGCGGCGGACACATCGAGCAAGGCTCGATATCTGCTATAGGCGGGCGCCAAGCCTTCCTTGTCTTCCGGCATGTGCATCAGACTAGCACCGACCGGTTCAATCGAGAACTATAACGAATATGTCAGCCAGAAGAATCCATGTTGACGAAAAGCGCGCTTTCCGCAGAAGTGCGCGGGAGAGTACACGCAAAAAAACCTGTGCCATAACTGCGACATAAAAGCCACCCGCCGACCCAGGTCAGCTGGAAGCGATGCGTTGTCGATAGATTCGGTAGACCAGAATCTGTCCCACGAATAGTCCGATGGCAAAGCAAGCGTACACCCCCAGTGCCCAAAAGCCGACTGATCCGAAGGTTGGCTGCCGGACAGCAGTCCCTATGGCCGTCGCAGCAGCTATGCACGTCGAAACAAAGAGCGCTTGCAGCGGGTCACGCCACCATCGGAGAGGGTTTCTGTTCCATGACGGACGCGGGAGCGGGTCCGCCTTCCAGCGCTTAATAGAGTATGTGACAGCCCAGAGTGCGAAGGGAGGCATGGCCAGCAGGATGATCAAGCACAAAACTGGGCCGGGGTTGGTGTGACGCAGCCTGTCTGGTGTCAGCGAGAGGTATCCCTCTCGAAACGCGTCAGCAATCAGAACCAAATTGACGACACCCCACAAATTACTCGCACCCATAAATGCTCCTCTTATTCCTGCTGGCAACCACAATTTGATGGAGGAGAATGAAAACTGAAGCCAACGCCACCAAAGAGACCGACTCCAAGAGCAAACACGCCGTGTGGTGGTTCGTGAATTCCCAGCGGGCCCATTGGATCCCAACTAATGCCGACTCCGGACGGAGATACGACTTCGATATCCCCGCTAGGCGGGTTTCCATCCTCAAGAGTAGCAGCCACTGCGGCATGGACGTGTCCTGCTTCCAAGCCAATGTGCACATTCGTCACCGCGTACAATACAGGCCGGTTTCGGGGTCCGATTCGCGCGCCGTGTACTGGAATGGATTCGTGAGCGAGCCACTGGTCGCGGTTTGCTTGCCGAAAGAGTCGTACTGGTATAAGCCAGGTGACGGGCGATCTGTTGAAGGACAGCGCGAGAAAAGCGGCGTAACTTAGGCAAACGACGCGCTTGTGGTCGGAGGCATTCTAGCCGCGCCTAGGAAAAAAGCGGAGCGAGGAAAAGTCAAAGGCCCCACGTGTAACAGGGAGACGCGGGGCGCCTTGCAGGGATCGGGCGACCATCCGCAACTGCGGCGCATCTAAGTAAATGGAATGGCGTTTTCGATCGACGCTTCTTGACGCGTTTCGTTAGTTCTTTTCCAATGCGGTCGGCCTGCCTATTACTTTTTACTACTTTTTAGAATTATGAAACGCCTGGGTCGCACAACTCATCCAATGTAATGAAGTGAGAAAGAGGTGTTATATGCGAGTGCTTTGTATGAGAGCAATCGCGAGCTTCCTCTTCTCCGCGACTCTATCTGCGCCCGCTTGGGCAAATGCGAACGCAAATTCCGCGGTACCAGGAACTCTTAATTATGTGGAAGGTAGTGTCTCGATGGGCGGGGAGACGCTCGACTCTAAGTCGATCGGATCGGTCGTGCTGCAACCGGGCCAATCGTTGACGACGGGAAGCGGGAAGGCAGAAATCTTGCTGACCCCCGGCGTTTTCTTGCGAGTGGGGGACAACAGCAGCATGACGATGATCTCGCCGGGCCTTACGGACACAGAGGTTCGAGTCGAGCGAGGCCACGCGATGGTCGAAGTCGAGGAGATACATCCGGAGAACGATATTCGCGTCACTGTAGATGGTGCGGCAGCGCGAATCCTGAAAACCGGGCTGTATGATTTCAACTCGGATACGGGATCGATGCGCGTGTATGACGGGCAAGCCCTCGTGAAGGACGGCGACAGGGAAGTCAAGGTGAAGGGCGGACGCGAGTTGGACTTTGCAGCGAACGGCCCGCTCAAAGCGCAGAAGTTCGACAGGAAAGCGGATGAGGAAGGCGATTTGTATCGCTGGAGCAGTCTGCGATCTGGTTATGTGGCAGAAGCGAATGTGGATGCGGCTGGGATCTACGCAACGAGCGGATGGGGTCCGTGGGGACCAGGCTGGTGGGGCGCGGGTTGGTATTGGGACCCGTGGTTCGCTGGGTACACGTTTATTCCGGGAGACGGAATTTTCTATAGCCCGTTCGGTTGGGGATTTTATTCGCCGTGGTACGTGTCTGGCGCGCCGTTTTTTGGATACGGCTACGGACGCTACGGTTACGGGGGACACTACTATCATCACTTCAGCACGGACGTGCACAACTGGGGGCCCGGAACTCATTACGTAGGAGGCCAGAATTATTCCGGTGGCATTTACCGCGGGCCTGGATCAGTGGGACGCGGCTTTCAGTCCGGACCCGGCGCGGCGGGCGGATCGCGAGGCTTTGGAGGCGCCCGTAGCGGTGGGTTTGAGGGCGGCGGCTTCCACGGAGTCGGGGGAGTTGGTGGAGGAGGCTTCCACGGTGGGGGCGGCGGGCATGGCCGCTGACAGAATGTCGGATGGAGGTACTGTCGTCAGTCTCGTTGGACTGACGACAGCGCTTCGCTAGCGCAGACTTTGAGAGAGCACAGACTGAAGTCGCTGCTACTGAGCATAGACCGTTGATCTGACCCAGCGTCTCTCTCCTTTTATCGCCGCGCAGGAACCTGATAGGCTAACCGAGAAGCACTGAGAGAACGAGCCGAAAATTGCCCGACCGCAGCGCCGCGAAACTGACTAATGAAAATCATGAGATTGCGTTTCTGCAGCGGTAATCGAGATGGGTAGCACGCGGGAAGCTTTGATGGATATAGTGTGATCCTGATTCTGCAGGACGCCTTCAACCCGAAGGAATTTCTCACGGTTGATCACTACGCGATATTTCTCGTAAAGGTCAGGATTGATAATCACGTTCGAAATTCCTGTCTCGTCTTCCAAGCTCAAAAAGACGAAGCCCTTTGCTGTTCCCGGCCGCTGCCGAGCAATTACGCATCCGGCTACCTGCGTGTATTGCCCGTCCGGCACACGAGGCAAATCGCACGCTCGTTTTACTTGTAGCTTGGATAGAGCCTCCCGGCAATACTTCATCGGATGCGGGCCAGTGCTCATGCCCGACCCGTGAAAATCCGCAACAAGACGCTCTTCGTCCGTCATCTGACGCAGTGGCGACAATTCCATTTGCTCCGGAATCGCATCCAGCAACGGGCCGGCAAGCCGGGCCGCGCTTTCCACCTGCCAAAGCGCTGTTCTTCGATGCATTCCCTTTCCAATTGAATTAAGCGCGCCGATTTCGCTGAGCGTTACCAGCTCCGTTTTCTGCAGTTCCGGGACGCGACGGACCAGATCATCAATCCCCTCGAACGGGCGTTTCTGCCTCTCCGACACAATCTTGTCCACTGCCGTCTGCCTCAAGCCGTGGACGTAACGGAACCCGATGCGCAGACATGGAATATCCTTGTCCCCTTTAATCGTGTGCTCGATGGTGCAGTTCCATTCCGAATGTAGGGCGTTGATAGGTTTCACTCGCAAGCCATGCAACTGCGCATCGTGCACAAGCACTGCCGGGCTATAAAAACCCATTGGCTGATTGTTGAGCAATGCCGCCGTGAACGCTCCCAGATAGTGGAATTTCAAATACGCGCTGGCATAGGCGATCAGAGCGAAACTCGCGGCGTGCGATTCTGGAAACCCGTAGCGCGCGAAGGAAGTAATTTGCGTGATGATCTCTTCCTGTGTTTCCAGGGCGAACCCGTTCTGCGTCATTCCGCTCCGCAGCTTGGCTTCGATTTTTTTCATACGTTCTTCCGACCGTTTGAAGCCCATCGCTCGGCGGAGGTCTTCGGCTTCACCACCTGTGAAGTTCGCCGCCACCATTGCGATGCGCAGCAGTTGTTCCTGAAACAGTGGCACTCCCAGAGTTCGTTCCAAAATCGGTTCGAGCGAAGGATGGGCGTACGAGACCGGTTCCTTGCCTTGCCGCCGATTCATGTAGGGATGCATCATCTTTCCGACAATCGGGCCGGGCCGAATGATGGCTACCTGTACCACGAGATCGTAGAACTTCACTGGCGCATTGCGCGGCAGCGACGCCATCTGCGCGCGGCTTTCCACTTGGAACATTCCAACCGTGTCCGCCTTGCGCAAGGTTTCATAGACCGGAGGATCGTCGGGAGGAAGTTGCGCTAAGTCGACCGGTTTGCCGTAGTGCTTGGGAATAAGTTCCAAGCACTCTTCGAGCACGGCCATCATGCCGAGTCCCAGCAGATCGATTTTGATGATACCCATGTCAGCGCAATCGTCCTTATCCCATTGCACGACGACGCGCCCTGCCATCGTTGCCGGTTCGAGTGGAACAACGGAATCAAGCTGCCCCTGACAGACGACCATGCCACCAGAATGTTGGCCCAAGTGTCTTGGCAAATCCTGAATGCGTTCGCACAGCTCCCAGTATTTCCGGACCCGAGGATGGTTCAGGTCGAAGCCAACTTGCTCGAAATGATTTTCGAAATTGTCAGATGGGCCGCGCCATTCTCCGCTGTTCACCACGCTCGCAAGCTGGTCGAGAGTGTCCTTATCGAATCCAAGAGCTTTGCCCACCTCTCGCGCAGCCGACCGGTCACGATAAGTAATGACGTTCGCCGTCATTGCGGCGCCGAGCTGCCCGTACCTTTGATACACGTACTGAATCGCCTTTTCTCTTTGGTCCCTGCTCGGTAGGTCGAGGTCTATGTCCGGCCACTCGCCGCGTTCCTCCGAGAGAAAACGTTCAAAGAGCAGTTTCATCCCGACCGGATCGACCGCCGTAATTCCGAGGGAATAGCAAACCGCACTGTTTGCGGCCGAACCGCGGCCTTGCACGAGGATTTTCTGTTCGCGGCAAAACCGAATAATGTCCCAGACGATCAGGAAGTACCCGGCAAGATGCAGCTTTTCGATCAGCGCCAATTCGCGTTCTACCTGGCGCTTGGCTCGTTCAAACAGATCATCGTCCTGTTTAGAGCCATACCGGTTTTGAAAGCCTTCTTCCGTGCGCTTGCGAAGAAACGAATCCATCGTTTCTCCCTCGGGAACGGGATAGCACGGAAATTCGTAGCCGAGATCAGCCAGGGTGTATTGGAGTCTTGCGGAGAGTTCGCTCGTGTTCTGAATAGCTTCCGGCAAATCCGAAAATAGCTGCATCATCTGTTCTGTCGAACGAAGATGACGCTCGTCGTTTCGTTCAAGCAGCCGGCCGGCCGTTTCGAGTTTCGAGTGATTCCGAATGCAGGTGAGCACATCCAGAATTTCGCGCTCGGCCGCCGTCGCGTAGCGAACGCCATTCGTGGCGAGAAGCGGCAGGCCCAGCGTTTCGCCAAGCCGCACCGCCGCCTGATTGCGGCGCTCTTCACGAGCGTCGTAGTGTCGCTGCAATTCGACATAAACATTCTTTCTGCCGAATATGGTCGTCAGCAGTTCAATGTCCTTTCGTGCATCCTCGAAACCCTTGTTTGAAAGCGAGGCCGCAAGCACGCCTTCCTCGCCGCCCGTCAAACACACTAGACCTTCGGCGTGTTCCGCGACCTCGTCTAGCGCCGCTGTTCCTCTTCCTTTTTCTTTCTCGCGCAATTTGTAACGCGTCATCAGACGACAGAGATTCTGATATCCCGTCCGGCTCTTAACGAGCAGAGGCAACCGTACTGGCCTTGCGGGAAAAGAATTCGGCATCCACGAGGGCGGCCTTGCCAGGTTTCCAAAACCTTCTACGGAAATCTCGGCGCCGACGTGAGGCTGAATCCCTACGGACTTTGCCGCCATATGCAATCGTGGAGCACCGTAAACCCCGTCGCGGTCGACCAGCGCAATGGCTGGCTGTTCCAGCTCCTTCGCGCGAGAAACCAGGTCTTCCGGGCGCGAAGCACCTTCCAGAAAACTGAATGCGGAAGCGGAATGTAACTCGACGTAGTTCAATCGTAGATTCCTTCCACGAACCAGCGCTTCGCACGCGGGTCCTTATAAACTCGATACAGTGCAGTCTCGTTTTCACTATTCCCCGAGACTTCCGCTCGAACCTTGGGACGTAACGTCCTTATCTCGATGTCCCACTCCTCGCGCGCCCATGCCGTTCCAGACCACCAGTCACCTTTTCTTTTCCACGGTCCCGCGAACGCGAGGATCTGCCGGCGAATACCCTCGCAACTGAGAAACGTCGGCCTTCCTCCTCGAAACTCGAGCGTCGCCGGAAGTGGAGGCCGGTAAATGCGCATCACAGCAGTAGTTTGCTTTTCACCGCCAGCGCGTTTTTCCTTCATTTCCGGTAAGACAAAACGGTTCTGTTGAAAGGAATCGGGACCATGCGTATCGAGCAGAACCGGCGCCCCTACTCGGCCTTCCCCAACTATGTTTTGGATTCGCGCGAGCGTAATTCCTAGACGCTCCGGGTCGGGAGATCGGGGCAGAAATAACCCGAGTTGCTGTGACAGTGCTCTCGCAGGAGTCGTCAACATCGAGACCGCAGCGACAGGCGCGGACGGAGGGTGCGCTTCGAGATCGAGCCGCAAGAGTTTCAAGAGAAGCTTGCCGTCTCGCGCCGGCACCGGAAGCCGCAGTGTCCGGACGTGATAAACAGGTTCCTTCCTCCGCGAGTCGTTTCGTTCGAGCGTGAGGGTAACTTTGATCTCTCCGATGGAAAGAATGTGCAAGCGCAGCCGTGCAAACAGTTGTTCGAGCAGCCTGTTCAGGACGAAGAGCAACGGCTCCAGCAAGTCCACTGGAGACTCCAAGTCCATGTGCTCTTCAAAAGTCGATGGAAAATCCTTGGCGATCAGAGGATGAGCGTTCGTGCCCTGCGCCAATCGCCACCAGCGGAGCCCTTCCTGCCCGAGTCGCTCGACAATCGCAATTTCAGGGAGAGCCGCGAATTCTTTACACGTCCGGACGCCCCAGCGCCTCAACGTTTCGACGAACTCCAACGGAATGCGCAGCCCTTCGAGCGAAAGCCGTCCCATCTGAAGTCTTTCGTCTCCGGCTGGAATCACCGTCACTCCAAAGAAGCCTTGTGCCGCGCATACCGCAGCTAAGGGATTTCCGGCAACGGCAACGTTTGCCTCAAGGCCGACTTCCGAAGCGATACGCTTCAAGTCGTGCGCGATCTTCTCCGGAGAACCGAAGAGCTTTTCGCAGCCAGCCAGGTCGAGTACGACCGTGTCGCAAAAATCCTCCTCCTCGCGTTTTGGCCCATCCTCAGCGCGGGGCGAAATCGCCCACGCACAGTCGAGAAGCGCGGCATAGGCGCTCGCTTCCTGAGAAAGGGAGCGCCATCGCCAGACGACACCTTGCAACGCTTCTGCCTGCACTCTCGTCATTGCGGTTTCCACGCCCAGTTCCCTGGCTCGGCGATTGGTGGCAAATACTTTCGTCAGCGGCGCTGCGCCCGCGAGGATCGCAACTCCTTTTTCTCGAAGGTCCGGCTCAAGGCGAACGACTGCCTGCACGGGAAAATCCGGAACGAATAGAGATGCGAAAGCCAACGTGCGTCCCCTGAACTTGGTAAAGGAAAGGGAAACAAATCGGACCTCTAGCGGTTTATGGTGTGTGCGTCTTCCAGCGAGCGGAATCGGCGGGTTGCGACAACACTCGTGAACGCGTCACTTCTCCCTGAACTTCAAACCCCTCGAAAGTCGAGATCCCGGTTTCAACAGTTGCCGCAGCACGGCTCCAGTTGTCTATTCTTCGTTGGCACCGGAGAACCAGCGAAGCGCAGCTTTTCGCGCAGGACTCTTCTCCTAGCAGAAGAAGAATGGTCGGGGTGTTCTCAATCGCACGACGAAAACGAATCCACGTACTCAATTCGATGCGACGCGCATCTACCCAGGAGATTCCTCCAAGATCGAAGACCACCACACCCCATCCGCCGCCGTGCAGCAGCAAGTCGGTCGATTTCAGCGCTTGTTCGAGCCGCTTCCACGGCTTTGTACGTCTGGTTTCCTGTCGCACTGCGTGCGTTGGATAGGTTTCGCGCAGAGACGGTAAAGATCGCGGAGGCCGCATGCCTCGCCGGGGAGGTTCTCTGTCTCTCTCGACCTGTTCTCCCGCGCACCGAGCGACGACATGGATTCGCGTTGGCTCTGCGAATGCGGTTTGCTTCCCGACCAGGCCAGTAATGGCCTTATCGACTCTGCGCATCAGTTCGCGCGGATGTCGCCAACCATGTACTTGCACCGGCTTTTTGCTCGCGGAACCGAGACTGCGAGTTTTTCTGATTTCTTTGTCCGAAGGAGCAAAGTACGAAGAGCCCTTGAGATCCGGTTCTCGGTCCCCCATTTCTCCACATCGGATCCAAAGCAGTCGAGGTAATTCCACTCCCGCAGCCGCGAGAGAAATCGGGTCGAGAGAATCCGAAACATCAACGAACGCGCATGCCTCCTGCCGTTCCGTAGCTTGCCCAAGCAAGGAGAAAGCCAGGCTCGTCCGCCCGGACGACGCAGGGCCGCACAATTCCACGAGAGACCCGCGGGGAAAACCGCCACCGAGCACCTCGTCGAGTTCTCCGACTCCGCTTGGCTGGAGTTCAACCTCCACGCGGTGCTGAAATCCTTCGAGCCCCCTTCCGATGAGACCTGTATCGAGTTTTCCGGACTTGCGCGAGAGGGCCATCATAGCGGTTTCTATATTCGTCTTTTGTTCGCCTACCGCTAGATTGTCGTCCGGAAGAGGGGAGTTGTCAACAGGCTGGCGCGTCCTTCGCGTCCTTCGGTAGTCGATGAAGTTGCAGAAAGGCGGCTGCGGCGTCGCGGGCACGTCGCGCGATTTCGCGGGGGTTCGGTCGCTCGGCGACGCCGAGCAGCAGGCTGACCATCAAATGGCCCCAGAGCAGCCCGCCGAACTGCTCGGCAAGTTCGGCGGGACGGCCCGTGAGCAGGCCGGATGCCTGGGCCCGCGCAATGATTTCACGCAAGGCGGCGCGGCTTGCCTCGCGTCCTCTCGAGTCGAGCGCACGAGCCACTTCGGGGGCCTGAACCACCTCGGCGATGGCCAGCCGGAACACCGCAATGACCTCGGGATCGCTTATCTCGCGGACGAGCCTCGCCCCGAAAGAAGCCAGCACCTGCTCTAGGGTCTCGCGATCGCGCAGCACGGGCAGGTCCGCAGGCACGTCAAATCGCTTGGCGCGCTCGCCGATGCAAGCGATCAGCATTTCCTGTTTGTTGCCAACCAGCGCGTAAAGCTCTCGCTTCGAAACGCGCGCGCGCGTCGCGATCTCAAGGGTGCTGGTCGTGGCATAGCCGCTCTCCCTGAACGCTCGAAAGGCCGCATCCAGGATGCGCTTGCGCACCGCAGTTTCGTCGCCGCCTTTCTGGCGGCGTTTTGACATCGATGCCGTAACCATCACCCTCTCCCTGTAGACGCTGGTACCATATAGTACCACTATCTTTATTCTCGGGCGTAACCTTTTCTCCTCGCGAGCGTCTAAACTAGCGTTTGGTACCCGTTGGTACCACGCAAGATCCAACGTGAGGAATCAAAAGGAGCTGAACAATGAAGATGGAAATGTGGTACCTGCTGCTGGCGTTCGCGACGGTCCTGGCGCCTATGGCGCAAGGCCAGTCCACGCCACCGCGGCCCAAGATCACCGGCGTGCTGACGATCCTTACGCCAAAACCGGGGGTTACTGTCGAGCAAGTCATGAAAATCATGCCCGCCGAAATTCGTGCGACCGTTCCCCTGTATCTCGACGGCAAGATTCAGCAGTGGTTCACGCGCGGCGACGGCAAGGGCGTCATCTTCCTACTGAACTGCAAGGATGTGGAGGAGGCTCGCGCCCTCATGGAAAGCCTGCCGCTCTCGAAGGAAAACCTCGTGGACGAGCAGTTCATTCCGGTCGGGCCACTCTTGCCACTCGGGATACTACTGCGAGATAGCGCGGCCAATAAGTGAACTCGGCCGTAGAGCGTCCCCCTGTTCAGCGGACCTTGGCGCGAGACTGCGCATGAGCAGACACTTCCTCGCGTTCAGGAAGGGACCAAATAGATTTCAGGCGCTCGACACATTTCAAGAAGTGGTAGCACGAATTGCACCGGAAAGGATCGATCATGCCATCTCCAGTTTTGTTTGGAATCAGTGCAGCGCTCGGTTTGGTTGTTTGGGGAGCAGTAGCGTGGCACTATATTTGGCCAGCGTTAAGGGAACGCCCCAGCCCCGAGAATCTGAAGCCCATCCTACTGCTGCATGGGTTCAGGTTCCTCGGATTGGCATTTGTGGTGGCGGGTGTTGTATCTCCACAGTTACCTACCACATTTGCTCAACCAGTAGCTTACGGTGATCTCATAAGCGCCATTCTGGCTTTGCTCGCCCTAGCTACCCTGGGAACCTACACAGGGACAGTGCTGACCTGGGCTTTCAATACCTTCGGAACTGCCGACCTGCTCTTCGCCTTTTACCAGGGAAGCCGTATATCACTTCCAGATACCCAAGGCTTGTTAGGCGCTGGTTATTTCATCATGACTGCCTACGTGCCTCTGCTGCTCATAACCCATGGCTTGACGTTCCGAATACTGCTACGAGCCAAGGCTGTCGCTCCCTCACCGAGCAAAGTACGTACCGCTTGACCCAGAACTTGGTCCAAGTGGCACGGAACGATAGTTTCCGGGTTGCCTACATTACTGGCCAATCATGATGCCCGCGCAGGCTTAACTCGTTCTCCGCGTGCTTTATTAGCAGCGCGTGCACAGATTGGACCAGTAATGTCGAGAATTACCGGCCAAACGGTTTGATTCTAGGGCGCTTACGCGCGAATCAAGCTGCAAACAGACTTGGCCGGTAATTTTTAACAATCCATCCAGAATCGATCGGGTCGGCTGCAACGTGCTGCGCCCCACTATAATTGCCCGCGGGATGGCTCTTACATCCGGCACGAGACTCGGCCCCTATGAAATTCAATCGTCGTTAGGCACAGGCATCAGTGGAGCTCTTATTCCTCAGGGCGATAAATCTACAGGGGTCGTCTGGGAGTCCCCCGCGTGCAGTTTCAAAATCCAACCGCATTGGGCGTATGACGGGCAACGGCTAAGGGTTGCCGAAACCCGACCAGAACCTCACGTTTTGCTTCCACAATGCCTTTTGTAGGACGGGAGCCGGAGCACCTGATCCCTTGACAGAGGCTGCTAACCGTTCGACACTTGCATAGTCTGACTATGTCACGGGGTGATGATTTGCACCGAGACGAGATTCCTCCCGGAACACTTTATCTGTTGATCTTGAGAACTTTGGCGCGCTCCGGCGAGATGCATGGATATGAGATCGCCAATTCCATCCAGCGGATATCGGATGACGTTCTCCAGGTCGAAGAAGGCTCGTTGTATCCCGCTTTGCAGCGGATGCTCATCAAGGGATGGGTGAGCGCGAAGTGGGGCACGACGGCTGGGAACCGCCGCGCTCGTTACTACCAGCTGACGGCAGCAGGCCGCAAACAATTGGCCGTTGAGATGTCACAGTTCGAACGCGTCATCGGCGCGATCACACGTGTGATTGAAGCGCTCTGAAAGGAGTTCGGGCATGAACTGGCTGCGCGAAGTTGCAAGACGACTCCGGATGCTCATGCATCGGCGCCAATTCGACGCGGACCTCGAAGAAGAGATGCGGCTACATTTGGAGTTGCGC
>Ga0307474_10001429_pt1 | contig 17376 bp, 20 predicted proteins | sample atmos_gasesECM1C_2_FD_203312 | JGI IMG/M metagenome (GOLD analysis project Ga0307474, IMG submission 203312) | Hardwood forest soil microbial communities from Morgan-Monroe State Forest, Indiana, United States - atmos_gasesECM1C_05 | ecosystem: Environmental > Terrestrial > Soil > Temperate... | reverse complement strand
CCGCCCTATGACGCGATCGTGCTGCTTGCGCCCAAGCGCGCAAGCGATCAGGCGCTGCGATCGGCGCTGCAACCCCTGCTCGGCCGCATCGATATTGCGGATATGCGCGAGGCCAATTTGCGCGCCGCCGGCGGCAACGAGGCCTCCTCGCCGGATGCGGTGGCGCGCTGGCTGTGGGACAAGATCGCAAAGCCCTGAGGCAGGACCTCGCAGCGCAAGCCGGCCAATGCCGAGGCTGGATCATGATGCGATTCCATCTTATCGCATCATAATGGAACCGAGGCGCGCTGCCTTTCATTTGGGCAGTCTTCCGGCCGAACAGCGTTGAACCTTTTCGGCACTGCAACGTACAATAAGACAGAGCCGAGTTGAGTTGAACGAGGCGGGCATGGCGGAAGAGTCAAAGCTCAGGAGATGGGCGGCCGAGGCCGCACACCAGGCCAGGACCGAAAAGGACGCCAACGAAGCGCGCCGCTTGTGGAGCTTCGCGCAATATTGGACCCGCCTCGCCGACGAGGAAGATTTTCGGCGGGACGACCAGGCGGCGTGATCGCCTTACAATCGCGAACGAGACGTTGTTGAACATCACGCTATCGGGTGCGCCCGATGGGGCGAGTTCGGTTTTTTCAGAATATGCGAAGCGGTGCTGATCGCCTGCATCCGGCACCGGCCCGTCGTCAGCGGATGCAGGCGATTCTCGTTACACCGACATCAAGTCAATCCTGCTCAGAACCTGGCAGCGTGATAGCGGATGCGTGGCGGACAGTTGAAGTCGTTGCGATCATCCCATCCGCCGCGGGAACGCCAGCCGCTCCAGGCCATGTAGTCCTCTTCCTTGGTGTACGGATTTCCCGGCTCCCTGCCGGGGCACCAGTCGCCTTCGGTATACGGGTTGACGGCCGGGACGACCCGGTGTTGCGCAGTGGCGGGGTTTGGCAGCGTGTACGTCACAACGATGACAGCGGCGCCAAGAAGTGTGAGTTTCGTCATGCTAATCTCCCTTCGCTAAAGGCGAAAAGCCAGGCGCGGACGCGACTCGTAAATCACTCCAATGCTCAAATCGTCATTGCACCGGCGATGCATTGGTGGAGCCGGTCCGTGTCAAATGATACTCCCGCCGTCGGCCGGCCAAACTAAAGAAATGTTTATTGAGCAGCCCGCTTGTTGCCGCTGAAATTCGCCGTCGTGTTTGATCAGCTCTAGCAACGACAACGGGCTTGCCGGCTCGATCGCGCGATCACGAAGGGCGACGGCAACGCGCATAAAACAGGTCGCTGCCGAGCCGGTCACGCGTGGTTGCCGAAAACTTGGTTTTCGAAGCAAGGCTCCGAGAAAGCGGCTCGTTCAAGCGATGCGCGCAAGGTGCGACATTCGCACTGAGAGCGAGCCCGCGGACGGGGTGGGCAGCCAATGCCCACCGGCGCCCGCAATGATTTCAACTCGTGTTCGCGCAACCGAATGTTGCCGATCACTTCTGGTAATCGGTTGCCGACGCCGGGCTTAAGAGATGCGCGACAAATCCAGAATATCTTCGCTTCGCGCACTCTGTGCGACGGTCTGGGCGGTCGGACTTTCCGGCTGCGCGGGAGGTTCCGATCCGATCAACGTCGGGTCGTCGGTGGCTCCGCCGATCGCACCGGGAGTGCAAATATGTCGACCAGATAAGGCCTTGCTCGCGCCACAACCCGCGCCGGATTGTGGCTTCGGCCGGGCAAATCTTAAGACGCTTGACCCTGAGCAATGGGCGCGGCTGAAGCACGAATACGAGCTAAAATGTTATAAAGAGGCGGAAAAGACCGTCCGCAACCGCCTCCGGCTGCTGCAGGCCGCCTGCGAAGTGGGGCCTGCGCAATAGAAATGCTTCGGGGGAGAGCGGACTTCTCGTCCCTTAATCTCTCAGTCATTTTTTTGCCCCACTGGGTCAACATCCTTAAAGCGGCGGTGAAACTAGTTGACGCGTACTCCGCAGCCAAATTCGCGGCGAGAATTTCGGTCGGAGACGTGGAAATCCTGCAGCGAGAGCGGCGATGGACACGCTTTACGATTTGCTCGGCGCCCTGCCGCGCGATGACGCGGAAAGTCTTCGGACCGCTTTCCGGCGGGCCGTCAAAAGTGCCCATCCCGACCTCAAACCCGGCGACCCGGACGCCGCTCTGAGATTCAGGCAGATCGTCCGCGCGCACGGAATCCTTACCGATGCGGAACAGCGTGCTGCCTACGACCATTTGCTGGCGCTGGCGCAGCTCGAGAAGGAGCAGGCTGCCAAACTCCCGATTGCCGCCACAGTCCACCGGGTAGCCTCGGGCGTGATGACGTTTGCGGTAGCTTCGATCGTGTCGCTCGGAAGCTTCTTGCTGCTCATGCACCTGTCGTCAACGACGCTGGTCGCGACCGCAAACAATGCAGAAACAACGCCGCGCGTACCGACTGGAACCTTGGCCGCGAGCCCCCCTGAGCCCGCGCGTCCGGCCGAGGCGAATGCATCGGGGGAAAGCCAGGAGAATACCGTCCTCGCCGAGGTGATCACCCGAGGGGCCGCCGCTGCCCCGGTGACCAGCGCACCGGTGCTCAGTCTCGCCGTGCTGCCGGCTTCGGTCCCCGACTACGCCACATTCTTCCATGCACGAGGAATCTCCGCCTATCGCAACGGCGACTTCAACGGCGCCATCGCCGATCTCGACCAGGCGATCCAGCTCGATCCGAACCTCTCGGTCTCCTACATCGACCGCGGAATCGTGTTTTATCGCTTGAGAAAGTTCGATCGCGCCTTCGCCGATATCGCGCACGCCAAGCGCATCGAAAACCAGACCCATCCTGGCAAGCCGACATCCGTCGTCGTCGCCGCGAAGCCGCATTCCGATAAGCCGCATTCCGAGAAGACCGCCAGCGCGCCTGCTGCGGCGCCAGCGCCGCCGCGACGGCCGGTGGTGGCGGTTGTTCCACCGCCGCCGCGGTACGAATACTATTATTCGCGGCAGGAACAACCGTTGGTAGCGGCCAGCGGTTTCAATTAGGCGTAAGCCGAACTCCTCGTCGGCAGGGACAAGTGGCGTAGCGGCCTCACGCCACCTCAAGCAGGATTTCGACCAGGCGGTCCGGCATATCCACCATCACGTCGTGGCCCGAGGGCACCTCATAGGTCGTCCACCCCGGCATGGTCTTCATCCTTGCGAGCGTCTGATCGAATACCGGACTGTCGAAGCCTGTGGCGCGAATGTAGGTCTTGCGCGCGATCTTCTCGCGCCCGCCCGCCGCGGCCACCTTGTCGACCACCACTGAAAGCGGGTGCGGCGTGCATTTGGCGTCGACCCAGGCGCGGTCGTTCTCGTTGACCTTGAAGGCTGCCGCCGGCACCGGCTTTGCGGCCAGATCGCCCCTTGCAACGGCGTCCTCGAGCGCTTTCCTCGGACCGGGATTGGCGAGCGAGATCAGGTTGTCGCCCACCTGTGGCACGAAGGCATCGAGATAGACGATCGAGGCCACCAAGGGGCCGATCTGCTCGGCTGCCTGCGTGATGACGAAGCCCGCGGAGGAATGGCCGACGAGCACGATATCCTTCAGCTCTTCCCATTTGACGAGATTTGCGACGTCGTTGGCGTGCGTGGTGAGGTTGACGTCTTTTGTCATGAGATGCGAGCGGTCCGCGACGCCAGTCAGCGACGGCGCGTAGACCTTGTGCCCTCTGCGTTCGAGCGCGTCCGCAACACGGCGCCAGCACCAGCCGCCGTGCCAGGTGCCGTGGACGAGAACGAAGGTCTTTTGCGTAGCTTGTGTCTGCGCAGTCGCGGCAGCGCCGCTCGCGGCAACCGCACTCACTGCCGCCATCGCGCCGAGTGCGGCCCGGCGCGTCGTTCCCTTATATCGCTCCATCATGGGGTTTCCTTCAGTCGTTCTTGTTCGAATGCTTTCAGCGACGTGCCGTGCCGGTGCTCACGAAGCCGGCTTGCCTTCAACCTCATCCTCACGCGTCCGCCGGAAAACGCAGAACTGGAAACGCTGCTCGGATTTCCAGGGCGTGGTGTGATCGTGCCGGCGCGCATGGATCAACGCAAAACCCTTTCCCAATTCCTCGGAAAGCCGCGCCGCGTCGTACCGGTTCACCGGCAACCCACTGCACTTTTCCGGTCCGTCGATCGCGAACGTTCCAATGATCACATGGCCGCCGGGCGCGACAGCTTGCTTCAGGCGCGCGATGTAGGCGGCGCGATCGGCCACATCGACCAGAAAATGAAAGGCGGCGCGATCATGCCAGATGTCGAAGGTTTGGACCGGCCGCCATTTGGTGACGTCGGCGGCGATCCATTGCACCTTGCTTGCGCCCTTGCCAAGCCGCGCCTTGGCAACGCCAAGCGCGGCCTGCGATATATCCAGCACTGTGACGCGTTCGAACCCGCGCGCCAGCAGATGGTCGACCAGACGCGATGCGCCGCCGCCGATATCGACGATTGTCCCATCATGTGCCGGCCGGACGAGGTCGATCAATTCGAGCGAGAGCGCCGGACTGTCCTGAAACCAGCTGACTTCGTTTTCACCCTTGGTGGTGTAGACCGTTTCCCAATGGGTTTTGCGCCTCTCCTCGCTCATGAATCGGTTCCGTTGACGAGCCTGCCCCCACGCTGCGCCTGCGCCAATGACACCGTATAAGCTAGTATCTTCTGGCTGCCCGAAAAGTGGCAATGGCGCAGGCCGATCACGCCAGCTGCCGGTCTCACTCCCCGAGCTGTTTTGCCGCATCAAGATCGGCGTCGGCGCGGGCGTCGCCCTTGGCCTGGTAGGCGAGCCCCCGATTTTTGAGCGCCCTGCCATTTTTGGGATTCATGCGGATGGCGTTGTCGAAATCCGCCAGCGCGTGGACGAAATCGTCCTTTTTGAAAAAGGCCAAGCCGCGTTCGGAATAATAGTCCGAGATCGTGCGGTCGTTGCCAAGCTGCTCGCCTCCCGCAGCCAGGGTCGCCTTGGGTGTCGGCCCGAGCTTGATCGCCTGGCTGCAATCGGAAATCGCGGAATCGTAATCCTTCTTGAGGTTGAAGATGACGCAGCGATTGTAGAATGCGTCGGCGTATTTCTTGTCGATCTTCGCCGCCTCGCCATAGTCGGCGAGCGCGAGATCGTATTCCTGCTTCAACCCGCGCTCGACGCCGCGATAAAGATACTGGTGCGCGAGGTCACGGCCCTTGTAGCGGCCTGACTTGATGGCACGCGAGCACGCCTCGATCGCGGCATCACCGGATTCCTTGGCGCAAAGCCTGGCGTCGTCGCCCGCCGAGCGGACTTCAAACGTGCCGGCCACAAGAAATGGCGCAACTGCGACCAGGCAGGCACCAAACCTGCGAAAACCCCCAACCATGCCCCCGCTCCCCTGCTCTTGTTCCTCCAGGTTGCGAGACTAGCACGGCAAATCGTGGCGGAAAACGGCGTTTACCGCGCCGGACACCCCGGGGTCATCGGTGCGCGATGGCGCGCAAGTACGTGTTCCCGTTGAGCTAGGTCAATGCGGGTCACAACCGTCTTGCGATACTCGGCAACTACCTCACAGAGGAGATCGATCATGTCGCGTCGGACCATTTCTCTTTTCGCAGCCGCGATTGTCGGCATCGGTTGTTTGACGATGATTTCGAATGACGCCCTGGCCTATCGCGCCGTTCGGGGCGGCGTCTATCACGGCGGCGCCTATCGTGGTGGCGTGTATCGCGGTGCTGCCTATCGCGGGGGCGTTTATCGCGGCGCAGCCGTACGCCGCGGAGTGGCGGTCGGCGTCGGAGCCGCCGCCGTCGGCGCGGCGGCATACGGAGCCTACGGTGCTTATCGCTGCGGATATTATCCCTATCAGCCCTGCTACTAACGGTCTGATTTGAGTCTTTCTCGCGCGGCCTCGCAGGCCGTGCGAGAAACTCGTAAACCGGCCCGTTCACGAGGCCAACGCGGCACCTCCCGCGGCGGTGCGTTTTTGGCGGCGACGATTACGGACTGTACGCTCGGACGCCGCCGCGCTAAGATTCGCGCTCGGTTACCGTGGCCCCAAGGTAGCTGGGCACCCTGTGTCGCGGCAAACGAAGGACTTTCCCGATGCGATCTCATTTGACGATTTCGGCCTCCCTGGCGGCCGCTCTGTTGGTCTCGTCCGGAAGCGTTCTGGCCCAGACCGGCGAATTTGCTGCCACCATTCCGGGATCGGTCGTTCATGCCGGTTATGGGCTGCAGGACTGGTTGCAGGATCTGCGCAACGGCGTGCGCGAGCCGCCGCCGCTACAGACCGTGCAGGACCCGGTCATCATCTTGCCGCCTCCACCGCCGCCTCCGGTCAAGCCAAAGAAGACGGCGAAGAAGGCCACGACGACCAGTCAGGTCCAGACCAGGCCGTTGCAGTGAGGCTTGCACAGTGAGGCTTGCGACCGGCGCGGCATATTTGCCCGCGCAGAGATCCGCATCAGTCGTAAAGACGGAACAGCCGCCTGACATGCGGCGCAAATGTCGTGCGTGAATAGGCGGGGATCGCCGTCCCGCACTGATTAGGCAGCCGGATGAAGTCGGTGTCGACATAGATGCGACATGCCCCGCGCGGGTAAAACACCTCGGCCTGGGCCGTTGCGATCACTGCCGGCATCAGACATACCGATATCGCCAGAATCGCGCGGAGAATCTGCATCTTCATCTTCAAGCGCTCCCTTTGCTCGACACCACCCATCCGTCGTTTGCATCAAAGTATATACATCCGCCTTGCCGCGTTGAGCGCGGACGTGCAGCCTGCGCGGTCGCCTTTGGCGTCCATCCGTTTCGCGCGCGCCATTGTCGCTGCGAATTGCGAGCGCAGGCGATTTCGGGTCTGCTCGAGGGATTCGGGTGTCGGTTGCCGGTCGATCTGCGCGGCGACCGACTGAGGCGCCATCAATCCGGCGTAAGGATTGCTTGCGGAATCATGGATGGCCTTCTCGAACTGGGCAATTTCGATCGTGCAGGGGCCGGCATCTGCAATTGAAATGGAAAGGCCGAGTAGCGCGCAAACGATCGGAAAAATTGCAGGCTCAAATCTGGACATAAGAATTTTCCTCCCGGCCGCTCAACTATTCCGTCTCCGCGCAAATTGGGCCGCGTAATCGCCTTTGAGCGCGGCCGATTCAGATCAACCTTACAACCGAAGCTCATTTAGCATGGCGGCTGTGTTGTGTATTGCAGCGAAGAAGGAAATTTTGTCATGAAAACATTTCCGGAGTGCTTCGCTTGCGCTCGCAATGACGGCGCGATAACAGTGAATTTAGCAGAAGCTTGGCTCGTCGCTACTGACGATCTCCTGGTCACTACCACCGCCCAGCTTCGTCAGCGCTGGCGATCGCGTTTGTCTTCCATGATGACAAAATGAAATCCGGTGATCGCCGCGCCGAAGCCGAAATACATGGAGATGAAGGATACGAACACGATCAGAGTCTGCGTCGGCGCGGTGCCGTGCAGAATCACATGCAGAAGATGCTGCGCGTCGACAGCGAGCAGCAGGACCGCAAAGATCGCTCCCAAAGCCGCTCCCATCATGAGTTGAAGCGCGACCGCCTGCAAAAGTTTCCGGTCGTTCATGGATGAACTCGCCAGGTTGACGAGGACCAACGCCGCGAAAGCACCCATGTTCCTGAAGCCTCGGCCTACAGCATGATCCGGATCCGAAGGGCCGCGTTAGCGCAAAGTGGAAACCGGTTTCCGAAAAGATCATGCTCAAACAAAGAGATGAGATCATGATGCGATTCCACTTAATCGCATCATGATATAGCGTCGAGGCAGAAGGTCGCGCGGTGTTGGTTTTGCGGAACCTACAATCCCTGGATCAGACCGGCGTCGATCAAGAGGCGGTTGAAACGGCGGGCTTCGGCCCCGTCCCTGCAGGCATAGAACAAACCCTTGCATCGCAGCATGATCTGCTTCTGCTCCTCGAAGGATGGATCGAGCGGAATGCCTGCGGCTTCCTGAATCACGAGCGGCAGGTAGGGGCCGTCGATCGTATCCATCACGGCCGGGCTTTTCACAGGTTCGAAATTGATGGCATCGATGGCGTAGTAAGTGGCGAAATAGCGTGGATCATAGCTTTCGAGGTTCCTGCCGATACCGGCCTCGTCGAGTGCGGGATCGATGAGATGCGGCGAGAATTCCGGCTGATGATCGCCGTAGCGCACGATCAGAAAAGGCTCCGAGGGAACCTTTTTCTTCAAGCCTGCGATGAAGGCTGCGTAGTCGGCAGCGCTCATCGTCTGCCGGCGCAGATATTCGTCGACAACCGGCTCGTTACCGGTGTTGCGCCAGGCGGGCGTCAGGTCGGGGCGAAACCGCGTTTCCCAGGGAAAGTGGTTGGCGGCGAGATAGACGAATATGAATAGCGGCGTGTTGCGCGCGTGCTGCGACATCAGCCCGAGCGCCTTGTCGTAGAAGAAACTGTCGGGCTCGACGTCTCTGGCGCCGAGATCATGCGCGTCGTAGAAATGCTGGATACCGGTTGTGAGTTGGAAACTGCGCGCGCTCATAAACGCGCCGAACGCGGGATAGAGCGAAACCGTTTCATAACCGCAGCGGCGCAACGCGAGCGGCAGCCCGCGCTCGACGCGGCCGGAGGCAATCCGGGTCACGAAATAGGAGAAGCGGCCAAACGAGCGCGACGAGAGGCCAGCAAGCACGTTGTATTCGGTGAACCAGCTTGGGCCGCCATTGCTCTCGGCGAGGAATTTGCGCGTCCTTCCGTCGAACGATTTGAAATGACTGCCGTAGCCCGCAGGCACCTTGACGCCATCAGCCTGTCGAATGTCGAAACTCGACTCGTCGTGAATCATGATGATGTTCGGCCGCAGGCCTTTGGGCCGGCAGGAATCGACCAGCGGCACTTTCAGCCGTTCAGCCGCGACCGCATCCGACTCCATGAAGCCGTAGTTGACGAAATCCGAAACCGCGGTCACTCCTGAACGGGCAAACTTCGACAGATACCCGTCGTCGTAATAGCCGCGCCACGCTTCGTCCGGCCATGTGATGGAATATCCCACCAGGCTTGCGAGGCAGGCGAGCTTGCCGGCAAGCGCCGGCAGGCGTGGAATCCGAAACGGATCGAGCCACCACAACGCATACATCAACGGCAGGATGACGAGCGCGGCCGCGATCACCGACCAGCGCAGGTTGGGAAAGATCGTAAACAGAAACGCCGCGCTGTCGCGGTCGATCACCATCAGGTCGACGAAGTTGGCGGTCATCTGCACGATGTCATGCTTCAACCGAGACAACAGGATCAGCACCACGACCAGCGTCAGCGACAACGCGCCCGAGAGCGCCGGGCGCCGCAACACGGCGATCCAGAAGAAGTTCAGAATTCCCCATGCCAGCAGGAAACCGAGCCGCGAAGGAAAATCGACCTCGGTCGCGAACATCACGACCAGCGCCGCCAGATGCGGGCTAGCGACCGCAAGCAGGCGCCAAATGCCATGGGCGGCAAGTCCGGCGATGGCGGCGGTAGCGGGGGGGCCTGAATTTGGCGGCGTTGCCATGGCTCGGGACGCAAACTGCACCCGGCGAACCTTGGCCTTGGCTGGTGACGACCAGGAAGCGCACGGCGGGGCCGGGGAAGCCCGCAACGTGTCATAAAAATGTAATGGAATCGTCATGGAGGCGCAATGAATTTGGCCGCTCAGCGCAACCCTGGGTTAACCCGGCCATCAAGCGATCCCGTGTCGGCCGTCAAGCCTGCCTGGGGGCCGCTTGGCAAGTCCATTCGACAACGAGAGCGACGACCACCCCGGGCGGTGCGTTCAGCCTCCGCCGCGCCGCCGGTCTGATCGCGCGATCAGGGCTGACGACTTTCCAAAAGTTCGATATAGCGCGCGGCCGACCGCTCGACCGCCCGCGCGCCGTCGACCATTACCTGCCGGCCGGGAAAAGCCCCGTAAATCCGCTCGAACGGCCGGGGTTTGAGGGTGTCGGCGATGCGGCGCACGGTCGCTCCAGCAAGCGGCATCATGTTCGGATAGCTCCAGAGGAACGACACCCGATTGAGGTCGGCTGCGACCTGGACGATGTCGCCGCTTAAGAGCGCGCCGCGTCCGTCCGCACCAGAAGCCCAATGCAGCACCGTGCCGCCCGGAAAGTGACCGCCGAGGCGCACGAGCGTCACGCCTTGCAGGATCTCAAGCGTCTCGCCTTGCCAATGACGGATCGCTCCATCGCCGCGCATGACCCATTCGGCATCGGCCGCGTGCAGATGGATGGGACACTCGAAAGAGCGCGCCCAATCCTGCATGCAGGTGTAGTAATGCGGATGCGAGATCGCGATGGCCTTGATGCCGCCAAGGCTGCGAACCAAGGCTTCGGTCGCATCATCGAGCAGCGCGATGCAGTCCCAGAGAATATTGCCCTGTGGCGTCCGCAACAGCAGCGCGCGCTGGCCGATCGCAAATCCCGGCTGGGTATGAATCTCTAACAGATCGGCCTCCAGGCATCGCCAGGCGTTGGCGTGCGTGGCCGAAAGCTTTTCTCGCGTGATCCAAGCCTGTCCGGTGCGCGGCACAAACTGCCGTTCATCCTCACAGATCGGACAGCGCTCGGGCGGTTGAAGCGTGTCCGGATAGGAGGTGCCGCAGGCGTTGCAGATATGAACCGGCATCACAAAACTCCGCGTTCGCTGACGATCGCCGCACCGATTTTTTTAGAGCTCAGGGCGGTGGGGACAATCCAAGACGCCTGGCGATGATCCGGTCAACCATCCGCTTGGGCAGAACATTGACCATGAACTGCTGCATCGGATCCGGCGTGATCTGGTAGCGCACCCTGGGGCTCGCCGACGTGAGCGCGCCAAAGATCACTTGCGCTACCCGTTCCGGCGGCAATCCGTTCTTGCTGAGCTCAAGCATGACTTTCCGGATTCTTTCCATCGCCGGAAAGAACGGTGAATTTCGGTAGGCTGAAACATCGACTTCCTCGGCCTTGCTCCAGATCGGCGTCTTCACTGCGCCCGGCGCGACGATGATGACATCGATGCCGAACAGCATCATCTCGCGGCGCAGGCCTTCGGAAAAACCCTCGAGCGCGTGTTTGGAGGCCGAATAGGCCGAGATCAGCGGGTTGCCGTTTTTGCCGGCGAGCGAGCTGACCATCACGATCCGCCCCTTCGCGCCCTTCAGCGATGCGTCGGCCCCGAGCAGCGGAGCGAAAGCCTGTGTGGCAATCACCACGCCGATCACGTTGACCTCCAGTTGCCGGCGAAACTCATCGGCGGCAAGTCCCAGCACCGGACCTGCGACGGCGATGCCGGCATTGTTGACAAGGCCGGCAAGCGTTTCGCCTTCTAACGCCGCGCGGACCTCGCGCGCGGCGGCGAGAACTGCGGCTTCATCTGTGACATCGAACAAAAGCGGGATGAAATTGGCGCCGAACTCGCGGCCCAAGCGCTCCGCATCGGCTTGCCTGCGCAGGCTGCCGAATACGCGAAATCCGCGATCCAGTAACAGCTTCGTAGTGGCCCAGCCGATGCCCGTCGATGCCCCGGTGATGACAACAGATCGCATGATTTGATTCCTGAATGGAGGTTCCCAAACCCTTTTGCCTGTTCCGCTATCCTCGGCAAGTCACAAAAAGACCCTCCTTGCGCACGAACCACCTGCTCCTCCCATGCGCAGGGCGTGGCGCCTTTTTGACATATGGCGTTTACTCCATCGGTATATTACGCTGGTCATAATTGAACAGCACTCGGGAACCGGATGCGAGCCGAAACGATCATTCCTCCTTTGCACCCCTCGGATCCGCTTCGGCGGTACCCCGTTTTCAAGACCGCCGACCCCGAAGAATTCAGGAATGCCCTGCTGACCCGGTTCGGCGCGATCGGGTGCGAAATCCGACGTCAAGCGAACCTCAAGGCCAAGGGAAACTTGATTCAGCTTCAAGACCTCGGACTTGTCTATGGCGCCTGCAATCTCGGCGCGTTCGTCAACTATCCGGAAGCCGATCGTTTCCGCTTGCTGACGGCCATAACCGGCAGGGGCCAAGCGACCATCGGCAGAAGCAAGATCGTCATCGACGCACGCCAGTCCTGCATCGTTTCACCAGGTCAAAGCACCGCCCTTGCCGTCGAAGGCAGCCACGACTGGCTGAATATCCGCATCGACCCGTGCGCGCTGGAACGGAAGCTTGCATGTCTCTTGGGTGCTCGGCCAGGCGGCAGGCTCGAATTCGAAGCCAGTGTGGATCGAAACCATCCGCAGGTGCAAAACCTCTGGCGCCTGGTCCGGTTTTTTGCCGAGCAGCTCGATGCGGCTTCCGATCCGCTGCCGATCCCGGTGCTTCGCGAACTTGAAGAGGCCATCCTGGTGGCATTCCTGTACGCCAGCCCGCACACGTTCAGTCATCTCTTGGATCGCGAGGCAAAGGACACCGTGCCGTCGCATGTGCGGCTGGCGGAGCAATATATCGAGGCGCATTGGGATCAGGCGATCGGAATTGAAAGCCTGGTGGAGGAGACCGGCGTCGGCGCGCGCGCGATCTTCAAGGCATTCCGCAAAACCCGTGGCTATTCGCCGATGGCCTTTGTCCGCATGGTTCGGCTCAAGGAGGCCCACAAGAAGCTCTCCGTCCCCGACGCCGAGACATCGGTGACAAAGGTCGCCTTCGCCTGTGGCTTCGGAAATCTCGGCCACTTCGCGAGGGATTATCGAAAAACTTTCGGCGAGCGTCCTTCGGAGACGCTCGCGCGCGCCTTGCGTGCGACAGCGCCCTGAAGGCAAGGCCGGCCTCGCGACGATTGCGCCGCGCTACAAGACCCTATCCGGAACGCAATGCTTCGATCATTATCGAAGCATCTTGTCGAAGTGCGATGCCATAATCCGCGAAGCGCGCGAGCCGCTATCGGAGTAATGCGATGACCAAGGAAACGATCCGCGTCGAACCGCTGTCTACCTATCTGGAACGGGTGAAGGCGCCGGCATCGGTCGTCACGCGGCACGGCGATACGATCTACGTGTCGGGGCTTCCGCCGTTCGATCCGCAAACTGGCGCGATCGCGGACGCTTCGATCGAGCGCCAGACCGAGCTGGTGTTGGAGCAGCTAAAACTCTGCGTAGAAACCGCAGGCTCCTCGCTCGATAATGTCCTCAAGTGCAACGTCTATTGCACGTCGGCCGAGAAGTTCGCCGCCGTCAACGCGATCTATGCGCGGTATTTCCCGAAGGACCCGCCCGCGCGGATTTTTGTCTGCGTGCCGGAGTGGTTCGGACGCTTTGATATAGAGATCGACTGCATCGCGGCGGTGTAGGGAGCTCTCTTCTCATCCCTCCCCCTTGTGGGGAGGGTCGGCGAGCGAAAGCGAGCCGGGGTGGGGGTGTACTTGCAGCGCCCCCACCCTGGCCTTCGCTTCGCTACGGCCTTCCCTCCCGACGCTTTGCGGGGGAGGGATAAGAAAGCCCTAGTTCTTGGTTTTGTCGACCAGCGCGCCTTTCTTGATCCACGGCATCATGTCGCGGAGTTTCGCGCCGATCTCCTCGATCGGGTGCGTGGCGAGCTTGGCGCGGGTCGCCTTGAACGAGGTCTGGTTGACCTTGTTCTCCAGCATCCAGTCGCGAGCGAAGCGGCCGGACTGGATGTCGGCGAGCACCCGCCGCATCTCCTTCTTTGTCTCGTCGGTAATGATGCGCGGACCTGAGACATATTCGCCGTATTCGGCGGTGTTGGAGATCGAATAATTCATGTTGGCGATGCCGCCTTCGTAGATCAGGTCGACGATCAGCTTTACCTCGTGCAGGCACTCGAAATAGGCCATCTCGGGCGCGTAGCCGGCTTCCACCAGCGTCTCGTAGCCGCCCTTGATCAGTTCGACCAGACCGCCGCAAAGCACGACCTGCTCGCCGAACAGATCGGTTTCGCATTCCTCCTTGAACGTGGTCTCGATGATGCCGGCGCGGCCGCCGCCGATTGCGGACGCATAGCTCAAGCCCAGATCATGGGCGTTGCCGGAGACGTCCTTGGCGATCGCGATCAGGCAGGGCACGCCCCCGCCGCGCTGATATTCCGAGCGCACGGTATGACCCGGGCCCTTCGGCGCGATCATCAGCACATCGAGATCGGGACGCGGGTCGAGCAGATTGAAGTGCACGTTCAAGCCATGCGCGAACACGAGCGCCGCGCCCTTCTTCATGTTGTCGTGCAGATGCTCGCGGTAGATGTCGCCCTGCAATTCGTCGGGCGTGAGCATCATGACGAGATCGGCCCATTTGGCGGCCTCGGCGACCTCCAACACCTTGAAGCCGGCGGCTTCCGCCTTTTTGGCGGACGCCGAGCCCTTGCGTAGCGCGATGGCTACTTCCTTGACGCCGGAGTCCTTGAGATTCAGCGCATGGGCATGGCCCTGGCTGCCATAGCCGACGATAACGACCTTCTTGCCCTTGATCAGGTTCAGGTCGGCGTCGCGATCGTAATAAACTCGCATAGTGGTTTCCTCTTTCAGGGGGCCGAGACCGGCCGATGGATCAGGCTTTCAGGTGGACTGGTGCCCACTTTCCGAAGTTCGTGTTACACCTCAGCACCCACCTTTCACGAACTTCGGAAAGTTGTGGGCACCAGCAAACTCATTAATTCTAGTGCCGCTTTTCTATTTGAAGCTCCTGAACCGTTTTAGCCACTCGTGGTGTAGGAGCTTCAAATAGGCGGCACTAGTCCGCCGGTCGCTTCGAATTTCCGGCGTGGTCTAAAACATTTTCCGAAGGCAGGTAAACCCTCTTCTCGCATGGTTTTGCCTCCACTCATGCGTCCATGAAGACTGGATAGAGCGAGGCCAGTAGCAACAACGCCATCGCAATATTGAATCCCCGCACTGCTTGCGGCGACGTCAAAAACGGCCGCAAGGCGCTGCCGAACAGCGTCCAGATCGTGATCGAGGCAGCGCCCATCGCCAGGAAGGTCAGGACCTGGATCACGATGTTGAACGGGAAATTTGCGATTCCCGCGTAGGCGGTGATCGTGCCGATCACCGCGACCCAGCCCTTGACGTTGACCCACTGAAACATCGCACCCTGCCAAAAAGTGAGCGGCCTGCGCCCGGTTTCACCCGGCTTCGGCGGACCCGACAACGCGATCATCACCGCGAGATAGATTAGGTAGGCCGCGCCGGCATATTTGAGGATGACTTGCAAAACCGGAAAAGCAATGAAGATCGTGCCGAAGCCGAGGCCAACCGCGCCAACCATGAAGGCAAACCCGATGACGACGCCGGCGATATGCGGCAGGGTGCGGCGGAAGCCATAAGTCAGCCCCGAGGACATCACCATGATGTTGTTCGGCCCCGGCGTGAAGAACATCACCGCGGCGAACAGGACGAAGGCGATCAGCAGCGGGTTCGACATCGCGCTTCCTCATGCGAGCTTCGGCTGAATTTGCGCGCGCTTCGACAACAGCATCACGGCGATGCCGCCGACCACGGTGATCATTCCAGCAAGTCGAAGCGGTCCGAACTTCTCGCCGAACACGACACTGGAAGCGGCCGATCCCACGAACGGCACCAGCAACGCGAACGGAGCTACCTGCGCTGCGGTGTAGTCGCGCAACAAGCGTCCCCACAGCCAATAGGCGATGCAGGTCGAGACGCCGCCGATACCGAGCATGCAGAACAGCACCGTCGCGGACATGTGCGTCAGTGCGTACCAGGTGGGCCTCACGCCGTCGCTTGCCAGAGCGAGCGCCAAAAGCGGCACTGCGGCTACCAAACACAGCCACGTGGACAGGTCGAACATCGGCACGTCCTGCGTTCGCCGTAGCAAGAGATTGCCGATCGCAAAGCAAATCGGCGAGATCATCAGCACGGCAAAGGCACCGACGCTGAAATCGTAACCCACGGTGCCGCAGATCATCAAAAGCCCGCTAGCCGCGATCGCAATCCCTATCGCCTGCATCCGCGTCGGCCATTCACCAAACGCGATTGCCGCAAACGCGATGGTGAACAGCGCCTGGCTCTGCACGACGACGGAGGACAAGCCGACGGGCACGCCGCGGGCGATCGCGTAAGCCTGCGCCAGGAACTGGCCGAGAAACAGCGTGAAGCTAATCGCGATCAGGAGCGGCCAGGAAACGTCGGGCTTGCGAACGAACAGGCACGGCACGGCGGCGATGGAGAAGCGCAGCGCCGTCATCAGCGCGGGCGGCAATTCGTCGAGCGCGATCCGGCTCGCGACAAAGGCAAGTCCCCAGATCACCGCCACCATGACGGCGAGGCCGACGTCGGCGGGTTTCATGCCAGGATCGCCGGATCTGATCCCTCCCCCCGGGGGGAGGGATAAGAAAGTGCGCGTTGAAAAGCGACCCCTCTGCCCGCAAGCGGGGAGGGAACAGAGACGAGAATGGCGTAATTGCTCCGAATCACGGCTTCAGCCCTGCTCGCCGTGTTTCAGTTTCCGCAACAGATAGGTGCCATGCAGCGGCGCGTGATAGTCGACCGAAATCAGTGCAAAACCGGTATCGGCGAGCATTCGCTCGATCACCCAGCCGAAGGTCGAGTATTCGTCGCGCATATGGGTGACGACGCTGTCGCGGTCGAAATCATGATTCTTGATGCTGAAATCGGCCCATTGCTCGACGTTGCGCTCCTCGCCGTCAGGGGTCGAGACGAACACGATGTCGCGCAGGTAGAAATTCGCGCCCGGCTTGAGCGCGGCGAAAATCCGCGCCAGCGCCACCGCCTTCCAGAAATCGGGAAGATGATGCAGCGCGAACTCGCTGACGATCAGATCGTAACTGTCGGGCTGATAGTCGAAGCTCAGCAATCCGGCCGACTGGGTGCGGATCGCGACCTTGCGATCGCGCGCCTGGAGTTCCGCCAAGGCCAGCATCGCCGGTGAAATATCGATGGCGTCGACGTCGGCGCCCATCAGCGCCGCCTCGCAGGCCAGAATGCCGTTGCCGCAACCGATATCGGCGACGCGCCAGCCCGGCTTGACGCCGAGCATGGAAAGCGCGGTGCGGGCGCGCAGGTCGCGGTCGTCGCGATGGTCGTAAATCGCGGCGACGGCGGAATCGAGTCCGATCCGCCGCCGCTCGTTGTAGTACCAGTCGCGCGCCAGCATGTTTTACATCCCCTCGGCTCCGCGACTGATCGCGGCGACACCGGTGCGCGACACCTCGACGAGGCCGAGCGGACGCATCAGGTCGATGAACTGGTTGATCTTGGTGGAGGTGCCGGTGATCTCGAACACGAAGCTTTCGATCGAGGCATCGATCACGCGGGCGCGAAAGGCTTCCGCCATCCGCAGCGACTCGACGCGCTGATCGCCGGTGCCGCGCAATTTCACCATCGCCAGTTCCCGCTCGATCGAGCGGCCGGTGAGCGTCATGTCGACGACGCGATAGACCGGGACCATGCGATCGAGCTGGTGCTTGATCTGCTCG
>Ga0307474_10001428_pt1 | contig 17377 bp, 13 predicted proteins | sample atmos_gasesECM1C_2_FD_203312 | JGI IMG/M metagenome (GOLD analysis project Ga0307474, IMG submission 203312) | Hardwood forest soil microbial communities from Morgan-Monroe State Forest, Indiana, United States - atmos_gasesECM1C_05 | ecosystem: Environmental > Terrestrial > Soil > Temperate... | reverse complement strand
CGTTTTGAGTAGCGCTTAACAAATGCGTGTGCACATAGTCGAATTGCAGCCGCCACGAGAAATTCTTGAAAGGAATTTTGCGATCTACGCCCCCGCCAATATCGATGGCGATAGGGTTGAAGATCGCCCCGCTTGAGTTAGTGTGTTGAATACCGGCCATGGCATCGATGAAGGGGCGCCATCGTCCATAGTTTCTGGAAAGCCTTGGCCCGAGCACGGCGTTGTATTGCGTCACCCCAGCCCGGTAAAAGCCGCTGGCGTCCAGCACAACTCCGAGATACATCCTGTGACGAAATGGAAATGCCTCGGCAGAACTATCCCATCCGCGGAAGCTGAGACGATTCACAACATCCACAGAATCTGCATAACCCACACCGGCGTAAATATTTCCACTGGGAATGAGTTGAGCCTTCGATGCGGTTGGGAACAACATTAAAACCAGAACTGCCAGAACCACGGCTGCGGTTTTCGACACGAAAATGAATCCTCCCCGGCAATAATGCCAGCAGCAAATTCTACCTGAATGCGCGAAATTCGTTAGATGCAGAACAATGCAATGTCAGGATGCCTGTCACCCAGGAATTGTGGGTGTGCAGGATTGGTACTTTTGACTAAAAATCAGCATCTTTTCACGATTCCAAAACCCATGTTCGAGCGTCTATCTATTAACATGCAATCAACCGAAACAAACTGGCAATTATGGTCGCAACCGAATCCGCTCGCTGCCATTGGAACACAACCCAAGGAGTTGACGTTGAAACTCAGTCTGGAAACTCGAAATCGTGGGGATGTCATCATCGTTTACTGCCACGGCCGCATCGTCTATCGGGAGGAAGCCGCTGCGCTTTCGCATCTGGTTGGCGAAGTTCTTGGAAATGCCGGCAAAGTGGTTCTCGACCTCAGTGGAGTCACTTCGATCGACAGCGCCGGTATGGGCGAGTTGGTGTATCTGCACACCCAGGCGCAATCGCAACATTCTGATTTGAAGTGTGCAGGCCCCAGCCCTCTTGTGCGCCAGTTGCTCGATCTCACTAACCTCGATTCTGTTCTCGAGATTCACCCCAGCATCGGTGAAGCTTTGGCAGCCTTTCAGCCTGCCGAAGCCTGCGCCGATTGCTGAAAATCGCAATTTCGGATTTTGGTGCAGTTAGGTCTTGTGATCGGGATGGCACGACGTTCAGCCGTGCCCTCCAGCGCCAACCAGGTACGAGATGGCTTCTAATTAGCTGCGTTAAATAAGTGCACCCTTAACTTTCTCTCTGGAAGCGGTAGCTGCCTCCCCGCTCCAGAGCGACTGCCTCGGCCACTTTCAGAAACGCCCGTGCCGCGTGCGACAGTCCTGCCTCCTTGCGGTAAATTAAACGCAGCTTGCGTTGCACCCGTAGCTCCCGCACCCGTATGCGCACCAGTTCTCCTCGCGCTACTTCTGTCTCCACGCTGATCTCCGGCATGAACGCCACTCCATTCCCCATGGCCACGAACTGCTTGATCGCCTGCAATGTCGGCAACTCAAGTCCCATGTGCAGCGGTGTCTTGTATCGCTGAAATGTTTGCAGAACTTTCTCGCGATAGGGAGACGAAACAATGTGCGCCACAAATGACTCCGCTCCCAGTTGCCGGATGCTCACCTCTTTCGCCGAGGCCAGCGGATGGTTCGGCGGCACCACCAGCGTCAATTCGTCCAGATATGTAACCACGGAGTGCAGCCGCGGCTCCTCCGGCTTGTACGACAGCACGCCCAGTTCGGCGCTGTGCTGCAACACGTCATCTGGAATGCGGCTGCCCAGCGCTCGTTGCACTGTGATCTTGATCATGGAATGCAGTCGCCGAAACTCAGCCAGCACTGGGAGCAGGTAAAGCGCGGTAAATTCATTGGCTGCGATCACCAGTTTGCCCTTCTGCAATTCCCGCAGCTCCGCCAGTGATTCCTGAGCGTCGTGGCGCAGGTTCAGAAGCTTCTCCGCGTATTCAAACAGCACTTGCCCCGCGTCAGTGAGCACGCCTTCGTGCGAAGAACGGTCGAACAGCGCCTCGCCCAGTTCGTCTTCCAACTTGCGGATAGTCTGGCTTACCGCGGACTGCGTTCGGTGAAGCTTCTCCGCGGCACGGGAAAACCTGTGCTCGCGGGCCACCGCCAGGAACACTTCCAGCTGCGACAGTTCCATTGGGCCCCTTATATTACTTCACGATCCATTAGCAAGTCTTATCATAGAAGATAATCTAATGACGATGCAATAATTATAAGTTTTGCTTCAGAGTCGCCGCCCCGTACCATAGACAGCAGCAACATCAAGCGCTCCATTCATCTTGTTTTGGGGAAGGCACATGGCTACCGAGCAGGTCCGCATCATCGTTTTCGATACCACTCTTCGCGATGGAGAGCAGTCGCCGGGCTGCAGCATGAACCACCAGGAAAAATTACGCCTGGCTCATCAGCTCGACCGTCTCGGCGCCGATGTGATCGAAGCCGGATTCCCCATCGCCTCCGATGGTGATTTCAAAGCGGTCAAGGCCATCGCCGAGGTTATTCGGCGCCCCATCATTGCGGGACTCGCACGCGCCTGCCGCCCCGATATCGAGCGCGCCTGGGAAGCCTTGCAACATGCGGCTCACCCGCGCATTCATGTCTTCCTGGCCACCTCTGACATTCACTTGAAGCACAAGCTGCGTCTCACGCGGGAAGAATGTCTCGCACAAGCTCGCGAGTCGGTTGCCTTCGCCAAATCGCTGTGTGATGACGTGGAATTTTCCCCCGAGGACGCCACCCGCACCGACCCCGAATTTCTCTGCCAGGTCCTCCAGGCCGTGGTCGAAGCCGGCGCCACTACGCTGAACATTCCTGATACGGTCGGCTACACCGTGCCCGCCGAGTTCGGAGAGCTGATCGCAACTATCCGCCGCCGCGTCAAGGGAATCGAGACAGTCACCATCTCCGCCCATTGCCACAACGATCTCGGCATGGCGGTGGCCAACACCATGGCGGCCGTCGCCGCCGGAGCGCGCCAGGTCGAGTGCACCATCAACGGCATCGGAGAGCGTGCGGGCAATGCTGCGCTGGAAGAAATTGTCATGGCAATTCGGGTTCGCCGCGACCGTTATCCTTTCGAGACCGGCATCGCAGGCGAGCACCTTTTCGCCGCCAGTCAATTGCTCAGCGAGATCACCGGCGTGCCTGTGCAGCCCAACAAAGCCGTCACCGGACGCAACGCCTTCGCTCACGAGGCCGGCATTCACCAGGATGGCATCCTGAAAAATCCCCTCACCTACGAAATCATGACGCCGCAGTCAGTCGGCGTGCCCGATTCGAAACTGGTGCTGGGCAAACACTCCGGCCGTCATGCCCTCGCGATTCGCTGCGAACAACTCGGCTACCAGTTCGACCGCCGCGCACTCGATGACATCTATCGCCGCTTCGTCCGGCTCGCTGACAAGATCAAACACGTCGAGGATCACCATCTGCTCGAGTTGATCCGCGACACGCACAAGCCCGCGGCCTCCGCGACTCCGTTGTTTGAGCCGCTTCCAACTGCGGTAGCGGCGGCTGCAGCTGCCGGCACCTCGAGCCAGGAACCCTGCAAGCCGTTTCCCCTGGTCCCGCAAACCAATGCCTTCGGCGTTCCGCTTCCAGTCCCCATCGATCAACATCACGATCAGGAAGACTATCTCTGGGGCGTGTAACTTTTTGAAAGCATCCTCAGAAAGATTTGTGCGGGAACAAAATGTTCATCTAGGGACAGCCGCCCCTTCGACAAGCTCAGGGCGAGCTCTCGGCTGTCCGCCGCGCAAAGCCCGGCCTGCAGCATACCGGCAGTTCCATTTAGACTAATCCCCGCATGCTTCTAAACCTCACCATTCTCCCTGGCGACGGCATTGGACCGGAAGTCACCGAGCAAGCCGTTCTCGTTCTACAAGCCATCGCCGGCGCATTCGGCCACGAGCTTCGACTCCAGCGCAAAAATATCGGCGGCGCCGCTCTTACTGCATCCAATGATCCCCTACCCGCCGATACTCTGCAGGCTTGCCTGTCGTCTTCTGCGGTATTGCTCGGCGCCGTGGGCAGTCCCGCATTCGATCACTATCCCAACCACCTTCGTCCCGAAGCCGGCTTGCTGCGCCTGCGCCGCGAACTCGGCGCTTTCGCAAACCTGCGTCCCGCCATCTGTTTCCCCGCGCTGGAGGATTGTTCCCCGCTCCGCTCCGATCTGGTTCGCGGCACCGACATCATGATCGTCCGCGAATTGCTGGGAGGACTTTATTTCGGAGAACCGCGTTCCATCACGGGCGAGGCCGGCCACCGCGTCGCCACCAACACCATGACTTACGCCGAGCCTGCCATCGAGCGCATCGCCCGTGTTGCCTTCGACCTTGCAACCAAGCGCCGCAAGAAAGTTCTCTCCGTCGATAAGGCTAACGTTCTTGAGTGTTCCCGCCTGTGGCGCGAGGTTGTTACTCGCTTCGCCAAAGATTATTCCGGCCTACAACTCTCGCACCAGTACGTGGATTCCGCGGCAATGTTGTTAGTGCAGCGCCCCCAGGATTTCGACGTTGTACTCACCGAAAATATGTTCGGCGATATCCTCTCCGATCAGGCTGGCGGGGTGGTCGGTTCCCTCGGTCTGCTGGCCTCGGCCAGCATCGGCGGCCCGGTTGGCGTCTACGAACCGGTCCACGGCTCCGCTCCAGATATCGCCGGGAAAGGTATCGCGAATCCGCTGGGCGCGATTCTCTCCGCGGCCCTGCTGCTGCGCCATTCGTTTCAATTGGACCGCGAGGCGAGCTGCATCGAGAGCGCGGTTCGCGCCGTTCTCGATCGCGGATCGCGCACCGCTGACTTAGTCAGAGGCAAAGAAGCAGCAGCTTCAACTTCGCGGATGGGAAATCAAGTGATCGAGGCTGCAAAGGAATTGGGCGCAGAGGCGAAGCGAAAATCAGCTTGATCCAACTGCTGAAGCGTGGATATTAAACTCGCGGCGCCGGTCTGCCCGGCAGCGTCTTCACCGGCCGCGCCGCCACTGCGGAACTGCCGTTGTACTTGCCTTCCATATCGTTCCAGCGTATGTGCAACATTTCCTGAAACATGCGCGCCCCATCGATCAGAGGATTGATTCGCGTTCCTCCCACATGGCCCCAGCGCACCGGCACTTCCACCACACGGAATCCAAACTTTCGCGCCAGAAAAAGAATCTCCGGATCAAAGCCCCAGCGCTCGATTCGCTGCAGAGGAAGAATCGTCTGTGCGGCCCTGCGAGTAAAGGCTTTGAATCCGCACTGCGTATCCTTAAATCGCAGTCCCAGGATGATCCGGTTCAACCCGTTGAATATTCTTCCGAATATTTGCCGGTGCAGCGACTGGCGCGACGTCTGCAATTCGGCGCGCAGCCATCGCGAACCGATAGCAATGTCCGCCCCCTCTTTCAGCGCCTCCAACAGCTTCGGCATCTCCTCGATGGGCGACGACAAATCCGCGTCGCTGAACAACACAATCTCGCCCCGCGCGTTCAGGATCCCATTGCGCACTGCATATCCTTTGCCGCGATTGCCGGGATTCTCAACCAGCCGCAGCATCGGCTCCTTTTCCGCAAAAGAACGGACGATCTCAGCCGTGTTGTCACTTGACCCATCGTTTACCACAATCACTTCTACATCCCATCCCTGCTGGTGCACGTAAGACAACACCTTCTCCAGAGTTGGCGCCAGGCGCGCGCCTTCGTTGTACGCCGGGATGACAATGCTGTACGTCATATTTTGCAATCGGACCGACCGTGGGTGCGCTACTCTCGCAGCGACCGAATTGCTTAAGATGTCTCAAGCCTGCGGACTGTTGCTTATTAAGTATCCTTGCCTGAAAAGGCCGTGGCCTGTAAAGAAGGCTCAGCTATTGTACGTCGCTGGAAGCCGCTGGAGACAACGAAAACCGGCAGCCGCTTTTAGGCGGCGCTGCGTTGTCGGATGAGCATACTGAAGAATTCGTCGACCAGTTCGGCGTCCCACAAGCCCTGGCGGGCTTCCTCGCGCATCGTCTGCGCGGCCTGATCGTGCGAGAGTGCCGGCTTATAAGGCCGCGCCGTGCACAGCGCATCGTAAACATCCACTACCTGCAAAACCCGCGGCAGCAGCGGAATCTCGCTTGCCCGCATTCCATCAGGATAGCCCGATCCATCGGCGTGTTCGTGATGGTGGCGGATAATCGGCAGCACCAGCCGCAACGACTTCAGCGGTTTGCAGATGTTTTCCCCGGTCACCGGATGCTGCTTCATGATCTCCCACTCCTGCAGCGTAAGGTCGCTGCCCTTTTTCAGGATTCCATCCGGAACCGCAATCTTACCCAGATCGTGCAAAAATCCGCCACGCCGCAGCGCCACGATCGAATCTTCATCCAGTCCCAGATGGCGCCCTAAATCCGCGGCGTGCCTTGCCAGCCTCTCACAGTGACCTTCGGTGTAAGGGTCGCGGCCTTCCACGATCAAACCCAGAGTGCAAAGAACAGAATCGACGGTTTCCAGTTCGTCAGTAAACTCTTTCATGCGCAGCAGCGATTTCACCCGCGCCGTCAACTCTTCCGCCAGCACTGGTTTGTTCAGAAAGTCGTCCGCCCCAGCTTCAATTCCGCGTAATTTATCCACGCTGTCGGTCAATCCCGTGATGAGCACGAACGGAATCAGACGCGTTGCCGGGTCGCTCTTGAGGTCCCTGCAAAATTCATAGCCCGACTTTCCCGGCATTCTCACGTCCGAAAGAATCAGATCAGGTGCCTGCCGCCGAACCTCAGCCTCGCCCTGCTGCGCGTCGGTAGCGGTCACAACATCGTAACCGCGCATCGAGAGCAACTGGCTCATCAGTCCTGCAATGCTCGGCTGATCATCCACCACCAGAATTCTGGGAGGACGTCGAACTGGCCACACATTGCTCATGCTCTGTTCAGAACCCGTCCCTGGCGCGGAAGTTGCCTGTTCCTCAGAAAACTCAGCAGGACGGAAATCGTGGGGAAGACTCATCGCACATTTCTGCTGTTTGATTTTACTGCAATCTCAAATCACTTGCAGAAGTTCGTGCTCCTAAAGTGCTCGATCGATCACTCCTGCGCCAGTCCCAATCTGGAACTCCGGACGCGAATAAGTCTCGGCCGCTTGTGACTTCTAACCTTGTCCGCCAACCGGCTTTCTGCTTAACCTCGGCAAATGGTTCGCATCTCCCAATTCCACCTCGCTCCCGCGGTCGCGCTGATTATCCTTCTAATACATTCGACCTTACTGGTCGCCGTCTCCAAGCCACACGTCATTTCTTTCGGAAAGTGGAGCACGGTTCAATGCTCCTCTGATTCCGCGGCTGGCGACAAACTGCTCACCCTGAAAGTTCGCCCGCTTCTCGTCGATGCCCACCTCAAGGAATTTACCCTTGGCCTCCCTCACGAGGTCACCGACCGCCTCTTCGTGGTCCGGCGCGCCTTCCGCGTCAACGACAGTCTTCCCCAGGAACCCTCCGCGCCCCCGCATTGGCAATGGCAGCGCGGCGGATGGCTGCTTGCCGACCGCGTGACTGGCCACATCACTCCCATCAATCTGCCCGAGTTCGACCCCTTTTTCTCCGCTGCCAGTTGGTACCGCGATTACATCGCCTACTGCGGCGTTTCCGAAGATGGCAGGAAACTCTACGCCGTTGTGGCGCAGATCAACCGCCGCAAGCCGGTTCTGAAGAAGCTGCTCGAGGGCGCGAAATTTACCATCGAAGACGCCGCCTTGGATTCCGCCTGCCCCATTCCTTCCTGGCAACGAACTCCAACCCGCGTCACCTTCGAGCCCGCAGGCTCTCCCCAGCAAACCTTTGCCATTCGCGGCCGCACCGTGGATTTGGTAATTCAAGACGAAGACGACGAAGAAGCCGCAAAGTAACCCTTCATCTACGATTTCGTTGTTTCTACCCAGAAGAAGCGCGCGGAACAAGCTGCGCTACATACACCGCAATCCCGTTCAGCGAGGTTTAGTTCTGAAGCCCGAGGACTGGTTATGGGGCATTCCGTGCGGTGTTTAGACTATGGCCGGACCCAGCCCCCACTGGTATATAAAAGGAGATCAGGACAATCCAATGAGAAATTTAATCTTCGCAATCAACATTACGCTGGATGGCTGCTGCGACCACACTAAAGCGTTTGCCGATGAAGAATTACTCGAACACTATACGCTGCTCCTGCAAGATGCCGACCTACTCGTCTATGGGCGTAAAACCTATCAATTGATGGTTCCTTATTGGCCTGATGTAGCCAAAAACCAGTCGCAGACAAAAGCATCACGCGAATTTGCGGAAACGTTTGTCTCGAAAAACAAAATTGTTTTTTCAAAATCATTAGAGAGCGCGGAAGATAAAAATACGAAAATTGTTCGTACCAACCTTAAAGACGAAATGGTCAGGCTGAAAAACGAGCCAGGCAAAAATATTCTGGCTGGCGGTGTAAGCATTCCTTCACAACTGATGGAGCTTGGTCTGGTGGATGAATATCGTTTCGTCGTTGGGCCAATCTTTGCAGGAGAAGGGAGACGGTTGTTGGATGGTGTGAGCCTGCCCGAGAGATTACAACTAAAACTTGTTGAGACAAAGACTCTTAAATCAGGATGCGTTGCGCTTCGTTACCTGAAACAGTGACAGAAAAATCTGCAGGGCGCTGGCCTGACTCAGCACCGGACGCCCCACCCGTGGCAGTTTTCACGCGTGGGCAGCCGAGCGCAATCTCAAGAAGTGGAAGCCACACTTCACCCGGCTTCGACCACCGGCACTTCCTCCCGCACACTCTCCTTCACCTTCGCGCTGGTCACCAGAATCACTGACAGCACAACAATCACGCTGCCCATCAAAATAAAGCGGTCCACCCGCTCGTGCAGAATCAACCATCCCAGGAACACCGCAACCACCGGATTTACATACGCATAAGTCGACACTTTCGAGGTAGGCACGTGCTCGAGCAGCCATATGTAGGCCGTGTATCCGATCCACGACCCGCATACCACCAGATACAGCACCGCCCCCACTCCACGCGTAGTCCAGGCTACGCGCGAGAAATCTCCCAGCACCAGGGCGAACATCAAGTTCGCCAAACCCGCCGCGGTCACCTGCCATGCCGTGCCGCTGAACACATCCACGCCCGATTGCCACCGCTTCGACAATACTGATCCCAGCGCCCACGAGAACGACCCGCCAATCAAACTCAGTGACGCCAACAGCTCCCGTCGCCCCAGCGCTGACGTCGCGTGCAACTCCGGCCAGAACAGGACAAACAGGCCCGCAATCCCCAGCGCCAGCCCAGCCTTCCCTCGCCATGAAATGTGATGGTGCCCCAGCAACAAAGAATCCAGCACCAGAAACCACAACGGCGTGATCGCGACAATCAATGCCGCCAATCCCGAGGGCACCGAAAGCTCCGCCCATGAGAGCGTCAAGTTGCCGCCCATCAGCAGCAGAATTCCCACCACTGCCGCCAGCGCAATTTGCTTCGCCGAATACCAGATTCTGCGCCCCGTCGCCGCGCACACGATAAGCATCACCACCCCGGCAATGGAAAACCGCACTCCACACATCAGCGCCGGAGGAATGCTCTGCACCGCGATGTCGATAGCAAGATAAGTCGATCCCCAAAACAAATAAACCAGCCCGAAGGCAAGGATCACCGCAAACCGGCTTGGGCGTAGCGCTTCAGACATGTAAGTGAGAAACCAGAGGAAGCTAAAAGATATCAGACGAGTTCAGAACAAATTGGATTCGAAAATTACTCGATTGTTCGCCATAGATTGTTGGCCATAGATCGTTCGCCATAGATTGGTCGCCATAGCCTGTGTGGGACGGACGCATTCGCCAGCCTGCCCTGAATGAAGCCAAAGCCTCCATGCCGAGCACAGCCCGCTGGTTTTCGCCCTCCCCGGCACCGCACCCAGCCCGCTACTTCAACTTCTCGTACTCGGCTTTAGCTTCTTTCAAGATCGGCACATCGGGATCGCCATCCTTCCAAAGCGCAAAAAAATCCTGATACGCGGCTCTCGCTTTTGCCGAATCTCCGCTGATCACATACGCTCGGCCCAGCCCCAGCTTGGCCAGCGGATGTTCAAGTCCTGTCGCATCGATCCCGCGATGATCGACAATTTTCTGGAATTCTGCCGCCGCATCCGCTCCCCGCTTCGCCTGCAGATATGCAAGACCGCGAACGTAAATAGGAAACAATACTTGGAGTTGGCCCATCTCGTATGGAGTTGCCGCCTGCAGCGCCGTCATTGCGGCTTCGGGAGTTTTGCGATTCAACGCCGTCAATGCTTGCGCGCAAGGAATCCATACGCTATGCAACAGGGTGTCGTCTGGGAACCGTTTGCTTAAGTCCTCAGTGATTGCCTGGACGCGGCCAGCATCCCCGATCATCGCCAAAGCTATCGCCACGGGTCCCATGTTCCTTCGCCCATGCCCCAACGCGGAACTCGAAGCGGCTAGCTCGCGAGCTTTCGAGGCGTTCCCTACCTCGGCCTCTGCGATAGCCCACCCTGCCTGAGTGTCCGCGCTGGCTTCTTTGAAGCCAAGCCGATCGGTCACCTGGGTTGACCGTGCGGTCAGATCCCAACCCTTCTTCATTTGTCCTTGTGCAGCGGCGATGTAGGCGGCCTCGTTGAACAGCAAGTATTCGCTGGGCTTTCCCTCTGCCCACTTCATTTGCCGTTGCATTCCATCGCTGTCGCCGGCGAGAAATGCCAGCTCGTACAGGAACTGATGAACAAACAGGTTGTCCGCCTTCATATCCACGGCCCTTTGCAGAACCGAGCGCGCTTCCTCAAAACGGTTCAGGGCCATATACCCTCCCGCCGTGTGCGCGTAACCAAACGGGGCAGTGGGCTCAAGTCTGGTGAACTCATCGGCCTGAGCTATCGCCTTATCGAACTGTCCGAAGTAAAGGTTGTATTCCAAGGCGAGGTTGGCGAACGCACTGGAATCGTTCGGATAGGTCCGTTCTGCCAGTTCCAATGTCGCCCGATCTTTGTCGATATCGCCCGTGGCCGTATAGAAATGATCGGTGATATAAAATCTTTCCTTCTCGCTCACCCGGTCTTTCAGGTCGAAGGCCTTTCGCGCGGCCTCCACCGATCGATCCTCTTCCCCCAGATTGTTGTAAATCGCCGCCATGCGGGCCCACGCCATGGCAAAATTCGGGTCCAGTTCGACAGCGTGCTGAAACAAGGGCAGGGATTCCGCCTCGCCCCCGCCATTGCGCATCTGGTCAGCGGCGGCGTATGCCTTCAATGCTTCCAGAGATGACGTTGTCGCCTCGGTCACCGGCGTATCGAACTTCTGAATCGACGCCAGAGATTCGCCGAGCTTTCCACGCAGGCTTGACGCGGCTTTCCCCACCGCCGGCAGCACCGCTTCTTTGGTCGCTGCTGTTACTTGCTCCCGGGCCAGCGAATCGCCGGTCGCGCAGTTGGTGGCGTCGAGCGCTACCACATATTGGCTCCCAAGCGTCGCAATCGAGCCGCTCATCATGGCCTTGATGTGCTCGCGCTCGCAGACCTCACGAGCTACATTGCCTGTGACCCGCTCGTCTTTGCTGCGTCCCATGAATTGCAGCGCCGTGCGGATAGTCTGGTCGGGCACGATGTTCAAGTATGGCGATTGCTCCAACTGTACTGCCAGCGCCTGCTTCAGGGTTCCGTCGAACACGGAATCGCCCGTCGTGTTCACGAAGTCCGCGATCAGCACGCTGTCTTTCTCAGTCAACTTTGCCGACGTTCGAGTGCGCAGGTAATACCCGATACCAACTACGGTTGCCAGAATTATCAGTGCTGCGGGCACAAGCGGCTTCCACGATTTCTTTTCAGCACCGCTGCCTGTTTGAGTGACCGGGAGTCCGCTCGACGATGCAGCCGCGACACTCGTCAGGGCAGAAGCAGGCCTGTGAGATCCAGACGGCGACCCGCCAGGCCGAGACTGCTGAACTTCGGACGCCGGAACTGCAGAAGACGGAGCCGCAGAAGACGGAGCCGCAGAAGACGAGACTGCAGGATGGGAATCTGACGCCACCGCAACCGCGCGTCCGCTCTCGGTATCGCGCTTCAGGCGCTGCAGATCGGCCCGAATGTCGGCCGCGTGTTGGTAACGCAGGTTGCGATCCTTCTCAATCCCTTTGTTGATCACGTCTTCCAGCTTCGGCGGCAAATCGGGATTCAGACGAATCGGCGAGACCGGGGCACGATCGAGTATCGCCTGAAAAATAAGCGCCGAGGTTTCTCCCCGAAACGGCAGCGTCCCCGTGGCCATTTCATACAGCACCACCCCGAAAGAAAACAGATCAGTTCGCGAGTCGAGTTCCTTGCCCTTAGCCTGCTCGGGAGACATATACGCAACCGTGCCTAACGTAGACCCTGGGCTGGTTAAATGCTCTTCTATAGCGACAGCGGTAGGCGCAGTGACATCGGGAGTCTGCGTTGCCGAAACCGGATTCGCTCTCACCTTGGCCAGGCCGAAGTCAAGAATCTTCGCGTGCCCTCGCTTGGTCACGAAAATGTTCGCCGGCTTGATGTCGCGATGGACGATGCCTTCGGAGTGCGCCGCATCAAGAGCATCCGCGATCTCGATTCCCAGATCGAGAATCGTTTCCAACTCCATCGCGCGGGCCCCGATGATGTGCTTGAGCGTTGCGCCGTCAAGGAACTCCATCACAAGGTACGTGCGCCCATTCTCCTCGCCGATGTCATAGATCGTGCAAATGTTCGGATGATTCAGTGCCGAAGCCGCTTTGGCTTCACGCCGGAATCGTTCCAGCGCCTGACGGTCCTGCGCCAATTCATCGGGAAGGAACTTTAGCGCCACGAACCGCCCAAGGCGAGTGTCTTCCGCCTTGTAAACCACACCCATGCCGCCGCCCCCTAGTTTTTCGATAATGCGGTAGTGGGATATGGTCTGTTCCAGCAATGGCACGCCCCTGCTTGGCGTGCAGAGATGGTACGGTGGGGGCTGCCGGATGTCAAAAAAAACGGTGGTTCGTGATCAGCGAGCAGTCAAACACGATCTCGATTACTGGAAGATATCTGCTACTTCACAAATGTCCATCCGTTGGTGAATCCGCCACTGACCGTTAGTCATCGTTTTTGGGGGTTACGCCACGCCTGGCCCCAAGCTATAATGGTTTAGTGATGTTGACCGTTATCGATGCTGCGCAACAAATCCAATTCGCATCTGCCCAATTCGCACCTTCCCGAGTGCTGGCTGCACTGCCTGGTGTGCCCGCGGCGCTATCGCGCAAATCTGCCTTCCCGTCTGCGTCCCAGCCTCTTCGGTAGCGACTAGTTAATCCTCCTCAGCTCAGTTTGTCCCTGGCTTACCTGCTCCTCTGCGCGAGGCCTTAGGCCAACGACTAACCATCAACTACCGTTCCCCGGAGGATTCCATGACCACCAAAACCATGACCGCCAATACGATGACCGCAACAAGCGGACCAAAAATTAAAACCGCCCTGCCCGGCCCCAACGCCAAGCGCGTGCTCGCGGGCGATAAAGAATATATTTCACCGTCCTATACGCGCTCCTATCCGTTGGTAGCTAAAAGCGGACGCGGCATCGTCGTCACCGACGTAGACGGCAACGAGTTCTACGATTTTTCTGCCGGCATCGCCGTCACTTCCACCGGCCACTGCCATCCCCACGTGGTCGCCGCCATGCAAAAACAGGCCGCCGAACTGATTCACATGTCAGGGACTGATTTTTATTACGAGAGCATGGTCCAGCTTGCCCAGCGCCTCTCAAAAATTGCGCCCATGCCCGGCCCGCACAAGTTCTACTATGGCAACTCCGGCGCCGAAGCCATCGAGTGCGCACTCAAGTTGGCGCGGTATCACACCAAGCGGCAGAACATCATCGCCTTCTTCGGCGCTTTTCACGGACGCACCATGGGCGCCATGTCGCTGACCGCGTCGAAGCCGCAGCAGCGCCGCCGCTTTTCACCGCTCGTCCCCGGCATCACGCATGTGCAATATCCCGATATTTATCGCGGACGCAAAGATGCCACGCAGGACCCCGACGCTTTCGCTCTTAGCTGCGCCCGCTTCATCGAAGAAAAGTTATTCAAGACCACACTTCCTCCTGAGGAAGTCGCCGCAATTTTCGTCGAGCCCGTGCAGGGCGAGGGCGGATACGTCGTCGCTCCCACCATCTTCATGCAGGAACTGCGCCGCATCTGCGATCGTCACGGCATCATGCTCGTCGTTGACGAAGTCCAAAGCGGCATCGGCCGCACCGGCAAGTGGTGGGCCGTCGAGCACACCGGCGTTGAGCCTGACATGGTTTGCATCGCGAAGGGTATCGCCTCCGGCATGCCGCTCGGCATCACCATGACTCGCTCCGAAATTATGGACTGGGTTCCCGGCTCCCACGCCTCCACCTTCGGCGGCAACCCCGTCTGCATCGCTGCCGCGATGGCCACTCTCGACGTGATCGAGAAAGAGCACTTGGTGGAGCACTCCGCCGAGGTCGGCGCGCACATGCTGAAGCGCATGGCAAGCTGGCCATCAAAACTGAAACTGGTCGGCGACGTCCGCGGCCGCGGCCTGATGATCGGCGTCGACATCGTCAAGAACAAAGAAACCAAAGAGTACGCCGCCGCCGAACGCGACCTGATCGTCGAAAAGGCCTTCGAACACGGCGTCCTCTTCCTCGGCTGCGGGCCCAGCACAGTCCGCATCTGCCCGCCGCTGGTGGTAACCAAAGAGGAAGCCGAGGTCGCCATGGACGTGCTCGAAGAGTGCATCCAGCAGGTCGGTAAGTAGCCTTACGCATCTTGAGGCTATGCGGAGATTATCTGCGGAGATTGTCTGGGGAGATTGTCTGGCGACGGACGCCTTCGTCCGTCCATGCGGCCCGGCGGTATCGGGCCGCCAGCTTTCTCCCGACGCCCGCCCATTCCACTATCATTCCGAATCCGGCGCCGAGCCCGGTGACGAACCCGCTTTCTTTCCTTTAATGCATAAGATTTCCGCTCCATTGCGCTACCATAGGCCTCAACCCAAGCACAAGGAGCCCAACGTGACGATCCGGAAAGCTGCAATGCAAATCGCGGCCCTGGCGCTGCTGGCTTTGATTGCCTTCAACACCTATCTCGCGATTCATCATTCAAAGCGAATCCAGGCCACTGCCGCGCTCAGCCTCGAAAGCTCCAGTGCCCAAGCCAGGCTCGCCCAAGTCTGGCAGGATTTTACCGATATGGAGACTGGACAACGTGGCTATCTCCTCACCGACGACCCCGCCTACCTCCAGCCCTACACCGACGCAAAAAACAACATTGCTACGCATCTCGCAAATCTTCGTTCCGCTCTGGCGAGCCGCCCGGCCTCCGAGAAATCACTCGAGACCCAACTCGAATCGCTGGCTCAATCCAAGCAAGCTGAGATCGAACAAACCATTTCTTTGCGCCAGCAGGGATATCGCCGCCGCGCCTTCCGCCTGGTGCAGACCAACGAAGGCAAAGAATACATGGATCAGGCCCGCAATCTGGTCTCTTCCTTGTCATCCATCGAGAACAGCCGGTTCGCGACCTTCGAGCAAGAAAAGGACGCTGCTTCAAAGAAAGCTTTGTCGGAAATCATCATCGCCAACCTGTGCTTGCTTCTGCTGACCGCGGGCCTGTTTGCGCTGATCCGCTACCACGAGCGCAGGCTTGAACTTGTAGCCGCGCGCAGCAAACAAACCTTAGCCGAGCGCGATTCCCAGTTGCAGAAACTGACAAACCTTATGTCCACCCTCGGCGACCAGACTCGCGCCCAGATTGCGCTCATCGAAGAAAATGCCCGCCTGTTGCTGCAAAAATACGGAGGATTTTTACCGCCCGTAGGCTTCGAGTGCGCCGAGCAGATAAAGCAAGCCACCGCAGAACTGGAACATCTCCGGCAGCAGCTGCTCGGCCCACCGGATTCCGGCGTCCACGAAAAGGCAGCTTAGCAAACTAACAAAGTAAAAAGAGACGCGCGCCTCTATTCTCCTCACCCAGACCGAAGCCCCTCCCATGCCTCCCTGTACTCTTCATACAAGTACCGATTTATCTTCAGCGGCTGCATCGGAAACAGCATCGGCCCTCTCTTCAAATGATCGCCGTTCAACAGCACCCGCGCCGGAATCAGGTACCACGTCTCCTGCGGGATGACATATGCGGCAAAGAACTCCAGCTGCTTCAGCGTATAGGGATCGCTCATCCGATTCGGCTCAATCTCACACCGATATCCCGTGCCCACGCGAAAGGTCGTCGACTTCACCTGCACTCTCACAAGACGGCTGCCAAAGTTCAGCGCCACATCGAAGGCCCGGGAATCCCCCCACGGTTTCAGCACACTGTAGCCGCGCCGCAAAGCTTCGGCAATAAACTGGGCTTCCACCCACTCGCCCCGCTCCTTGTAAGTCCTGAAAATCCCCAATCGGTCTATCTCTCTTCGGCCCATCTCTCTCCCGAAAAACGCCAAAAAAAGGCGCGGCCTGTAGGCCGCGCCTTAGTTTCCTTAAAGTTTTATCTTATAATTTAATTATATCAATTCTGCATAGGCCATTGCGACATTTCCGCCAACAATATTTTCCCCATGCCCTCAGCAACTTAGCCGGAATCCGCCCTTTTTGCCCCCTTGACAACTTTTCCCAGAATCGGCTTCTTCCCTGCACCTCCTGAGCGCTGCCGCTTTTCAGGCGGAGCGAAGTGCCCGCCCTCCCACGTAACGCCCGTTTGCGACGGTTTGTTGGATACTTCGGAGCGTTTATCGCCACAATTACCATTGACCTAAAGGAAGATTGGGGAGTAACATGTCGGCCCTCAAACTGGGAGGGGCGCGATGAAGCGAATCGGATGGCTGGTTCTCTTGTTGGTTGTGATGACTTCCGTCGGCGCCTTTGCAAACAGCGTCAATTACACCGCAACGAACACAACCCTCACCATTTTTTATCCGTATGTTGGGTACCCAAACGTGTACTTCAACGTTTCTTCGGGGCCTGGCTCGTACCTAATCGCCTGGGCGGCGACTCCTGCAAGTTGGTTCAGCGGTGTTGTCGGCTACCTTCCTGGCTCGATCGGAGGGGGTACAGTTCCTCTTACTTTTTATCAAGTCGTAGGGGCCGAAGGGTTTAATGTTGAGCAAATGAATTGCTGCACCGCAACTCTGTTTGCCGGCACCTTCAAGTTTCCAACTAACGGTATGAATTTCACAATCTACCTTCCGGCCACAATTTCTGGCATTAGCGGGACGGGTTACAACGGAGAATCGTTCACCTTTTCGCCGATATCAGGAAGCGTGAAGTTATCGTTCGTCTATTCGGATGGTCTCTACTACGGTAGTAGTCAGGGGGGGTTTGGGCCTGCTCCTGAACCCGGCACCTTGGCACTGATG
>Ga0307474_10001427_pt1 | contig 17384 bp, 20 predicted proteins | sample atmos_gasesECM1C_2_FD_203312 | JGI IMG/M metagenome (GOLD analysis project Ga0307474, IMG submission 203312) | Hardwood forest soil microbial communities from Morgan-Monroe State Forest, Indiana, United States - atmos_gasesECM1C_05 | ecosystem: Environmental > Terrestrial > Soil > Temperate... | reverse complement strand
TCCGCAACGAAACCAAGAACTCTGTTCACCTCCTCGGACCCACTGCGGCGCTTCCCCGGTTGACCGCTCGTAGTGCCGCAACAATCGATCCAACGATACAAAACCCGACCAGTAAAGTCAGAGCGCACAAACTTATGGCCCCCAACAACTCAACACTGCTTTCCATCATGCGCACGTCCTTCCATCCCTAATGGTATTTGCTTGAAGTTCAAGCTCTCCTAACACAGATCGCTCGTAAGAGAACCCAGTGAGGAACCCTGCTGATCGACTGGCCACACTCTCTGCAAGGATCGAAGCACCAGGCAGGCAGGAAGCCCTGCCCACCAGGAGCTTTGCGATCAGAACCGGAAAACAATTCCGGCAGACGGTTGAGCGGTGTGCGTCCAGCTGTCCGTGTTGAGTGCCCTGACGCCAAAGTCAGGATCTTTGTAGACATAGCCCCTATACTCGGCACGCACAGACCAATGTTTGCTCAGCGTGTAGTTGACGCCAGCGCCATAGAGAAAAGCACCTTTAGCCTGGGTATCAGCGCCGGTGACAAAGCCGCCCGCGTTGCCGGTCGGATGAAACACCAGACTGCCACCCCCGCCAAGAACATAGGGGTTCAACCTGGCGATTCTAAAAGGAAGGTTTATGACCGCTGCGGCAGTGGCTGTGTGCACGTCAGATTGAACTCGCGACAGTCCCCCAGTAGAAAAATACCTCTGGGTATCGCGGTTGAAGCCGTAGTTCGCTTCCGCAGCGAGCCAGCGGTTAATGTGATAACGATACCCAACCAGAAAACCGCCGGTGTCTGTGGTCGTCCGCGAGACTCCCTGGCCGCTGGTGTCCTGCGTAAAAAACCCCGTGCCTTGCACACTGATCTCCGACCGGCTCTCTTGAGCCGCGGCGCCAAAAGCGAACAGCATGACGAAGCCTACAAGCATAATTGCTGTTTGTCGCATTCTGTGACTCTCCTCCATTGTTTGAATCTGCGTGTACGAGTCCGCGACCTTGATGGTCACACGAATCGTGTCACCCTTTCGCTATAGGCATGTGGCGTGCCAAAGTTGCGCCCGTGCTGGGGTTGTTCCGAAATGCTTGAGGGAGAGCAGGTTGCGCACTTGAAAGCCGAGAGCTGATTATGCGATCTGTCACGCGCCCCCGACACATGGTTTGACATGTGGCGACGACAGCGACATTTTGTCGAAGCTTTCTGTCACTTCGCTACATCAGATCAAACATATTCACGAAATCCGCAGCTTGAGGCGTTAATTGTGGGTGGGGTGTTTCTACTCGATGTGACAAGCAAACAAGTCTATGAGCGCTTTGGCAGCAACAATCTCGATCTCAGAGACCTACACCCAACGCTATGAGGCGTTGCTGCGCGCGACCAATGCCATTGGAACGTGCAGCGATTGCGACGTCGCCGCTGACATGCTTGTCAAGACGCTGCTTGAGGTTGTTCCCTTCGACTACCTGCAACTGGTCGCGTTTGAGAGCGACACCACGACAGTCGAGTGGCATCTGCTGTACTCAAATGGCAGAAGGCACGATGTGTCCGAGGACGATGTTGTTCTGGAAGATACGCCCATTGCGTGGGTGCATGAATCTCAGCAGGCTCTCGTAATCGCCGACTGGAGGGCAGAGGAGCGGTTTCCGAAACATGGGGAATCTCTGAATGAATTAGGTATCGCCTCTACTGTTGTGTTTCCGCTCGCAAGAGGCGAACGACGGCTCGGTGCGATGAGCATTGGCAGCGCCCACCCGCGCGCCTACCCCGAGGAGGAAGTTCGCTTCCTCTCTTTGGTGGCCGACCAGATTGCTCTCGCGATTGATGCCGCGGTGAACTTCTACTTGTCACGGCAGGCGCAGGATCGTTTGAAGCTCATTCTTGATCTAACCAACCAGGTCGTCTCGAATCTCGATTTTCAGGAGTTGCTGCGAACCATCTCGGCAAGTGTTCGCCGGGTCATGCGCTGTGACGCCGCTGCGATCATGCTGCCCGAGCCAGACGGCGCACACTTGCGGGTGCATGCTCTGGACTTCCCGGATAGCAGGGGAATTTTCACAAAGCACGTACTGATTCCCATCGCGGATTCGCTTCCTGGTAAAACTTACCAGAGCGGCAAGCCTTGGGTCTTGAACCGGCTTGATCCGGCTGAGGTGCCTCCTGAGATGTACGCCAAGGCCTCAGGCGAGGGTATCAATTCATTCTGCGACGTGCCTCTCATCAGCAGGAATCGCTCGCTTGGCGTGCTTGCCCTGGCGAGCCGGGAAGAGAATGCCTTTGATCGGGAGGCGACGGCCTTTCTGTCCCAGGTTGCACAGCAGGTCGCGATCGGCGTGGAGAACGCTCTGGCGTTCGGTGAAATCGCTGATCTCAAAGACAAACTCGCGCAGGAAAAGCTGTATCTGGAAGAAGAAATTCGTGGCGAGATGGACTTCGAAGGAATTGTCGGGCAGAGTTCGGCTCTCCGACATGTTTTGAACCTCGTGGAAACCGTGGCACCCAGCGACTCGACAGTGCTGCTGCTGGGCGAAACCGGCACGGGCAAAGAATTGATTGCGCGCGCCATCCATGAACGCAGCCGCCGCCGGGGTCGCACCTTCGTAAAGCTAAACTGCGCAGCGATTCCGACGGGGCTCATCGAGAGCGAACTTTTTGGACACGAACGCGGCGCCTTCACGGGCGCGATTGCACAGAAGATTGGCCGCCTCGAACTGGCAGACCAAGGCTCACTGTTCCTGGATGAGGTCGGGGACATCCCCGTCGAGATCCAACCCAAATTGCTTCGAGCGTTGCAGGAGCGCGAGTTTGAAAGGCTGGGCAGCAACCGAACCAAAAAGGTCGACGTCCGATTGGTGGCGGCCACCAATCGGGACCTCGAAAAAATGATGGAGAACCGCGAGTTCCGCAGCGATTTGTACTATCGCTTGAACGTCTTTCCTATCCGCATCCCACCTTTGCGGGACCGCCCAGAGGACATCCCGCTGCTGGTCCGCTACTTCACGCAAAAGTACGGCCGCCTCATGAACAAGGAGATCGAATCGATTCCCGCGGCGGCCATGAGGAAGCTCGCGAGTTGGCATTGGCCGGGGAACATTCGTGAACTGGAGAACTTCATTGAGCGTTCTGTGATCCTTACTCACGGCGCCGCGCTGCAAGCGCCGATCGCTGAACTGACTAACAACGGCAGGCCCACTCCGGGGGTTGGGACGCGCGAGGCGAATGAACGCGATGAAATAGTGCGCATTCTGAAAACCACCAAAGGACGAGTTGCAGGCATCGATGGCGCTGCGGCCCGCATGGGCCTCAAACGCACAACTCTCATCGCTCGCATGAAGAAGCTGGGCGTTGACCCTCGAAGAGTGTCCTGAGGTTTTCGACGATAGCGTCGAAAGATCTGGGAGGTAGGCTACCGCGCCAGCTATAGCGACGCACGGATTCCACCTTTGCGTCTCTTCAGATTCTCTGGACTACCCACCTGCCGTGATCGCCGAGTCCACATTGTTTGTCTCGCGTCGCGAAAGTGTCAATTCTGATTTTGACATTCGTTGACATAATGCCCCGAGGTTTCTGCTCCCACCAATAGTTTCAACATCTTGCAGGCGTCTGCCTCTGGCATGCGCGTTGCGCTTAGATAGTCGGTCCTGAGATCCGATATGTTCAAGATTTCCATCGTCGATACCCGAACTCAACGCAAGCTGGTGGTGGAGGGAAAGTTGAGCGAACCGTGGGTCGACGAGCTTCGCACGACCTGGAGAACTGCAAGCCGTGACTTAGATGGCCGCAAAGTAGTTATAGATTTAAGCAGCCTGACCGTCCTCAGCCGTGAGGGAGAAGACGCGATTTTCGATCTAATGAAGCAGGGCGCAAAGTTTTCCTGCGCCGGCATTCTTACCCGACACGTGCTTAAGGGACTGGCCCGGAGATGCCAATGCACAGCGTCGCAGGTCCTCGAGAAGAGACTATGAACGTTGAAAATATCAGAAGAATTTGGCTTTCGTTGTCGATTTTGGCCAAGCTCCAACGACGAACCCATGAAAGACGGAGGTAGCCATGCCCGAGGCAAAGCAAATCACGAGACCCACGCCGTACGCAAGCAGCGACGATTTCCGCCAGGTTTTCGACGAGGACATGAACAGCCTGTACCTGCTCTCGTTTCTGCTAACAGCAGATCATGAGAAAGCTGAGCAGTGTTTTGTCTCCGGCCTGGAGGACGTGGTAGAGGGTAGCCCTGTTTTCAAGGACTGGGCGCGGTCCTGGGCTCGGCGGGTGATCATCGTGAACGCCGTTAGGGCAATCAACCCACGGCCAACGGAAGAAAATGACCGCTCGAGCCCCAACTCGGTCAGCAGCAATGGCAAAGCGCCGCCGGTGGAGCAGGTAGAGATTGCCGCAGTGCTTGCGCTCCAGCCCTTTGAGCGCTTTGTCTACGTGATGACGGTTCTTGAGCGCTATTCCGATCAGGATTGTTCTCTTCTGTTGGGTTGCGCACGGCGAGACGTGATCGCCGCGCGCACTCGCGCTTTCGAGCAAACCGGAAGCGCGATGGCATCTCACCCCAAGGAACTGCCGCCTGCCAGCTCAGAAGAACCAGTTTCCGATGAGCGCCGCAGTTCCCTGCTTGAACTACTACTTCGTCAATGTTTGGCGGCTTTGGCGTAAGCCAAGAACCCTCTTAGATTCAAATATGGATGACCATAGACGCGTCACCAGCCAAAAGAGCACAAAACTCAGCCTGATCCCGGCTTATGAGATCACGCCAGGACAGCTGACCGCGGCGACACTTCTTTGCGAACTATAGGCGAGACGCGCGCCCCCAGGATCTCGATGGCGCGCAGCATCTTCTCGTGCGGGAGCGCGGACACACCCATCTGGAAACTAATGCGGGCCAGGCCGCCGAGGACTTCATTCACATACAGTACCTTCTGTGCGACGGTTTCGGCGTCGCCGATCAGCAGAGCACCCGTAGGTCCTCGCAGAGCGTCAAATTGTGCGCGCGTAGCCGGGGGCCAGCCGCGTTCTTTGCCGATCCTGGTGAACGTGTGGGCATATCCGGGATAGAAATCGTCCGCCGCTTCCTGCGTGGTGTCTCCAACAAAGCCGATTGCGTGAAGTCCGACGATCAGTTTCTCGGCGGAGTGGCCCGCGCGACGCCCCGATTCGCGGTAAAGGTCGATCAGCGGCCGAAATCGCTTGGGCTCGCCGCCAATGATGGCGACCATCAATGGAAGTCCGAGCGTACCGGCACGAACGAATGATTCGGGAGTGCCACCGACGCCGACCCAAATGGGCAACGGATCTTGGAGCGGACGCGGATAGACCGCCTGTCCCGTGAGAGGTGCGCGGTGCTTACCCGTCCAGTGAACGCGAGTGTTCTCGCGAATCTTGAGCAGAAGATCCAGCTTTTCTGAGAAGAGCGAGTCGTAGTCGCTTAAGTCGAAACCAAAGAGCGGAAAAGCCTCTATGGACGAACCTCGTCCTGCAACGATCTCAGCCCGGCCGCGGGAGATCAGATCCAGCGTGGCGAATTCCTGAAAGACTCGGACCGGGTCCGCCGCGCTGAGAACGGTCACGGCACTTGTGAGACGAATGTTTTTTGTGCGTGTCGCCGCTGCCCCAAGAATGACGACTGGGGCGGAGTCAACGAACTCACTACGGTGGTGTTCGCCTACGCCGAAAACATCTAGGCCAACCTGATCGGCGAGTACAATCTCCTCCAGTAGATTCTGAATGCGTTGGACGGGGCTGAGACTAACCTCTGTAGCCGGGTCAGAAATGACTGCTCCAAAACTATCAACACCGATCTGCATCTTTATGACTCCTGATATTACGGGACCTCCGAATTGAATGCCCCTGTGAATCCGTTTCTCCCTGGCAGTCTTGCGCGTGACTTTTTCACCCGCCGAGATTGGCGGGTAGCATCCGACCTTCAAGACGTCTTATTTTTGAACTGGCTGGCGGAAACCACGAAGTTTCTGTGCTGCCAGCAGACCGAGTTTCTTCAGTGATGCGTATAGTTGTCGTTTCTCGCTCGCCGAAAGCACCGACATCAGATCCTCGAGATCACTCGCATGCTTATCGAAGTACTCCGCTGCAACTCGTTGACCTTCCTGGGTGAGTTCCACGACTCGTGCGCGCCGATCGCTTGAGGTGGACTTCCGCACGACAAGTCCGCGTTGCTCAAGACGATCAATTGCCGCGGTCATGGAACCGCTGGCCAGCAGGACCTTCTCCTGAATGGCGGAGATTGTCAGCGGACCTTTATGCAGCAGGGCCTCCAGTGCCGCGAAATCGCTGAGGCATAGTCCCGCTTTTGTAATGCTTTGTTCAGCAAGCAGCCTTAGCGCATGATGGCTCCTCGTCATCACCATCCACAACTGGGGCGCAGTAACCCGGCTGGCCAACTTTTTCATATCTTTACGGTCACGCAAGTTGCTCCCGGGAAGCCGTTGCCGGCGATGACAGTATCCAATCGATGGAAAATGCTCCGGCGCCGCGAATCATCAGCAAAATCATAGTTGCGAGAACGAGCAGGTGATACTCGAAACCCTCGCCCTTCTGTGTTCCTGTCCAATTCATAAAGAAGCCGAAGTGCTGATGCACCATCGCCACAGCTACGACCATGTTGAACGAAATCCCCAGTGCCGCAATACGGGTCAGGAATCCAACAATCAGACCCAATCCTCCAAAGAATTCTGCAACGATCGCCAGGAATGCGAACAGTGCTGGAATATGCATAGCGCCGGTGAAAAAGCCCATCGTCCCGGTGAAGCCATATCCTCCAAACCAACCCAGCATCTTCTGGGCACCATGCGCGAAGAAAATTACGCCGAGCACCAGCCGAACGATAGCGGTCGCGCTGTCGTTGTCGGTGGCAATTAATTTGCGAATCATCGGAAAACTCCTTTCATTGAAGGTCCACGCCTAAAGCTCAGGCGCGGCAGTCAATGAGATGAGTTACCCTTATATAAGGATTCTTTATATCGAGGTTAATTTGCAACAAGGGGGTGCTTCTCGGGCATCAGCGGGGAAAATCTCCGGCGATGAAAGAAAGGCCGTTCGATTATTCGTTCCGTAATCTGTTGCAGTTCACCTCATGCCGCGGAGCTCTGTGCTCCGTTTCTCCCGGCGAGGTTGTGCGCTGAAGGGGCGGATGAGAACAGAGATATTAAACCTTCGGCCAGCGTTGGGTGAGTCAGGACCGCATCGCGCAGCGCAGTGTAGGGCAGTCCCGCGATCATCGCAATCTGGACGGCGGCCAGGGTCTCCCCGGCACCGACGCCGAATGCCGTGAACCCGAGGATGCGATCGCTATCAGCAGACACGAGGGCTTTCACGAACCCGCGAGTCTCCGAGAGCGTGCGTGCGCGCAGGTTGGCTTCCATCGGGACTTTGAAGAGGCGATATGGAATGTTTTGCATTTTCGCGTCAGCTTCATGCAGGCCGATATGAGCAAGCTCGGGATCGGTAAACAAGCAATACGGAACTTGCCTGCCCGTGGTTACACGGTTGCCGCCGCTTAAATTGGCATGGACTACGCGGAAGTCGTCGATGCTGATGTGTGTGAACTGCGGGCTTCCTGCGACCTCGCCGATCGCCCAGACGCCGGGCGCGGTAGTTTGAAGCCGCTCGTTGACTTTGATATATCCGCGGTCGGTGAGTTCAACGCTGGTCAGTTCCAGGCCGAGTCCTTCGGTGTTCGGAGTTCGGCCGGTGGCGACCAATAGATGACTACCGTTCAGGACTTTCTCAATTCCATTCTGCTCGCCATTTTGCGCGCCATTCTGGTCGCCATTCTGTACGACGACGACCCTTACCGAGTCGCCGGATTTGCCCGACACTTGCTTGATGCGCGCATTCAGGAGAATGTCGACGCCTTCATCAGCGAGCAGGCTGCGAAGAGCGTCGCATACGTCCGGGTCTTCTTTGGACATCAGCCGCCCGTTGCGATCGATCATCGTCACTTTGCTGCCGAAGCGGCGCATGGCCTGAGAAAACTCAACTCCTACGTAGCCGCCGCCGATGACGAGCAGATGTTCGGGAATTTCATCGAGTTCAAGCGCCTCGATGTGCGTGAGTGGCTGCGCTTCCGCAAGACCAGGAGTTGCATCCAGCGCGGCACGCGTGCCCGTACTGACAATCACGTTCGCGCCCCGCAGTTGACGTGTGGTGCCATCGGCCATGGTCACTTCCACTGTTTTCGGAGCAACGAATCGCCCGGAGCCCAAGATGAACTCGGCTCCTGTGTTCCGGTAATTCTCCATGTACATCTCGTTCAGGCCGACGACCATCTTGCGCTTGCGGTTTCGGACGCCCGACATGTCGATCGCGAAACCATCGCATGTGATACCGAATTCCTTGCTTCGGTGAACGTAGTCCACAACTTTCGCGCTGTGGATGATGTTCTTGCTGGGAAGGCACGCGATGTTCGGACATGACCCGCCGATGTATTTGCGATCGACGACTGCGACGCGCTTGCCTTCGCCAGCGAAAGTCCACGCAGCGACGGTCGAGCCCGTACCGCCGCCGAGAATCACCAGATCAAATTCTTCCGGCCGCGTCTTCTGAATTACCTGCGCGAATGAGATGGTTTCGGTGCTCTTCATGCGACTTCTCCTTTCTGAGCGAACTATTGGGCGTGCCGTCCTAGGGCTGTAAGTCTATCTTTATTGTTACCCTACTTCCGCTGCCCCCGGTCCCGAGCAGGTCAGGGGTACCCCCCTCCGGTCGTTAAGATATCTGGAATGAACGACTTTGCAAAAAAGGTCGCGCAAAAGCTTCATAACAGGGGCCTTATAAGTCAAACTCTTGAAAGCATAGATCTTACGGGCTGATTCCTGACCGCGAGCGTCCCTGCCGATGCTGCCGCATCTAGTTCCTCTTGCTCCGCCGAGACAATGATGGAACGAATCGTGAGTCGCGCGCAAGATCAGATGCCACAAGGCGGCTGTGGAAAAGCGGGGCCACGATATCTTCGTGAGGGTCAGTTAGATTGTGAACGTCCCCCCAATGCTGCATGTATGTCGTCGACACCACCCCCGAGAGCCGAAAGAATCGGATCGCGGCACTGGATCGGTTAGCGGCGCTGAATCCGATGAGGTCGTCGCCGGTCACAAGAAGCCCGGCACGCCCGACTCTCCCTCGACGATACAAGAGAGCAAGCGTTACCTACAGGACTTCGATCGGCTGCAGCGAAATCCGACCAGGAGCTGTTCGATCAGATGACGGAGGTTTATCCGCATTGGGTAGCCAATCAGTCGTGGTTGATGTTTGGATTCCCGGGGGTATAACTCAGAAAACCGAATTGCCGAGACGGACTTACACGAAGTCCTGGTCAAGCTTCCCAAGGGTTGAGAACACCAACTCCCGTACGCTCAAAGTCGGCCACGTTCCTGGTCGCAACGGTCAGACCGTGCACCAGGGCAGTGGCTGCGATGAGGGCATCACGATCAGAGCGAGGGTTCGGTACGTGAAGCGTTGCGCATCGCCGGGCGACATCGGTGTCAATCGCAAGGATACGGGCTGAGAATGTAGGCAACACGTGAAGATCCATCCACGCACGAAGGATCGCGCCTTGCTCTTTGTCACGCCGGTCGACGAGAAGAATTCCGATCTCCAATTCGAGCACCGAAATGACAGAGATGTAGAGACTCGCCGAGGGTACGCGTTCGGCCCATTTCTTGACGTTTGGATGCGTCTTCTTCGCCTTTCTTAATTCTGAGATTACGTTGGTATCCAGGATGTACATCAGGTTAAGTCCGCCGGCTCGTGCAGGTTTCCTCGCAGACGAGGCGGCTCAAATTCAATCTCAGCGGCAGCCGGCATCGCCAATAGGTCCATAATGCTCTTCTGCCCTCCCGTGATCCTTTGATACTCCTCCACCGTGAGCAGCACGTGGGACGGGCGACCTCGATCGGTGATGAAAACGGGACCCCGCTTAGCGGCTCTCTTTGCCCTGCTTGTGTCCTGATTAAAGTCTCGACTCGACAGTTTTGTAATGGTCATGGTTACCACCCCCTTCAAATGTAGCAACGTGGCTACATTGTAGCAGAAAACCTTGGCTTTGCCTGGCGCTAGAAGAGATCCGCCATCCCCCGTCTAAGCTGCCATATTTCCAGCCCATACCTTGGGGTTTTCGATACGTTCGTCCAATAGACTCGCCGTTGCCCTTCTGGCTTAATTGACGGGCGCTGATAGGAGCATCCTAGGAAACAGACTCAACTTTAAAGAGGAGCACAAAATGACAACCAAAGGAAAAGTCTTAGTGCTGGTATCGAGCGGTCATGGCTTGCCCTTGAAAGATAGCAAAGTTTATACCGGCGCAGGCTACTATCTCAACGAGCTGACGGTTCCGGTTCGCGCCCTGATGAAGGAGGGCTACGAAATCACTTTCGCCAACCCTAAGGGCAACACGCCGCAAATGGATGTCCATTCAGCTGTAGCCGACTTCTTCGGTGGAAACGAGGCTAAGCTTCAGGACTATCTAAAATTCCGCGACACCCTGACCGGGCTCAAAAATCCAACTCGTATCTCGGATGTCATCGCATCGAGCCTGGATCAATATGACGCTGTTTTCGTCCCCGGCGGCCATGGTCCGATGATGGACCTGCTTGATGATCCCGATGCGGGCACCGTGCTGAGACACTTTCATAAAACATCCAAGCCTACGGCAGTGCTCTGCCATGGCCCGATTTCACTGCTCTCGGCGCTCCCGAATTCGACGGAGGTGGTCGCCGCGCTGTCGGCGGGCGATGCCGCTGGAGCACACGCAAAGGCGCAAGGCTGGATCTATTCTGGATATAAGATGACGATCTTTTCGACAGCGGAGGAGCAGCAACGGGAGCCGCTTGAGATTGGCGGTAAGGTTCTCTTCTACCCGGACTTCGCCTTGAGCACGGCGGGCGGTGACGTAAGCGTGCTCGCTCCATGGACGAGCTATGTCGTTCAAGATCGCGAGCTGATCTCTGGTCAGAACCCGTTCTCTGATCAGGCGCTTCTGAACCTTACTTCTACCGGCACTCGATGGGAAGAAGAAGTCGGCTTCAGCGGCATGAGAACCGGAGACGCCCAGAAAGAGGTAATTGAAAAAGGGACGACACTTGGAGGGCGAGCAAGGTGGGGACAGACCCGTTTTCCCTTTTTCGACAATGTAAATTAGTGAACGTCCCGTCTGTTCCCAGGTTTTGTCTCTAACAAGTCAGCAAACAATTCTTCGTATGCCATGGTTTTCTTCGGCTGTGATTATTTCAGCCAGTGAATTTTGATTTCCTTTTCGAGGGGCCTGAATTCCGGGTCGCCGGTGACGAGTTCAGTTCTTCTTTCCTTTGCCAGGGCGGCGGCGAAGGCGTCGGCCAAGCTCAATTTGAAGCGCGCTTTGAAGTCGGCGGCAGTGTCGGCCAGGGCGCGGGTCGTGGAATGAAAATCAATGGGCAGGCCCTGAAGGACCTTGGCGGCCTCCGCCCACGCGGCCGCGCCGTCTTTCTTCACAATGGAATACTTCACCTCGGCATAGTTCACATCGGTCATGAGGAGCGGGCTGTCCCTTTTGCCGGCGAGGACGAGCATATCTTCCATAGTCTCCGCGCCCGGCTCGTCGCGGAAGTAGGCGATAAGAGCGAAGCTGTCGAGCACCTTAGCCGGCATGGCGTCCCTCGAGCGCCCGCTCCTGCTTCTTGTGCTCGGCCCAGTCTTCGGTCAGCGGCTTTCCTCCTGGCCTGCGCTTGAGGATGCCGCGCCCGCGCTTGATGAGCGCCGCGGTCATGGGTTTGAGAAGGATTCCCTCCGGCGTGGCTTGGACCACGGCCTTTGTCCCGTCCTCGATGTCGAATTGTTTGCGCAGGCGAAGCGGGATGACCACCTGCCCCTTCGTCGTAAACCACACGGTTTCTGGTTTTTCAGTCGGACTCATGTGTGGGAGTATGACACAAGTCGATCAGTCCGTAAATATGTAACAAGTAGGATTATTTATGGTAGGAGGAATCAAGCCGCTCGAGGAAGTTGGGTATGATCATTCCGCTACAACAAATCAAAATAGCGCGGGCAGCATCGCCACCCACCCCTTCGGCTTCGTTCTGTCGAAAAGCCCCACTTCTCGCGCAAAGAACGCGCGAGAAATGGGGCACCCGCTGTAGGGATGCTGCACACAAACATCGCTAAAGGTGGCCCGCCCGCCTTCGGGGCGCTTTATGCGACTTTTTCTTTCTGAGCGACCGGCTCACGTTTTGCTTGCATTGATTTCACCAGGTCAGCGGCTGACGCTCCCTCGAGCGACAGTCCGTAGCCGACTTCCCGGATAATGCGCTCTTTCAACGGCTGAATAAAATGTACACGCGTATTGCGGCGGGTCACTTCGGGAGCCTTCAAGTATAACTTGGCCAGTTCCCGTGCCCGGCTGAGCGCCTTGCCATTCGGCACAACTTCGGCAACCACTCCCCATTCGTGGGCGGTTTGCGCCGTGATTGGTTGTGGGTTGAGCAGGAACGCTTCGGCTCGTCCTGCTCCGGCGCGATAACTCCAGGTGGTGAAAATTCCGTCGCCGGGCGCAACGCCCTGGGAGAAGTGGGCCACATCCTCGAAAGTCGCGCCCTCTGCCGCCACAATTACACTGGCAAGCAGGGCGTAGTCGGAATGCACGTGGGCACGTCCCTCGATTGCCGCGATGACTGGGACGCGGATGTTGGTTATGTTTTCCAAAGCCTGAACACCTTCATCGTGAACCTGGCTCCAGACGCCGGGATCGGCGGAGTTGCCGAAGGAGGCCCAATCAACATCAGTAATGAACTGCCCACCGGCGCCCGTAAGGATCACGATCTTGTTGGCGCGATCCTGCGAAATCCGGTAGAAGCCGTCGACAAATTCCGTATGAGATTGCGCGGTCATAATACACGGCCCGCCGTTGGTGTGGACTTCAGCAACCAGCACGCCTTTGTCATCTCGTGTCAGCTTTAGGTTGTGATAAGCATTGAAATAGTCACTCTGAAATTGCATCGTATTCTCCTTTCTGGGGTTGCCCTACTGGGTTGTTATTGCGAGATTAGCACTTGGCCTCAGGTGGGTACAACGGGACCGCGTGCGGTACGAATGACCTCGGCGGTGATCCGGCTTCGTCTGATGCCAGAAACACCGCCATATATCCGAAGGGTCGACTATCCGAAAGCTCGAGCTCGGCCTGCGGTTACTCGTCCTCATGCTTCTTCGAACCAGCAGGCGGCGGGCTAACCCCGAACGATTTTTTCCAGTAGTCCTGCACACCCGGGGGTAGGGTTTGTATGCGGGCAAGAAATGCCGTGACCTTCCAAATGTCCTGGTCGCTCAGCGCTTTATTCCAGGCGGGCATGCCGGTGTAGCGGACTCCAGTGCGGACAGCATAATAGATATGCCATTCAGGGTCATCGACCGGATCGAGGATCAGCTGTGGCACGGGCGGATAGAACGACCTCTCCAGCGGACTAGGCTGGTTGTCGAGTGTTCCGTGACACATGGAACAATTCATGGTGTAGACCCTCATGCCGTCGATCAAGTTCTTGTCGGTTGGCGGAATCGGATTGCTTGCTCGCGTTGCATGGTGCTCCATAGAAGCATCCAGCGCCCCGGCGGCCACGCGGCGTTCGAGCCGAGGCGGAGTCGCATCCGCGTTGGTTGGCATCAAGCCCAAGTTCGCCACAGCCAGCCCACCCAGACCGAGCACCATCAGCGTAGCAATGATTCCGAGAATGAATTTGCGCATTTCCCCTCCACGCTCTTTTACGAGCCTCAAGTAAGTTACTTTTGCGGGATAGTGCCTTGACCAACCATGGGACACAGGTTGATAAGGCACTACCACCAGCGTAGAGAGTCGGCCTACTGGCCGGACGCTTGGACTGACGAACCAGCGTCGATGCTTGCAATCTTGAGCAGATTGTTTTCCGCGGTACCGACGACGCGCACCTCCTGGCCTGCAAACGCCGCAGCCTTTGCTTGGTCGTCGAGCTGGTAAACCGTCCCTTTGGACGCGCCAAGTAAGACGTACTTAGCGCCGATCTGCGCGCACTTCTGTGCACAGGTCTGTTTGTCGCGTCCCATGGTTTTATTTTCATTCATCATTTCTTCGTGCGACTTGTTCTTGGCACAAAACGTGTCAGTGACTTCCCCGGTAAATACCTGCCGACCACTTTGGTTGAGTTGTCCTGCCCAAAGTTGTAGAGCGACCAGCCCAGTGGAAAGAAAGAGTGAAAGACGTACAAAACGAATTTTCATAATCTATGTCTCCAGAATTAGAGTTGCTGCCTTCCTGAAGAGCATAAGAAACAAAAGAGCATGCTTTGTCACACGGCGGTCAAGGGTTCGTATGTTTTTGTAACGCGACCGCCTCGCCTCAACACTTAAACTGCTTGGCGTCTTACGAACCCTGAGCGAGAGTTAACAATCAAATGACATACAGCACGAATCTCGCCCTTCCTCGCCCGCGTCTAATACGAATCTGCTGGACTGGCTGGCTCAAACGCTGATGCTCCGTGAGGCCCTTCGCACGTGTACACGACTAATCCCGATTCGCCCGTAGACATCGTGGTGAAATCCGGATCATGGGGAGTGGCTTGCTCTGCTGATCGTAAAGAGGTCGGCGACTAGCTTTTCACGGGCTCGTTTGGCTGACTCGCATGCTCTCGCAGGAGCCACCGCACCGCGAGTGCGTTGAGAAGAGCAAAGGCAAACGGTCCGTAGGTTTTCGAAGGATCGTGGGCAAGCGCACCGATGACGCCGTCAAGCGCTTGCACTACGGTCATGGCAATTCCCAGAAACGCGATTGCCGTGCGGGAACGAATACCGAGCGCAATCAGGACCGTCAGCAACAAGGCGATGCTTCGCGAAGCCGCATACCGGGCGAAGCCGTCGTCTCTGCCTGAGCCGAGTACAGCTGCAATGGAAAAGCCTGCGCTGACGCCAGCACTTAGGAGCGTCATGAGGGCGCAGCTCCAAAATCGCTTTATCATCGAGTCACCCCTCGTAGCCGTATCTTAGAATTCAGAGTATCGCATCGATCTCGCAGGCATGGATTGCGCGATTTTCGTCTCACTGGATCGTGCAGCCGACAATCCAGAAAGATGTTTGGATTTTTCACGTTGCCAGCTATCGCAACACTAAGGACGCGAACTTGTACCCGAGACCGTGGACTGTCCGAAAATGAATCGGAGCGCTCGGATCGCTCTCTAACTTCTGCCGAAGCTTCATGATGTGATTGTCGATGGAACGGGTTGTGTATCCGTTTTGATAGCCGCAGACCGTGTTCAATGGCTCCGCCCGTGTGATGAGACGTTCGGGATTGAAAAGAAAAAACTGGAGGCTTCTGAATTCGTGAGCTGACAAGACCACCGGAGTACCATTTCGAACTACTTCAATTTTTTCCAGGTCCACCGCAATGCCATCAAACTTCACCCGATTGGACCTGACGGGCGGATTACTCCACTTTCGTCTCCAGGCTTCGTCCGGTGAAACTATTTGAGGTACGCACGGACCAACCCAATGAGATCTTCTGCGAGTTCTGCTGTCGGCATTGAACTCTTTTCGTCGCTCAACATGTGGAGACGAATGTGGTCTTCGAGAACCTCGGCCATCAGACTGTTGATCCCTCCACGAACGTTGGCCAGGAGCATCAAGACATCTGCACAGTGGTCGTCCGTCGTCAACGAACGTTCGATAGAGTCGACCTGCCCTCGAATCCGTTTAATGCGAGCGATCAGCTTCTGCTTTTCTTTTTCGAGATGCGACATTTTTTCCTTGCCTATATGCTAGGGGGATATGATATAAGGATTGAGTCGAGATTCCCAGAGGGAACTCAACGGAGAATTATAGAAGCACTATGAAGATTGAATCTGCGCAAGAGCCTCCGGGTAGCCGGAGCGCTGAACTGTGCTGTGAACAGCGTTGTAGAAGAAGCACCTAACATTTTGTAGGCCATCTCCTCCTCGCTCGCCACAGCACTTGACCTGTGACCTGAGCGAGCGAATCCCGCCGTATCTGAACGGCTCGACTCACTCCTCCTAACCAAATTTATTGCCGAGACCGTCTCCGGACGCCGCCAAACAAGCGTGTGCCCGAACAGGATACGTGTCTCTGCCGGGAGGAAACGATGACGAACACATTTATTCCAACATTAAGTCGTAACCCGCTGTATTGCGTTTGGATCGAGACGGGAAATCCAGCACATCCACTCGATCGCGTATGGATTGATCCCGAACTTCGGAGTTTCGTTCACGTGGAGCCTGCCGCACCGCTTCACGCGACGAATGACGAATGCGAACCTGAAGCCTCAGCGGAGCCCTTTCCTGAGAAGGGGCTCTTCGCCGGGCAGTTGTTCATGACCCCGTTCAGGGGAGGAGAAATGAAAGTTGAGGCGTGCTCAACAATCAAGAAGCTCACATGGGTGATGGTTGTGCTTTGGTTCCTGCTCAACACCGCTTGGGCCGATGTGGCGGGAAGAATTTCCGGGATGGTCAGTGACCCGAGTGGCGCTTTCCTCGCCAGTGCGACAGTTACTCTCAGTAACGTAGGCAACGGAACCAAACAAACGACAACCACCAACGACCAGGGACAATACTCATTCCCTGTCGTGTCGGTTGGCAAATACGAGCTTGAGATCAGTTCTCCTGGTTTTCAGCCATATAAGAAGATGGGTGTCGTGATTGACGTAAACAGCGCACTGCAAATCGACGCGACCTTGCAGGTTGAGCAGAGCACTCAGACGGTTGAGGTCAGCGATAGCGTTGTAACCATTCAGATGTCCGATACCGAGATCGGCGAGACCATCAGCAGCCAGCATGTCGCGGAAGTACCGCTGAACGGGCGTAGCTACACGGACCTTCTGGCCACGCAGGCGGGAGTGTCACCGATCACCACCAGTGGCGCTGCGAACAGCAGTTCCGGCGGCGGGTTCGGGACGGTGCCAGTGGCGGGCAACGAGAACACCGGCCAGTTCTCCATCAACGGCCAGCGCGAATCGGCCAACGGCTTTTTCCTGAATGGAGCCAGCGTTCAGGAGTCGATCGGGCAACAGGCCGGCGTCATTCCGAATCTGGATTCCATCGCTGAATTCCGAATCATCAGCAGCAATGCCGACGCCGAATACGGCGGCTACAGCGGCGGGCTGATTAACGTTGTCACCAAGTCTGGCGGAGATCAATTTCACGGCTCGGCATTTGAATTCCTTCGCAATACGAATCTGGACGCCCGCGGCTACTTTTCACCGGATCGCTCGACCTTTCAGCAAAACCAATACGGAGGGACATTCGGTGGACCGATCAAGAAAAGCAAGGTCTTTTTCTTCGGAGACTATCAGGGTCAACGCACGGTGGAAGGGATTGAAACCGGCCTCGTGAGTGTGCCTTCCCTGCTGAACCGCATCGGAAACTTTTCTGATTCG
>Ga0307474_10001426_pt1 | contig 17404 bp, 14 predicted proteins | sample atmos_gasesECM1C_2_FD_203312 | JGI IMG/M metagenome (GOLD analysis project Ga0307474, IMG submission 203312) | Hardwood forest soil microbial communities from Morgan-Monroe State Forest, Indiana, United States - atmos_gasesECM1C_05 | ecosystem: Environmental > Terrestrial > Soil > Temperate... | reverse complement strand
TACTTTCGACCAAATTGAAACCGAAAGACGCACTTGATGCGATGTATGATTTTCCGCACTTGTCAAACCGTCAAGCCGATTATCGAATGCCGTTGATGAAGCAGAAAGAAAACACCGCCCCGACTTCATGCCAGAGTTGAAGCGTGGAACTTAGCGGCGAGCCGACACCTCATCAAATACTTCCCTCCCGTTATCAGCCGGTCCTGCAAGAAACCTTTGGGGTGCCTCGGCTCTGCCGCCGCCTTTCCGAAGCCAACGACGCCATCCCAATCCTCGCGCAGTCTCTCCATTGACAAAAGTACGCCTGTCATCCCGTGTGAGCGAAGCGACGAGGGACCCGACCCGATCTCCTTTGCCATTTTCTTGTGACGCTGCCGTTGCAGTTGGATCTAGCCTCGGGCCTCGTTGTCACCCCGACAGAGGGCGCCTTTTGGCCGACGAGGGATCTCTCTTCGATGTTCACCTCGCCACACCTTAGGCACCTTGCGATCTTCACCACTCCGTGACAAAAGCCCCTGCCAACCGTTATATCCAACACGGCCGCCGCGTAATGTATATTAGTGGCAGCCAACCATATCGTAAGGGAGTCCTCGCATTACATGTCCACCTCGGCCAACGCAGCGCGACCCGACCTTGGCGCGCTCCGCATCGATAAAGACAAACGCCAGGAGCGCAAGACTGGCAAGATTTTTGGCGTCGTTCTCGCTGCAATCCTGGTCGTCGCACTGGTTGCTGGCGCCGCATATTATTCGCGAAATAGTGCTCCGGTAGTGGAAGTCTCCGCCGCGCAAAAAGCCGGTACAGCCGGGCCCACTGCTTTACTGAACGCCAGCGGCTATGTCACTCCCCGTCGCCGCGCCACCATCGCCGCGAAAATTACCGGCCGCGTCGTTGGCGTCTATTTCGACGAGGGCGTTCACGTCAAAGAAGGCCAGGTGCTCGCCAAGCTCGATGATTCCGACGTAAAACGCGCGCTCGATTCCGCCGTCGCCGACCGCAATTCCACCAAAGCACAAATCGCCGATTACCAGGTCCAACTTAAAAACGCCGAACTGCTGGTGCACCGTTCGCGAGAACTGCAAGCCGCCGGCGTGCAAAGCCAGGAAATTCTGGACAACGCGCTCACAAGCGCCGACAGTTTACGGGCGAAAATTGCGCTCACTAAAGAGCAGGTCGCCGCGTCCGAATCTCGTATCAATGAAGCGCAGCAGGCCGTGGACAACACGGTCATTCGCGCGCCCTTCGACGGCATCGTCGTTTCTAAAGACGCGCAAGTGGGCGAAATGGTCTCCCCCATTTCGGCTGGCGGCGGTTTTACCCGCACCGGAATTGCAACTATCGTTGACATGAACTCGAATGAAATCGAAGTCGACGTGAACGAAGCCTATATCGCGCGCGTGGTGCCCGATCAAAAGGTTACCGCGGTTCTCGATGCCTATCCCGACTGGCAAATTCCGTCGAAAGTGCGCACGGTAATCCCCACGGCCGACCGGCAGAAGGCCACGGTGAAGGTCCGCATATCGTTTATCAAGCTTGATCCCAAAATTCTCCCGGACATGGGAGTGAAAGTCACCTTCCTCGGCGACGAGCCAAAGAAACAGGCCGGCGCCGTCGAACCGGTCGCCACCGTTCCCTCCTCCGCCCTTCGTGACGAGAACGGCTCCAAAATCGTTTATGTGGTGAAGGACAACCGGATCGAGCGCCGCGCCGTAAAGCTTGGCAACGCTCGCGGCAGCGACACCGAAGTTTTTGCCGGCTTGGTCCCCGGCGACCTGGTCGTAACCAAAGGCCCGCCCGACCTGCACGACGGCGAATCAATTCAGCTCAAGAAGTAGACGCAATAAAAAGACAGGTAATAAAAGTTACGATGCCGGCGTATCACAAAGTGGCTCACACGCGTCAGGCCACCTGTAGCGGCCAGCTTTAGCTGGGCCGATTTAGATTTGGTCTTGTTTTGGGTTTTGGTTTTTAAGGTTTCGCTTTAGCATTACGTTGTCATCCCGACCGAGGCGCGCACTTTTGCGCCGACGAGGGACCTCTCTTCGATTTCAGCGCCATTCAGCCTTAGCCGGCGCCGCCGAAGAGCCAAAAACAGGAGCATCACCGATGGTTCGAGTCGACGGCACCGGAAATTCAAACAGCCTGATCAAAATCCGCGGTCTGGATAAAACCTACCGCCGGGGCGGCGAAGAAATCCTCGTCCTGCAATCCCTGAACCTCGACGTGGACCAGGGCGAATTCGTCGCCTTTATGGGCCCCAGCGGCTCGGGCAAAACCACGTTGCTCAACCTTCTCGGCGGCCTCGACGTTCCCACCAGAGGCAGCATCACGGTTGCCGGCGACGAAGTGACCCACATGTCCAGCTCCAAGCTCACCGAATGGCGCGCCCGGCACGTCGGTTTCATCTTCCAGATGTACAACCTGATTCCGGTGCTCACTGCGTTCCAGAACGTCGAGCTGCCCTTGCTGCTCACCAAGCTCTCGAAATCCGAGCGCCGCTCGCACGTGGAAGCTTCGCTCGCTATCGTCGGCCTCGCCGACCGCATGAACCACTATCCGCGCCAGCTTTCCGGAGGTCAGGAACAGCGTGTGGCCATCGCCCGCGCGATTGTCGCCGATCCCACTTTCCTGCTCTGCGACGAGCCCACCGGGGACCTCGACCGCAAGAGTGCTGATGAAATACTTGAACTCCTGACCCGCTTCTCCAAGGAACACAACAAGACCATCTTGATGGTGACGCACGATCCGCAAGCGGCCGATAGAGCTCAAGCAACACTTCACTTGAACAAAGGTGTGCTGGTCGAGAGCACTCACGCCGGGAGTCTGGTATGAAGTACCTGCCGCTGATCTTCGCCAACTTGCGTAGAAAGAAGCTGCGCACGGCTTTGACCGTCGGCTCGTTCATCGTCGCGCTCTTTCTCTTCGGATTTCTGGCCATCATTCACGGCGCGTTCAGCGGCGGAGTCGATCTGGTCGGCATCGACCGCCTGATGGTCATTAATAAGGTCTCGATCATTCAGCCGTTGCCGCTGTCCTACAAAGATCAAATCCAGCGCATTCCCGGCGTAAAATACGTCACCTATCAGAGCTGGTTTGGCGGCATTTACCAGGACCCCAAGAATTTCTTCCCCAGCTTCGCGGTCGATCCCGACACTCAGCGTCTCGTCTTCCCCGAGCTCGTCGTGCCCGACGACCAGTGGAATAATTTCGTCGCCGACCGCGAAGGCGCCATCGTCGGCAAGCGCACCGCCGATCGTTTTCACTGGAAAGTCGGCGACCGCATCCCGCTAACCGCTCCGATCTACGGCACCGGGACATGGGAATTCAACATTCGCGGCATCTACGACAGTCCCCGCGAGGGCATTGACCTCACCCAGTTCTGGCTCCAAAAACAATATCTGGAGGAGCGCCGCACCTTCGGCAAGGGGCAAACCGGCTGGTATACCGTAAAGCTCGACTCTTCCGACGATTCTTCGCGCGTCATCAAAACCATCGACGATCAGTTCGCCAATTCGCCCTTCGAAACCAAAACCGAAACCCTCGCCGCCATGGCCGCGTCCTGGGTCAAGCAAGCCGGCAACATCGAATTCTTGATCATGGCCATCGGTGCGGTCGTTTTCTTCACCCTGCTGCTGGTCACCGGCAACACCATGTCGCTCGCGATCCGCGAACGCCTGGGCGAACTCGCGGTCATGAAAGCCGTTGGCTTTTCTGACCGGTTCGTCCTCTTCATCGTGCTGGCTGAATCGATTCTGGTAGCGGTGGTCGGTGGCGCCATCGGCCTCGGGTTCGCCAAACTCATGACTGTATTGGGCGATCCTACCGGCGGAGTCTTGCAAACATTCTTTCTGCCCGGCTCCGCGATCCTGCTGGGTATCATCTGCGCTATCGGCATCGGCTTCCTCGCCGGAATTTTGCCGGCCACCACCGCGATGCGCCTGCGCGTCGTGAACGCGCTTCGGAGGGTTTGATCGATGGCGATTCCGTTCGTCTACAACCTGCGCAGCATGCGCGCCCGCTGGCTCTCGGCTATTGTCGCCGTCGTCGGCATCGCCGGGACCGTGGGAGTCTTCTGCGCCATGCTGGCGCTCGCGCGCGGCTTCCACGCCACGCTCGTCACTTCCGGTTCGCCGCAGAACGCGCTGATCCGCCGCGCTGGCTCCTCGGCTGAACTCGACGGCTCCGTCTCGCTCGATCAGGTAAAAGTCATCGAAGACGCTCCGGGCATTATGCGCGAAAACGGCCAGCCTCTAGTAAGTCCCGAAGCGGTGGTCATCGCCGGTTTCAATCTCCGAACTACGCACACCAACGCCAATGTTCAAGTCCGCGGCGTATCGGAAGAAACACTTAAAGTCCGCCCCAACATAAAAATCATCGAAGGCCGCTTTTTTCAGCCCGGCCTCGCCGAACTGGTCATTGGCAAGAATGTCGAATCTACTTACGAAGGTCTCGAATTCGGCAAGCCCATCAATTTCGGCGGCCAGACCTGGAACGTCGTCGGCGTTTTCGACGCCGGCGGCAGCGCCTTCGACTCCGAAGTCTGGGCCGATAGCCGCGTGCTAAACCAAGTTTACAAACGACCCGAAAATCTCTACCAGTCGGTTACCGTGCGCCTCGATTCCCCTGCCGCCTACAACCAATTGAAAGACGCGCTCACCGCCGACCCCAAGCTCACCGTGGAAGTCGATCGCGAACTCGATTATTACGCGCGCCAGTCGCAGGTGCTCACCACGCTGATTACGGTGCTCGGCGGCCTCGTCGCCGTAATCATGGGCATCGGCGCGGTCATCGGGGCGCTGAACACCATGTATTCCGCCGTCTCTGAACGCTCCCGCGAAATCGCCACCATGCGCGCCATCGGCTTCGCCGGCAGCAGCATAGCCATCTCCTTCGTGTTCGAAGCGCTGATCATCGCCTTCATCGGCGGCCTGCTCGGCTGCCTCTTCGTGCTGCCCTTAAACGGCTACACCACCGGCACCATGAACATGCAAACTTTCTCGCACATGGCCTTCGCCTTCAAAGTCACGCCCCCGCTGCTCGTCGCCGGAATCATTTTCGCGCTACTGATGGGCATCGTCGGCGGACTTCCCCCGGCCATTCGCGCCGCCCGCCGCCCCATCGCGCTGGCCCTTCGCGAACTCTAGCGCGCCCCAAGCTTCAGCTGGGCAGCCTTTGACTTGCGATTTTGCCTTTGAAGTTTTGCTTTAGTTTTTATTTCGTCGCACCGCCGACACCTCGACCATCAGTTCATTTCCCGCAGCGAAGACCGGCAACGGCGAAATACACCCATCCATGTATTCTGCTTTCGTCTCCCACCCTCGATAATTACTCCGGAGCCTTTTCTTCCGTCTCGAGTGAAGGATGAATCTCCCTGAATTTCGCAAGGAGGCACGAATGTTCTGGTCACGAATGGTCCGCTGCTGTGCCGCGCTGCTGCTCGCCTGGTCCCTGCTCCCCGCTGTCGCGCGCGCCCAGAATCAGAATCAAAATCCCACCGCCAACAAACTCATGGGCCAGGTTGATTTCAAAGGCGTCACCAAGCTCGACCGGGAATCCGGCGTGTGGGTCGACAACCAGTACGTGGGCTACGTGAAGGAATTGAAGTTAGATAAAAGAGTCCAGCTGCTGCCCGGCGAGCACGAAATTTCCGTGCGCCAGGCCGGCTTCCTCAACCAAGATCAAAAAGTCGTCATCGAGCCCGGCAAAACCATCCTGGTGACTGTGCGCCTCGAAAAAGATCCCAATGCGATCTATTCAAAAGTGAACGCACAGGTAAAAATTGACGTCACTCCCGACCGCGCCGCAGTCTTCGTCGACGGCAAATTCGCCGGCAGCGTCAGCGACTTCAAGGGCGTGGGCAAAGCCATGCTCATCGCCCCCGGCAAGCACAAAATCAAAATCGATCTAGCCGGCTATCGCCCATTCGAAACGGACGTCGACCTGCTGCCCAACCAGAAGATGACCGTCAAAACCGATCTGGTCGAAGGCAGCATCCTACAAGCCGACCCCGCAATCAAACCCAACTGATTTAGGCGAAACTTGTCACCCTGTGCTTAGCTCTAAGTTGTCATCCCGAGCGAGCGCAGCGACGAGGGATCTGCTTCCAACGCCGTTCCCTGTTCACAGTCTAATGAATTCTGGGTTCAGTGTTGGTGTTGGGTTGGCGCTGGCTTTTGCGTTGTCTCTGAATTTCAGTTTCTCATTCGGAGCGAAGCGCGCATTTTGCGTCCACAAGGATCTCTCTTCGATTGCCGCACAGGCCGCCATCACAGCTAACGTAATGCTTGAACACCTGTGTCGCCCGCTCAATCAGTCGCCCGACGACACTTCGCGCAAAAATTAAACCGTGCCACGCACATCAAGTAAAACTTGAATTGCCACTCGCCGCAGAAACGCTCATCCCTTTGCCACCGCATTCGCGATCCAATCCCCCACTTCCCGCGTGCCCAGCGTGCCGCCCAATTCCGCCGGCGTCTTGCCTTCGCGTAACGCACTGCGCACTGCCAGGTCGATCGCATCCGCCTCGACCTGCCAGCCCAAATACTCAAACATCATCGCCACCGTCAAAATCGAACCCATCGGGTTCGCAATCCCCTTGCCCGCAATATTCGGCGCCGACCCGTGCACCGGCTCAAACAGGCTCACCTGGCCGGGATGAATATTTCCCGACGGCGCCAGCCCCAACCCGCCCGCCAGTTGCGCGCCCAGGTCGCTGGCAATATCCCCAAACAAATTTGACGTCACGATCACCTGAAACTGCGACGGGTCCCGCACCATCTGCATCAGCAAATTGTCGATGTACTGGTGCGACGCTTCGATCCCCGGATACTCCGCGCGCACCAGCTTGAACACCCGCTGCCACAAATCGTGCGCAAACGTCAGCGCGTTCGATTTGTCGCTCATGCACACCCGCTTCAGCCCGCGCGCTTCGGCGTATTCGAAGGCGTAGCGGATAATTCGCTCCACGCCCTTGCGCGTATTCAGATCCTCCTGAATGGCGACTTCCTCCTTCGTCCCCTTCTTGAAATTTCCGCCCATACCCACGTACAGCCCTTCCGTATTTTCCCGGAAGACCATGAACTGCACGTCTTTCTCGGTGCGGTCCTTTAGCGGCGTGAATTTTTTGTCGAACATCACGCACGGCCTTGCGTTCACGTACAAATCCAGCTTGAATCGCAGCCCCAGCAAAATATCCGCCGCATGCACGTTGGTCGGCACCCGCGGGTCGCCCATGGCTCCCAGCAGAATCGCGTCGAAATCGCGGTGAAACATTTCCACCGCATCCGCCGGCAAAGTCACCCCGTCGCGCAGGTAGCGGTCCGCGCCCCAATCAAACTCGACCAGCTTCACTTCCCGCGACCCCGCCGCGGCCGCGGCCTTCAACACCTTCACCGCCTCCGGGATCACTTCCTTGCCAATTCCGTCGCCCGGAATCACCGCAATCCGTTTCGCCTTGCCATGCCCGTTCGTGCTCAGTTTCGGCCGCACCTCGGCCAGCGACCCCACAATCTCCGGCTCAGCCGCCGCCTCCGAAGCCGCACTCCGCCCCGGCCGCTGCCCGCCCCCCGTCTTCGTCTTCCCCGGCACGTCAATCGTCGGTGTTTTCGTTTTCATTTTCATGCGATCACCACTTCCCAGTATTCCTGGAATTTCACATTGTTGTTTTGCAAGCATCTCGCATTCACAGATTCTCGACTCCGTCGCGCACCGTAACACGCCCCACTCTAAATTAAAATTCGAAAACGGGGCCGCTCCGCGCCAGAATGCCCACTTAATCGGGCCAAGAACTCCTGATTCGGTAAGGACGTGGTTCGGCACAGACTCGGTTTACTTGCGTCTCAAAAACCTCATCGTATGTCACAAGCTTCACATCGAGTTCCCTTTGCCGCAGCGCTAGTACTTCTGCATCAACCCGGTTTTTGGAGCTGCGTCCAATCAAAACAGCAAGCCGCGAATCCCTCGGAACGTAGCCGAGCGCTCGCAGTATTTCTTGAACATTCGAGGGGTCTCCCATATAGCGGTCGTAGTCTCTGACCTGATCTACGGCGTGATGTACCTTCGCAGAGAACCCACCGTGTAGCCCCCTGGTAAGTATGCTTTCACTCGGACCTTTAAGCTCCAGTATTTCAGCAACTCTGCCATCGTACGGTCCAAGAATTGGGGACATTATGAAATCGGGTTTCGTTTGGGACGGCTGAGAGAAATTTGGACGGTGTGAAATGGGAATGCCCAGTCTTGCTTCCATAAGAATCGCGGGATGCTCCTCGAAAAACCGGTGCATCTCACTCTCAGGCGCATTCCGATTTAGGAGACTCTCAAACAACTCCAGATCCCGCCTGAGGCCCTGGTCATCGCGCCGCACAGTAAGCCAGCCTTTATTATTCCGTCGATCCGCCGGAGGATAATAGTGCTCTGTTTCGCAATCAGGGTTCTTCCTCCGAAGCGCCGGCCCCACTTGAAAGCGCCCATATTCGACCCGAACAAGTAATCCGCTACTTTTATAATCTTCGAGAACTTGATCGTGGTACTCATCGACAATTCGCTGCACACTGATCAGCGCGTGAATCGCCGTTGTGATGCGTAAAACGTGACACCGAATGTGCTTCAAGGCCGCAGCGGATCCGTACCCATGCATATTGCAAAATACGATTATGGGAACCGTTCGCCACTTCCGCCCATCGCTCATAGCGCAATCATCTGGTAAATCTCGAACTTTGCGCGCCAGACTTAGGGCCTCACTCAGAGGCTCCACATAGCGTGGTACCATCTCCGAATCAAACGCAATCATCTCCGAATCCGCCATACACACTATGGCGTCTACTAGCGCCAGGCGACTAGCGGGCGCGAAATACAAATAGTTTGCCAGGTCGTGGATAGCCATACTTTCGACGATATTGAAACGTTCGCGCCAGGCCTCGAGATAATCCTGCCCTTCGAGCGTCAATCGATTTTCGACCGTAGTAAAAATCAGATTCATAGCGGCGTACACTCAACACCGAACTAAACAACATCGCATGTTATCATCCACGTTATGTGGTGCCGTGCGCATTACCTGGATGCGTCTGCTCTGGTTAAACTCGTTGCTGAAGATCCCGACGAGAAGCCGGGGAGAGAAACACTTAGAGGCTATTATCGTACCCACGCTGCCAATGTGTATGCGACGTCTTTCTCTGTCGCCGAGACATTTTCGGCATTTAAGAGCAAGTTGCTACGTAAACGTATCAACGAGGACCAATACATCGAATACATTCGGTCGTTCATCCGGACCGTACTTGGTGCGAATCTGAGAATTGACGAAGTTACGATTCTCTCACCATTGGTTTCTCGCGCGGATCAACTCATCAAGACTCACCAAATCGACTTTCTCGATTGTTTGCAAATCCTAACTATTTTGGAGGGTAGGTTCCGACACAACGGTCCAAACTCCAAGTCGTTACTCATCACTGCCGACAACGGACTGGCTAGTGCGGCTCGAGCGGAAGGCGCAGCGGTTTGGCTATGCACGAACGAGCCCGCACCAGAAGACTGACACCGCCGGAGATCCAATGAGCCCGAGCCACCAAGAGCGAGAGTGCGAAATAATGGGAAACTTGGAAGCCGCTTTTCCCAGTTTCACTGGTGTTCCTCGCAATTGGACGGCGGTTACCCAAGGGGCAGACCCTCCGGACTTCATAAGCCGTATACCTGAACCGGCCGTTGGCCTCGAGTTGACTGAATGGCTGGACGGCGACCAAATGCTGATGGCAAAAGCAAGGGAGACTCGACGAGAGCAGATTCAAGCTATCCTTGCGAACGGCCGCCAGAATGCGTGGCGGCCTCAGCACTTTAGGGTTGTCATCCCTACACCCCGGTATGAACGACGAATCGATCGAAACGAACAGGAATCGCTTCGCGACGAGTTCTACGCTCGCGTTAAGTCCGCCGACTCGGAAGCGGCGCTCAACATTCAAGACTGGCACCCTTCGAACACACAGACCGAGTTTGATGGCTTCCCTATGCTTGCCAAATACTTCACGTCGATCAATTTTATCTCTGGTACACCGGACGAGGGCCTAAGCTGGATTTGTGAAGATGGTGAAGGCGGCGCTTTCGATCCAAATCTGCCGGCGCAAAACCTCGAAAGAGCTCTTAGTGAAAAATTGAATGCGTATTCTGATCCCGTCAAGAAGGCACACCTTGCAAAACACGGTCTCGCCGAACTCAATCTTCTCGTTCACGCCGACTATAAGCACCAGTGGTACAACACCCCATGGGGGCATCAAACGACGTTAGAAGAAGTCGCGATGCGATCGGCCGTTTATTACGCTCAGCACCCGCAGCGGAATACCTTTAATCATGTTTGGTTATTCTATTCAATCGACTTTGCCGAAGATCTGAATGAGTTGGTCGGCATCTCTGGAAGACTGCGGAGGTTACGATGGATGGCCCAGCTGTGGCCGAACTTTCGCGTTTTTCGAGAAGCGGCTGAGAAACACCCAGTTCTCTAGCACCGCAGTTCCGCTACAGCCTCGTACGTTCGTGGACGCCTTGAAATTACTCCGTAGGCCGCCGTACGCTGAATGTTAGGGGGAACAAAATGAAACCCGAACCATTAGCGGCGCGGATCCAACGACGAGGATTCCCCATCGGCATTTACGTCTATCGCAAAGGTCCTTACGGCGAGACCACTTCCCGCCTGGCCTACGAAGACGAATTGTCGCCCGCCGATATCGAGTTGTACGCCAGCGAAAACAACGGCGCCTATCCCGGTTTTCCCAATCCGATCTACCAACTCACCGGCCCCGGCGTGGCCATCTCCGAGGCCCGCGAACGGGAGACGGAGCAGGCCGAAGCCGAGGCCCAGGAAAAACTCCGCCAAACGTTGAACCCTGAGACGGCGCAAAACAATCCCATCGAATCGTCGTATTCGGCTGGTGATGACGCAACGCAATCTCCCGCCGAATTCTCTCTGGCCCCCGACGATGTGCCACAGTCAATCCAACCGGAGCCGGTTCCCCTCATAGGTATACCCGTCGATCTTGGCCACGAATCCTCCCCTCCCGATTTTTCCCGCCACGCGCGCCGCTGTGTCGTCTGCGCCCATCCCGACCGCGACGCCATCGAAGGTGACTTCATTCGTTGGGCCAGCCCCACTCAGATTGCTCGAACCTACGGTATCGCCGACCGAGCTTCGGTCTATCGTCACGCCCATTCCACCAATCTCTTCGAGCGCCGTCGGCGTGAAGTCCCCCGTGTGCTCGAAAACATCTTGGAAAATGTCGAGCATTGCCCGCCGGAACGTTACGACACCATCATCCGCGCCGCTCGTCTCTACACTCGCCTCGATAACAGCGGTGCTTGGGTCGAGCCTCCGAGAATCACTTATTTCATCGCCGGCCCGCCTCCCGGATCGCCAGCAGCTCCGAGTGCGCCGCCACCGCAACGAATGTCGCGCAGCAGCAAGGCCAAACGATTTCTAACCGCAACGGGCCCGCATTCAAAAAAGCGGCTAAAGCCATGAAACGAAACGCGAAGACATTTTCTAACCGCAACATAACTCCTTGTGTTGCGGTTGGAGTTGCTATCCGAATTTCGGCCGATTCTGCGCCCCTTGTAGCCCCGAATTTCGCGCACCTTGCTATATTGGCCGCGCATCCAAACCGGCTGGCGCATCGCAATCAACGCAAGCGTGTCCTACGAAATCGATTCGAAATTCATTCTGCGGAGGCTCTATGGCAGCGGCAAAGAAAATGAAAGTAGTACAAGTGGCGAAGGCCCACGGGCCATGGGAAATTGTCGAGCGCGACATTCCTAATCCGGGTCCGGGTGACGTGCGCGTAAAAGTCCAGGCCTGCGGCGTCTGCCATAGCGACGTGCTCACCAAGGAAGCCTTGTTTCCCGGCATCACCTATCCTCGCGTACCGGGGCATGAAGCGGCCGGCGTAATCGACGTGCTGGGCGAGGACGTGAAAGGCTGGAAAGTCGGCGAGCGCGTGGGCGTGGGCTGGTTCGGTGGCAGCTGCGGTTATTGCGATTCCTGCCGCCGCGGCGATTTTGCGATGTGCCTGATCAACCGTGAAGTAACGGGCCTCACTCGCGATGGCGGCCACGCTGAATACATGATCGCGCATTCCGACGCGCTGGCGCGCATCCCTGACGACGTGACCCCGGTTGACGCCGGACCGTTGGTCTGCGCCGGAGTGACTACGTTCAATGCCCTGCGTAACGCTGGGGCCAGGGCCGGCCAGCTCGTCGCTGTTTTGGGCATCGGCGGCCTGGGACACCTCGGCGTGCAGTACGCGGCGAAGATGGGTTTCAAAACGGTCGCGATCGCGCGTGGCGCCGACAAAGAAGCGCTGGCGAAAAAACTCGGCGCGCACGTGTACCTCGATAACAGCACGCAGGACGTAGCCGCGGAATTGCAGAAATTAGGAGGCGCCCGAATCATTTTGGCCACCGTAACCGCTGCCGACGCCATGATCCAAGCGCAGGGTGGCTTGGGAATCGACGGCCAATTGTTAATTCTAGGAGCCGCCGAAAAGCCAATTCAGTTCGACTCCGTACGGGCGATCAGTTTCCGCAGCGGCATGCGCGCCTGGTATTCCGGCACCTCCATGGATTCGCAGGAAACGATGGCGTTCAGCGCGTTCAGCGGCGTGCGACCGATGACCCAGACGTTCCCGCTGGAGAAGTATCAAGAGGCGTACGACGCGATGATGAATTCGACGGTGCGCTTCCGCGCGGTAATCGCCACCGGGCACTAAGCAAATTGGGAAATTGGAATGAAATCGGTCCCGAAGCCACAGCACGGCGCGCGGCAGCTTTCGCCACCTGTCCTTCGGGCCAGTTTATTAGGGGAAACTCAGGCGGGTTTTGCGATTGCGAGGGCCACAGTCCAGCGCCTACATTGGTTCTGCAACCGACCTGAGATTTCCGGCGCAAATTTTGAGTAGCGCTTGACCGTAGACGGACCCGTTAAACAAATTTCCGGCAGCCATTTCGGAGGGATCATGTGGAACAGCAACAAGCAGAATGAGTATCCAGCGCCCGCTCCGGCCCAGCCCGCAACGACTTACCCTGCGGCGCCGGCAGCCTCGGCCTTTAATTCTTCACCTTCGACTGCGGCGCCGGTTCGTTCCAGCGCGCCTGCGGCGAAGAACGCGGCGGTCCTCGGCCCCGGCTTGACGGTTAAGGGCCAGATCTCCGGCGACGAAGATTTGCAAATCGAAGGAAAAGTCGAAGGCTCGATCGCGCTGAAGGGTCAGCGCCTGACCGTCGGCTCCTCCGGCGAAATCGTCTCGGACGTGCACGCGCGCGAAGTGATCGTATACGGCAAAGTCCGCGGCAACCTGTTCGCGGAAGACCGGGTCGAAGTGAAGAAGGATGGCTCGGTAGTCGGCAACATCACCGGCGGCCGCGTGCTGATCGAAGACGGCGCGTACCTGAAGGGCCAGATCGAAATTCAACGCAACAACAGCGGCTCGAAGTCGCACGGCCACCACGAGAAGGAACTCGAGACGGTCGGCGTTTCTTCGAACTAGCCAGATTTAATCCAAGGGTTTAATTCACTATCCTGACTGCAGACGGGACGTTCATCGTGCCATGGCGGGGCGGGGTTGAGAATTAGTGCGGCGCTGGAACTGCGAAGTTCCGGCGCCGTTTTATTTGCAGCGAACTCAACCAACAAATAAAAGAGCCCCGGAGACTTCCGTCCCCGGGGCTCGTATTTTTCTAGCTGTACGGCAGGGTTAGGTCTGTGACTGCGATGCGCTCTGCAGCGCCGGATCACTGGACGGCGCGGGTGCTATCGCCGGCGCAGCGTTGTTTTGATTCTGACGTGGCTGCGAGCTGACCCGTGACGGATTCGGCTTCAGCGAGAAATGAATACCGCGGCGCGCGTTTTCGTCCACGGTGCGCTGCAAGTCGACTTCGTCCATGCTCAGCGTGCTTTCGCCCCCGTAGTTCACGGTGTAGTGCAGTTGCCCACCCTGCAGCCAGTAATCGCTGGCAGCATAGGTCGTGCCGTCTTTGAGATAAATCAAAGCGGTCGGGGTGGAAGCAGCCACATTGCCGGTGATCGGGTTGGTATTGCTGCTGTAATCGGCCGGCGGTTCGACATTGTCATTCTCGTTTGCAGCCACTGAGTTGTTGTCGCTGGCGATCGTGCCTGGAGCGGGTACGCCTAGGTTGTTGTTGGCGGAGAAGGAATAGTCTCCGTTCGAATTGCTGTTCGAATTGTTGCTGTAGTTCTGGTTGTCGTAGCCCTGATTCGAGCTAGAGTAATCCTGGTCGCTATAGCTGATGCCATAGCCCGGGTAGCCGTAAGACGGATAACCCCACCAGTACGGGTTGTAGCCGATGTATCCGGGGTAACCCCAACCCCAGCCCCATCCCGGCCAACCCCAGCCCCAACCGAATCCCCAACCCCAACCGCCCCAACCCCAGCCCCAGCCGCGGCCCCATCCGAAACCGCAGTTCCAGCAGCCGAAGCCACGGTTGAACCCGAAGCCACGATTGAAGCCGAAGCCGCGATTGAAGCCTCCATTAAAGCCTCGGCCGATCGTGTTGCCGTGGAAGCCGGAGCCGTTGAAGCCATTGTGAAAGCCGGAGCCATTAAATCCATTGTGGAAGCCGTTCGTGCTCGAGAACGAACGTCCGGTTGAGCCACCGAAATGGTTCGCACCGAGCGTCGTGTTGCTGAAGCGTGAACTGGAACCAGAAAAGCCGCCACTGGTTCGCATCGTCGAGGACGAGAATCCGCGAGAAGTGGAACTGTTGCCGAAATGTGAGTTGTCAATGTGCGAGAGCGCGCGATTGGTCGAGACCGCCGAAGAGCCGCGCGAACTTGCGGACAACGAATTACTACCGCGAGACGAATTGGAGTTCACTCCCGGCGTCAGGCTGGATCCGGAGCGTGACCCGCCATTCATGTTTGGCGAAGCGCCTCGGTTCGCGAAGGAAGATGAGCCCGCGGAACGATTCGCGCCGTTGGCACCGTTCATGCCGCCGCGAACGGAATTGCTAGCGTTGTTCCCGCCGCCCTGGCGTCCAAAATACGGCTGGCTGGAACGCGCATTCGAATTCGGCGCGCCCATGCGGGATCCAGAATTAAAGGAGTTGGCTCCCGGACGTGATCCGGAATTGAAAGAGTTGGAACGGCCGGTGTTCGAGCTGAACGAACGATTGGGCGCGGACGAAAAATGATTGGGCGAGCTTGAGTAGTGGTTACCGCCACCGACGCTGCCGCCGCGAGGCGCGGAGCCGCCGTGAAAACCGCCACCGCCGCTACCGCCATGAAACCCACCGCCGCCTCCACCGTGGAAGCCGCCTCCACCGCCACCGCCGTGGGAACCACCACCGCCTCCGCCACCGTGGCCACCGCCGCCGTGCTGAGCGAATGCCGAACCTGGCGCGGAAATGAACGCAATCCCAAGAAGTGCAGCGAAGAGGAATTTAAAAAATGTAGACCGTGTCATGTGTTTGCCCTCCACCAACAACCGGTCGAACCGACAAAGGCGCCTGTGAAATCCCTGTCTATGCGCCATCTTACCAGATTGGACTCACCCGGAGTGCGGTTGGTTGCAATCCGGTTAACCGCTTTCCAATCAACAGCCGACCGAGCCTGGGGATGTCCCCGAGCCATATAACACAGGATATTCGATAAAGTTTCGTTGGTACGGTGGACCAGGGCTCACGACTAGCCGACCCGGAACCCGCTTAGCTGTAGCCACTTACCGGTGTACCGGCGTCGCCCAACTGTCGGCCGGCGCGACCTATTATCTGTGGCCCCGCGAAGCTGGTAGCGAAACATCAGCCGCGGCCACGCTCGGCCAGGTAGACGCCAACCAGGACTAGGGCGGTTCCGATGAGCAGGTTGCGCGTGGGATGCTCGCTGAGGAACATCACCGAAAGCACGATGACCACCACCGGCTGAAAGTAGCTGAGGACCGCGACTCGCGAAGCCGACATGTAACGCAGCAGCCAGTAAAAAATCGTGTAGGCGCCGATCGAGCTGCCGATGGCCATGTAGATCATGCCCAGCCAACCTGACACGGTAACGGCTTTCCAGTCGAGGTGCATGCACTGGCGAATAGTGAGCGGAGCGAGCAAAACCGCGGAGGCTACTAGATTGAACGTGTTCATGGCGATCGCGTCGTATTTCGCGACGATTCTCTTCCCCAATACCGCATAGGCCGCGAATCCGATCACGCCGAAGAACGTGATCGTGTCTCCGAGCAGAAACGGGGAATTTGCGGGCGAGCCATTTTCTGTTTCCAGCAGCAAAACGCCGACAAAGGAAATCGCCATGCCCAGGATTTTTCCAGCGGTGAAGACCTCGAGCTTCATTGCGCGGGCCAGAAGCAAGACGATCACCGGGCCGATCGCTATGATTACCGCGGAATGGTCGGAAGTGGTGAAGTTGAGCCCCACGGTGAATAAGCCCTGGTTCAGGATCACGCCGAGAAAACCGAGATACGTGAAAGGCCAAATGTCCGCGGCTTTGAGTGGCGTGCGATTCGGCCTGGCAAAGTAAGTGGGTAGCATGACCAGAGCAGCGAGGACCAGCCGGAAACAGGCCAGCGTGACGGGATCGATGGTGCGCAGCGCGATTTTTCCGGCGACGTAGTTGAGGGACCACAAAATCAACATCAGAATCATCCCCGAGACCAGCAGCGCACGGCTGGGGCGCGAGGTTTCCGGCGCAAGGGGCGAATTGGTGGGGGAATTCAGGATATGTCTCGAGCGCGGGGTTACTCGAGAACCTCTTTTCGTTTGCTGAGCGATTCAATGCGATCGAGACGTGGCGCGTAGCCGATACCGGGCGCGGCGGGAACCTTGATGGTTCCGCGCGAAGTCACTTCCACTTCTGGCTCGATGATGTCTTCGGTCCAGTAGCGGCGGCTGGCGGAAACGTCGCCGGGCAAGGTGAAATTGGGCAAGCTGGACATGGCGATGTTGTGGGCCCGGCCGATGCCAGATTCCAGCATGCCGCCGCACCATACCGGAATGGATTTCGCCTGGCACAGATCATGGATTTTTCGCGCGGCGGTGTGGCCGCCGACGCGGCCCAGTTTCATGTTGATGATTTTGCAGGCGCCGATTTCGATGGCGGCGCGGGCGTGCTCGTAATCGTGAATACATTCGTCGAGGCAGATCGGCGTTTCCAGCTGGCGCTGCAGCGCCGCGTGGGAGTAGATGTCGTCATGGCCCAGCGGCTGCTCGATCATGATCAGAAAAAACGGGTCTAGCTGTTTCAGCAACGGCGCGTCGGCCAGGGTGTAGGCCGAATTGGCGTCGACCATCAAGCGAATGCGAGGAAAACGTTCGCGAAGCGCGCGCGTAGGCTCGACGTCATTGCCCGGTTTAATTTTTATTTTGATGCGCTGGTAGCCGACGGCGAGTTCTTTTTCCACTTTGGCCAGCA
>Ga0307474_10001425_pt1 | contig 17412 bp, 15 predicted proteins | sample atmos_gasesECM1C_2_FD_203312 | JGI IMG/M metagenome (GOLD analysis project Ga0307474, IMG submission 203312) | Hardwood forest soil microbial communities from Morgan-Monroe State Forest, Indiana, United States - atmos_gasesECM1C_05 | ecosystem: Environmental > Terrestrial > Soil > Temperate... | reverse complement strand
TCGTTCCGCTGGCGAGCACACCGCGAACCTGTTCAAGCAGGGAAGTCTCATCCGGCGCGTGAACACGATCGCGATCCAGGGTTCGGCTGAAATAATTCGACGTCGCGACAAAAAGTTGCCATAACATGTCCGCTTTCCAGGGCGTCAACGCTTCCGGATTGACCGCGTGGATGTCGGCGTAGGTCAAAAGGCACAATCGCTGCAGTCGCTCCTGATTCCCCACCAAAGCAGCAAATCCAGACACGGTCGCAGGGTCAAAAATATCACGCCGCTGCATCGTCGCAGACATATCCAAGTGGCGCTCGATCAAGAAGCGCACCTCGGCCACTTCTTCGTCGGAAAGCTTCAAACGCTCCGCCGCGCTCGTGAGCGCTTCCATGCTGCCGGCAACGTGATTCTCCACCGGCATGCCTTTGCCCACGTCGTGCAGCAACAACGCGAAGATCAACAGATCGCGCCGGTCCACCGTTCGCCACAAAGGTTGAAAATGCTCGGCGCGCTCGTCGGGAGGGTCGGCTAGTTCCTGCAAATGCTCGATGGTACGCAACGAGTGCTCGTCGACTGTATACCGGTGATAGAAGTCACGCACAACAAGTGAATCGATGCGGCCAAACTCCGGCAGGATTTCAGTCAACAATCCCAACCGCTGCATCGGCCGCAGCGCGAACCCGGGATAATCCGCTCCCAGCATTTCGCGCAAACTGTTCCAACTGACTGCCGCATTGCGAACAGGAAGTTCGGGGTGCTGCATGATGTACGCGATGCACCGCTCGGCTTGGCGGCTCAGCGGAACGCCTGCTCGCGCAGCTTCGGTCAACAAAGAAAAAATCTGCGAGCGATCCGAGAGCGCCGGCTGATTAAGGACTTCGTACATCCCGTCTCGGACGCCAAACGGTCTGCCGTTCGTCGGCTCGGTTTTCGACCCGCGAGCCGCGTTGAAAAACCGCTGCCGAAACGTTTGAGGGACGAGCGCTTTCTGCTCCAAATAGCGGAGCAACAACCGATTGAGCGTGCGCGCATGACGGAAGTACAGCCGCATCCACTCCGCGGCATTTCGCGGCTCAGCATCCGAAACACCAAGCGAACGTTCCGCTGCCGCAGCTTGCAGTTCGTAGGTCAGTGTGTTGTCGTTGCGCCCGTTTGCGTAGTGCAAAAAGCAGCGAATCGCGCTTAGGAAATCGACCGCGCCCGACGCCAAATCTTCTTCCGCCGCTGTGATGTTGAGCGACTGCTTGTTCTCCGCAATCTGCCGCAGCCAAACCGCAGCCTGATAATCGCGCAAACCGCCAGGCGCATCCTTCACATTCGGCTCAAGATGAAAAATCGTGTTCCCGTAACGATTCAGCCGATCTTTGGTCAGCTTGTGCAACTGCGCCAGCAAAAATGGCCGCGCGGCCTTTTCTGACGTCGGCAGGATACGGCTATCGAGCCGGTTGAATAGCTCGCTGTCGCCCGCCAAAAATCGCCGGTCCAGCAGTGCGAGATGAAACTCGATGTTGTCTTCCTCGATGCGCTTGCACTCTTCCAGCGTTCGCCCGGCGGAGCTGACGCGGAATCCCATATCCCAAAGCGTTCGCGAAAAATCCGAAATCAACGGACGAAATGCCTGCTCCGCCTTCTCCGTGCCGAACAAAAACAAAATATCGAGATCCGAGTACGGAAAAAGCAACCGCCGCCCATATCCACCCAAAGCCACCAGGCAAAGCCCCGAAGAGGTCAACGCATGCGACTGCAACGCATCCTCAAACACTTGCTGCGTCGTGTGATCGGCCAGCGCACACAACGACAGTACTGTTTGGCGTGCGCCCACACCAGATTCGAACTCTCGGCGGATACGTTGTCGCTCGTCATCGGCTTGTGGACCGAGGACAGACTGAGGGGTAACGGAACCTTGCATGTTGTTTACAGGTTGATGGAACAAACGAAGACCTGGACGGGCTGCGGTTGTCATCTCAGAGCGCGTTCTCTCCCCGCTCCTCGTTGCGGATCCTTATGGCCTCATCAACCCTCGATAGAAATATTTTACCGTCGCCGATCTTTCCTGTCTTAGCCGTCTTCAGGATCGTGTCCACAACGGTATTCACCAGTTTGTCGGGCAGTACCATTTCCAGCTTTATCTTCGGCAGGAGATCGACCGTGTATTCGCGGCCGCGATACACCTCGGTGTGTCCTTTTTGCCGGCCGTGTCCACGCACCTCGGTCACAGTCATGCCCTCGATTCCGGCCTCGCGCAATGCGTCCTTCACCGACTCAAACCGAGAGGGCTGGATGATCGCCTCAAGTTTCATCATGAAAATTTGCGCTCCCGCATCCCGCGAATCACTGCCCTGCTGCGAAGATGTGCATGACTCTCACTGCCGAATCCGACCAATCCGTACCCACGGCGACCAGATCGCGGTCGCGTCGTCGCGACCAGTCTACGTTACAGTTCCAGGTTGTACGCCTCTTCGCCATGCTGCGTAATGTCCAAACCCTCAATCTCTTGTTCTTCCGTCACGCGGATGCCGGTGACGAGATCGGTCACCTTCAACAAGACGATCGTGCCGACAAGCGCAAAACCCCAAGCGATGGCAACACCGACCAGTTGATTGCCGATTTGCCTCCAGTGTCCGTCCAGACCGCCCACCGGTTTCCCCGCCCCAAAAATCGGGTTCACAACTTGCTGCGCGAAAACTCCCGTCAAGATCGCGCCGATCGTTCCGCCCGCACCGTGCACACCGAATGCGTCGAGTGCGTCGTCATACCCGAACGCCGACTTTACCTTCGTCACCATCAAGTAGCACGCGAAGCCCGCGATAAATCCGATTACCAGCGCCGACATCGGTCCGACAAAGCCTGCCGCCGGCGTAATCGCTACGAGTCCCGCGACAGCTCCCGAAATCGCGCCCAGCGCGCTTGGCCGTCCATTCTTGAACCATTCCGCGACGCTCCAGCTGATCGCCGCGGCTGCCGTGGCGAAATGTGTCGCGATAAAGGCGCTCGTCGCCAGTGAATTCGAACCTAGCGCGCTCCCGGCGTTGAAGCCAAACCATCCCACCCACAACAGGCACGCGCCCACAAAGCTCAGCGTCAAGCTGTGTGGCGGCATCGGCTGTTTCGGAAATCCAGTGCGCCGTCCGATATATAAAGCGCACACCAGTGCCGATACGCCCGAACTGATGTGAACAACCGTCCCACCCGCGAAGTCCAGGCACGGGAATTTCCCACCCAGCGCAGCGTTCAGCAATCCGCCCTTGCCCCACACCATGTGCGCCAGCGGCGCATACACCACAAAGAACCACATCGTCAGAAACAGCACCGTTCCACTGAATTTCATTCGCTCCGCGGTCGCGCCCGTAATCAATGCCGGCGTGATAATCGCGAACATGAGCTGATAAATCATGAACGTCGCTTGCGGAATCGTTCCCGCGTAATCCGGATTCGGCTCTGCGCCCACGCCGCGCAGCATGGCGTGTTCGAATCCGCCGATTACCGGCCCGTTCCCGCCAAAAGCCAGGCTGTAGCCCACTAGTGCCCACAGCACCGAAATCACCGCCATGAGCATGAAGCTCTGCATCATGATCGCCAGCATGTTTTGGCGGCGTACTAACCCACCGTAAAACAGCGCCAACCCGGGTCCCGTCATCATCAGGACCAGCGCGGCGCTCACCATCATCCACGAGTTATCCGCCGAAGACTGCGCGGCCGCAACCCGCTGATCCAGTTGCGCTAACTTGTCGTTGAGAGCTTTCGTAGAATCTGTGGTCGGCGAGGACGAGGTGGCCGCAGGAGTGGCCGTTTGTGCGAGGAGGGGTGCAGGGGCCGAGATTACGACAAGCAGCATAGCCAACAAACAACAACATCGCAATACCGCTGGCTTCATAAGGCGTCCGCTCCGCTGCATCGATTCGGCCTTGAAGTCACACACAACCGTGACTTTTTCCGACACCATAGGCCGGTTTTTACCGGGACAGAACGTGAAATCGAAAGCGAGATTATACGCGGGGGCTCCGCAGCAGATGTCTTGAAATTTTCATCGAAGGAATCACTTTTTATGATGTTAGCGTAACGCCCGCTTTCGAATCGCCAAAACCACCGCCAGTCCGCTAATTCTTTTGCAATTCGTCGTTCGTCTCTTTAGGTTTTCCAATCTTTTGCGAATCGTCGATCGAAAACAGCAGGAAGTTGCTGAACGAATGCCGCCGGTGATAGCGGCGGCCGGAAATGCTGCAATACCAATCTGCGCTCTTGGGCAGCCACAAGTTCGTGCCCGCATTCGTAAATGCCACCGGTCCGTACTCGATCAGCTGGTGATCCCGCATCAGGCGGATCTCCGGGATCGGTTTGATCATGTCCGATTCCATCGCCAGAATTTGCGACGTTTCCGTGTCGATCCACGCGCGGCCCTTCATCCCTACAGGGAAGAAGCGGCCGTTCACGTGATACACCAGCATTTCACTATGGCTGTCGGCCTTTTGCTGAAAATGCACCACCCATGTCTTGCGCCCGTTCCACGAACTGCCACCCTCGCACTTGAAGTCGTATTTCGGTTGATAGTACGGATGGAACACCAGCACCAGTGTCGGCAGTCCAACAGTCCCGAGGTGCGCAGGGAACTGCTGCACCGAAACCGATCCGTCGCGATATTCCTGCACGTCGAGATCTTGCGCACCACTCTTTCGAATCTCAACCAAATAATTAAACTGTCGCGTTTCGTGCGACACCTGCAAGCCGAGCGGACTCAGTGCGGTGTGATCCATATCCTCGGTCGCCGTGAACCGATCAACGTTTTTCACCAGTTCTTCAACGCGACCGCCCACCTTTGCGGTGACTGAGTCCAGCGAACACGCATCGGCGCTTGAATCGAAAACCAGCGTTTCTTCATCGACATCCAGAGGAGCCCATTTCGTTTCCGTTGTCAGCGGCAGCGCGGGCAAGTCCGGCAGCTCAGCGATTTCCATTGCGTCGTCGTCTCCGCTCATTCGCAACGTAGCGACATCCGAACTCGAACCACCCTTCCCCGCACCTCCTGGCGAAACGGCCGACGCAAGCTCGACTCTGACTTGTCCCGACGGTCCATTTAGTTTTTCAACCGCGGCCCGGACCGCGGCCACTTGCGGGCCTTTCGGCTGATCCTTCAAATATTGATCGAACGTCGCCAGCGCAGCATCTCTTTGGTGCAACGCTGCTTGCGCCTGGCCCACCAATAACAACGAGCCACCGGTTTTATCCTGCCCTGATGCCAGCGCAGCCTTAGCTTCTTCCAGTGCCTTATCGTAATCGCGCATCTGATACGAAGCGACGCCCGCAAGGTAATGCGCTCGCCATGCCGTCGGCTGCAACTGCAACCCGCGCTCCAGCGTCTCGGCCGCCTTTGCATAGTCCCGCTGCTTCATCTCCGCTTCGCCGAGCGCGAGCAACGCCGCGGTGTGATTCGGTGCCGCATCGACCGCCTTCTGCAAATATTCTCGTGCCTCCGCCGACTTGCCGCGCCGCATGTACAGCACGCCCACTAAATAATTCACATCGGGAGACTTCGGCGCCAAATCCTGCGCCTTCTTCAAGTGCTGCTCCGCTTCGTTCAACTTATCCACCTGCATCGCTTGCAGGCCTTTCTCCATTTCTTTCAACGCTTTCGCAGGTGGCCCGCCCGCGTGTCCGTTCTTGGCAAGCGGCCCATCGGGAATCATCATCACTCCGAATGCTATGTTCCGATGGCCGCCACTGATCGAGGCATCTTCCAGTACCGTGCGATAGCCTTGTGCTTTCACCTCAACGATGTAATCGCCTTCTAGCAAGCCTTGGAATTGGACGAGGCCGGACTGGTCGCCGGTGAGCGTTTGGTTATAGATCACCGCAGTCGAATTCTGTGTGGCTGTGAGGGTACCAGTCCGGAGTTCAACCTTCGCGCCTCCCGAGAACGGTCCGCCAGTCACTTCCATGACTTGCACGGATATTTGCCCGCCCGCGTCCGACTTGGTGGGCATCGGCTGCGGTGGGAAGTAGACCTTTTGGGCTGAAGACAGGGTGGGAATAGCGGCGCACGCAAGTGCCAATACCGCCGCAATCAGGGACAAACGAGGGCCCCGGGTATGCTTTTTCATGCTGGAACCTGCTTCGAGGACAGAGGTTAACCGCCCCTCAGGCCCTCCACTTTGTCCTGACTGAGCGCCCCTGTCAACGGCCTCGTAGTACCGGATTTACCGACTCACTTTCACCCTACCCGTACTTCGAGACGGGCTTGTCTCCGAGAACCATCAGCGTATAATGCCCGTCCGGCGCTGTCGGACTCGCCGCTACGAAGCCGGTTTGTTCCCGAGTTCCAGTTTCCGCCGGGTTCCCTTGCGACCTTGCCCGGAGTATCCTAGGGAGATTCCTGCGCCTTCTTAAACTAGATGAGGCGGAAGCGAAATAATCCGTGAGAGAAACTTGCCCATGACCGAACGTCTGCCCATGGAAATCGCTGTCCGCGAAAACAACGGCATCCACACGCTGGAAGTCCACGGCCGCCTGACCATCGGCGAGCCGAGCGAGCAGCTCACCGAAGTCCTCCAGTCCGTCGTTCAGGGCGGAGGCCGCAAAGTCGTCGTTAATCTCAATGGCGTCCCACAGATCGACAGCTCCGGCATCTCCTCTCTCGTCCGCAGCTCGATTCAACTCGCGCGCGAAGGCGGCGCGCTGCATCTGGTCTGCGGCACCGGTCGCGTGCGTGACGCCCTCACCGTGACGCGCCTCGTCGAAGCCATTCCGACGTTCGAAACGGATTCTTCAGCCACCGCCAGCTTCGCCTGATCTTATCCGTCGTCGGCGTAGTAGGAGGTTCCGCATGACGTTCCCTTGGCCTCGCAATTTGCCGCGGTTTCTGTTTCTGGTTTTCCTTTCGTGCTTCGTCTTCCGCGGACTCCTCCACGCTGCCACGCCTATTGATCTCGACGATCTAGCGGCGCGCTTCGCTGCTGAAATCGACAAGGCGGGCGTTGAATCCGTCGCGGTCGTCGACTTCAACGCCGACGGCGAAAGACCCTCCGACCTCGGCTGGTATCTGGCCAACAAACTTTCCGACAGCCTCGTCATCAAGGGCGCCGCGAGGAAGGTCGTTGATCGTGCACGCCTCCAAGAACTCGGCCTCGCGTCCGATTCGTCTCCCTCCGCCGGTACCCTCAAGCAAATCGGCGCTGCATCCGGAGCCGACGCGATCGTCTCGGGGAGAATCGAAATCACCTCCGACAAATATCTCCTCACGATAACGCTCGTGAAAATCGGTGACGGCTCGACCATCGCATCCGTAACTCACCCGCTCCCGCACTCGCGCATGCTCGATCTTCTCAGCCCGTCGGGTGCAAACGCCGCGAGCATCAACGCCGCGCGCGCCGGAGTGTCCGGCGTTGGCGTTCCGGCGTGCGCATATTGTCCGGCCCCCGCGTATTCAGGCAGAGTTCGCATCACCCAAATGCAGACCGTCGAGCTTCTTGTAACGATTTCTGCCGCAGGCACCGCCGAAAAGATCAGCGTCATCCACAGCCCTGGTTATATCCTCACCGAACGCGCCGTGGAAACCGTCAGCGAATGGAGATTCCGCCCCGCGCCTGGAAAAGACGGCACACCCGTCCCGGTCGCCGTTCCAATCGACGTGACCTTCAAAGCTTCGAGAACCTGACCAGAAATAAGGGATTGAAAAGACACGAATTGAACTTCGAGGTAGGCAACGACGGCCGTCAGCCGCCCTTCTTCAACTCCGCCAACACCAACTTCGCCAATTCCTTCAACGTCTCGAACACGCCTTGCCCGGTCACCGCAACGCCCTCGAGCACCGGCTCGCCTTTGCGCTGCAGCTGCTTTGTCAGGTCCGGGATCGGCATCGCATTCGGCAGGTCGCGTTTGTTCAGCTGCAACACATACGGAATCGTGTCGAAATTCAGGTTGTGCTCTTTCAGATGTTCTTGCAGGTTTTCCATCGTTTCGAAATTCGCATCCAGCCGCTCTTCCTGCGAATCCGCGACGAAGACCACGCCATCTGCGCCCTTCAAGATCAGCTTGCGGCTGGCCTCATAAAACACCTGCCCAGGCACGGTATACAAGTGAAACCGCGTCTTGAATCCGCGCACCGTCCCCAAATCCAACGGCAGAAAGTCAAAGAACAGGGTTCGATCCGTCTCCGTCGCCAGGGAAACCATTTTCCCCTTTTGGTTCTGACCCGTATGGTCATAGATCCACTGCAGGTTCGCGGTCTTTCCACCTAGACCCGGACCGTAGTAGACCAACTTGCAATTAATTTCGCGTGCGGGAAAGTTGATGAAGGGCACTTTTCCTGGCCATTCCTTGGTCGAGACTCAATTTAAAATTTATAGCACACGCAACTAGACTGGCCAAACCTCGCTCCGTCCGGCTGTTGCGAGTTCGATACTCACATCTAGTTTCAGCGACTCCGCGCGCTTGCGGGTAGAATATTTTTCATCGCTTGCGCGAACGTGATAACGCATTGTGTAACAAACTAGTTACCCCGCCCTCGCGTTGACGCGCGGTAGTGGCTCTGCTACATTCTCGCCATGCCAAAGGCGCGCAAGCCCAATTCGGGAAATCATGGGCGCACCAAAAGTCCCACGCGCCACGCATCTAACCAATTGAAAAGAAAACCTTTAACTCCGCAGCATCCTCCCCAGCGCGGTGGTGTCGAGCTGGTCGACCCTCGTGTGCAGGCTCAGTTGAAGCTTTACGACGAAGCCTTGTCCCTGTTCCACCAGCAGAAGTTCGCCAAAGCGAAAGGCGAACTCGAAAAAGTTCTCGAAGGCCCCAGCAAAGAGCTCGCCGACCGCGCTCGCATGCATTTGAAAATTGCTGAGCAGCGCATGAAGCCGAGCCACGAGCAAAATCCAAAGACCGCCGACGAGCATTACCAGCGCGGCGTGGCCATGATGAACATCGGCCGTTGGGACGACGCACGCGAAAGCCTCGACAAAGCGCGCAAGGCGTCGCCCAAAGCCGACTACGTTCATTACGCGCTCGCGGCGCTCGATTGCCTCACTGGCGAAGCCGACTCCGCCATGAAGAATCTCAAGGTCGCAATCGATCTCCGTCCCGAAAATCGCTACCACGCCCGCAACGACGAAGACTTCGCCTTCCTCCAGGAAGATCCGCGCTTCACGGAAATGCTCTACCCGGAGAAAGACGGATCAGCCAACTGATATCGCGTGCTTCGCGCAACGCAACCCCACCGTCGCATTGCAACCGCATCCTGGAATCCGTAGCATATTGATGCGTTGTTCGTGTGCAGTACGTAGATTGAACGGCCGTCACGATCGTTTGGGTCCCCTGCCCATCGCTGATAGGTTTCCTGTTTTTGCATTTTGTGAATTCTGTGCGCCTCGGCTCCTGACGCAGTGCCTGCGAAAGCGGCGTGCAAGAGTGCCGTGCAACCGTATAGCGCAAATCCGTATCGTATCGTGACCGCATCGTGAAAAGACCCGCGCGCAAATCAAAGCAGCTCGCCAACGGACTCAACGTGGTCGCCCTCGGCGGTGGCACCGGACTCTCCACGTTGCTGCGTGGTCTCAAAAATCTCGTCTCCCGCCGCCGCGACGAAATCAAAACCGAACATCCAATCTCGAGCCTCACCGCAATCGTCACCGTCACTGACGACGGCGGTAGTTCCGGACGCCTCCGCCGCGAAAATCGCATTCTTCCGCCCGGAGACATCCGCAACTGCATGGTGGCCCTCGGCCAGGACGAAGCTCTCCTTGGCCGACTCTTTCAATATCGCTTTCACGCTGGCCGCGGTCTCGTCGGCCACAATTTCGGCAACCTCTTCCTCGCCGCGCTCACTCACGTCACCGGAGATTTCGCCGAAGCCGTCCGCGTCAGCAGCAAAATTCTCGCGATCCGCGGCCAGATTTTCCCCTCCACAATTTCCAACGTCTCTCTCGTCGCCACTCTCGAAGACGGTCGCCGCGTTCACGGCGAAACCAGCATCACCGCTAGCCGCAAGCGCATCAAGAAGCTTGCGCTCTCACCGCGCACCGCTCGCCCGCTTCCCAGGGCGATCGAAGCCATCCGCGAAGCCGATCTCATTCTGCTGGGCCCCGGCTCTCTCTACACGAGCATCCTTCCCAACTTGCTGATACCCGAGATCGCCAACGCTATTGCCAATTCCAAAGCCCCGCGCGTCTACGTCGCGAACCTCATGACACAGCCCGGCGAAACCTCCGGCTACGCCTTGGCCGACCACCTCAAAGCCATTCGCGAGCACACCTCCCGCCGGGTGATCGACTGGGTCGTCGCCAACCGCCAGTCCGTCTCGCGCGAAGTCGCCAAACGCTATCGCACCCAGGGCGCCGAGCCCGTCGCCGTCGACCTCTATGCCCTCCAGAAACTCGGCTACCGTGTGATCCTCGACAACCTGCTCGAAGAGCACGGCGTCCTTCGCCACAACCCCGCCGCCCTGGCGCATCTTCTATTCGAGGAATTCCTTTCCCCCGGCACGCCTGCCAAATCCCGCCGCTAAGCCAGACTCGCCGTCCGCTTTTGCGGTCCAGAATCCCGCGAGCGGTCACAACCAATCTTCCAGCGCAGCCTTCATTGCCAGCTAAACCCAAATGTTCCAGCTACTTGGCAAAAAACCAGACTTGGATTCCCGCATGCATCATCACCCACGCCGGAAGTCGGTCCAGAGGTGTCCATGCTCAGCCAAAACCTGCGCTACGCCGTCCGCTTCATGCGCCACAATCCCGGATTCACCGCGGTCATCGTCCTGACGCTCGCCCTCGGCATCGGCGCCAACACCGCTATCTTCTCCGTCGTCTACTCCGCGCTCCTTCGCCCCCTCCCGTATCGCAATCCCAGCGAACTCCTCTTCGTCGGCGAATCGCGCGAACAATATCCCCAAATGGATTTAGCCCAAACCTCCTACCCCGACTTCCGCGATTGGCAGCGGGCATCAAAGACGTTCCAATCTCTCGCCGGATACGGCTTTGACGGCTTCATTCTCGACGCTGGCGGCGAACCGAAACTCGCGGTCGCCACAAGTGTCACCACGAATTTCTTCTCCACGCTCGGCGTCAAGCCCGCGCTCGGGCGCGACTTCGCCGATGGCGAAGACAAGCCCGACGGCCCGCACCTCGTTATTCTTAGCGATGCATTTTGGCGGTCCGATTTCGGCGCCCGACCTGACATTGTCGGCACTTCGATTCGGTTCGATGGCAAGCCCGTCACCGTCGTCGGCGTGCTTCCTCGTGACTTTGAATTCGCTCAGAGCAATTCTGCGCCGCTATGGGTGCCGCTGCATGCCTCAGGCGGACTCGCTGAGCGGCGGAGCCTTCGGTGGTTCAATGTAGTCGGCCGCTTGGCACAGGGTATAACGCCCAATCAGGCCAAAGCGGAGATGACGGGCATCGCTGCGCAACTCGCGCACGCCTACCCGAAAGAAAACGACTCCATCTCTGTTGTGATCAGTTCGTTTCGCGATCGCATCGTCGGCAAAGTTCGCCCGTTGCTTCTCGTTTTGCTCGGTGCCGTCGGTTTCGTCCTGCTCATCGCCTGCGCCAACGTCGCCAATCTGCTCCTCACTCGGTCAATTGCACGTCGCAAGGAATTTGCCGTTCGTTCCGCGCTCGGTGCCACGCGCACCGATCTCGCGGCTCAACTCCTGACCGAGAGCTTGATGCTCTCTTTCGTAGGCGCCGGCATTGGGCTCGTCGCGGCACAGTGGGGCGTGAACTTGCTGCTCTCTGCCATTCCCGAACCGCAGCTCCTGGCCATGCCCTATCTTCGTTCCGCGGGCGTCAGCTTCCCCGTGCTCGCATTCCTCTGCTTCATTACGTTGCTCACAGCGCTGCTCTTCGGTCTGGTCCCCGCGATCATGGCAGCCCGCTCATCGGTCAATGACATTTTGAAAGACGAAACTCGCGGCGGCACGAGCGCGAGCCACGCTCGCCTGCGCGGCTCGCTGGTCGTTGTCGAAATTGCGGTCACTCTGATTCTTCTTGTCGCCGGCAGCCTGATGCTGCAGAGTCTAAACGCTTTGCTGCGTCACGACCGTGGCTTCAATCCGCATAACGTGTTGACCTTTACCGTCAATTTGCCCGATAGCGCCTATCCCAACGACAAGGACGACCCCGACAAAAATTCCAGCGCCGACAAATTCGGCCGCGAATTCCGGGAACGTCTTCGTGACACTCCCGGCGTCCTCGACGTTGCCTCCAGCACCGTCATTCCCGCCACCAACAACGGCTCCACGATTCGCTTCCTCATCGAGGGCCGCCCCAAACCCCTCGGCAAGGAGGACGAATGCAATATCGCCCAAGTGAGCCGCGGCTATTTTTCAACTCTGAAAATTTCGCTGCTCGAGGGTCGCTACTTCACCGAAGACGACGCCAAGCCCGGCGCCGAAGAAGTTGTAGTCGTCAGCCGCACCTTCGCGAAAGCCTATTTCCCCGGTGAGAGTGCGCTCAACAAACGGGTGCGCTACACCTACGATCCGAAATCACCTTATCGCCGCATTGTTGGCGTCGTAGCCGATACCGCTCTGATCGATCTTGACCAACTGCCTCCCGCCATCATCTTCGAACTCAATGAGCGCGGCGGCGACACCTATCTGAGCTACATCGTCCGCACGAACGGCGACCCGCTCGCCACGGTCGGTGCTGCTCGCGAAATTCTCCACAATCTCGATCCGCTTCTCCCGCTGATCCAGCCGCGCACTCTCGATCAGGTAGCGCAGCAAGCTCCGTCCGTATTCTTGCGCAGCTATCCCTCGCTGCTCATCGGCAGCTTCGCAGGGCTCGCTCTAATTCTTGCCGTGATCGGTTTGTACGGCGTGATTTCTTACTCAGTGATGCAGCGCACGCGTGAAATCGGCATCCGCGTGGCGATGGGCGCGCAGCGCCCCGACGTTCTTCGTCTGATCTTGCGAGAAGCGCTCACAACCTCAGCCCTCGGCGTACTCGCCGGTGTGGTATGCGGCCTTTTCCTCACGCGCCTGATGAGCTCGCTACTCTACGACATCGACCCGAACGACTGGCGCACCTTCCTGTCTGTTTCCATTGTTCTTCTCACCGTAGCGATCGCTGCCTGCGCGATCCCCGCCATCCGCGCCACCCGAGTAGACCCAGTAATCGCGCTCCGCTACGAATAAATCATGTTTCATCGAACCACAAGCAAACCATGAAAATAGCCGCGAACGCGGGCACTGAAAATAAACGATTTAGGGCCATTTTATAAGCAATCATGCGGTGACAACACCAGCGAGGATCTCGATGGACATGCCAATGCCGTGGAATCGCGCCGTACGCATCTCAACTGACTCATCCCGGTTCGAAATTAAATGTCGCCATAAGACATGTACGGGCGCAGCAGTGCTGGCCAAACACCGCAAGACCAAAATGTAAGTCTGTGTCACTACTGGCAAGAACTAAGCCGCATCAGAACCAGAACCAGTCACCGCCTCACACCGCCCACCGCAACAACACTCCCCCCGTCGTATACCCCGCCCCCACCGCCGCCAACAAAACCAGATCACCCTTCTTCAATCGACCTTCCGCCACCGCATCCCGCAACCCTAAAGGAATCGTTCCCGCCGTCGTATTTCCGTACCGATCGATGTTCACCATCACCTTCGAATCATCCACGCCCAGCCGTTCCTGCATGGCTCGAATAATCCGCAAATTCGCTTGGTGCGGCACGACCAGCTTCAAGTCTTCGCTCGTAAATCCATTCCGTGTCAACAAACCCGTCGCCAACTCCGCCATCCGCCGCACCGCGTACTTGAACACCTGCGATCCGTCTTGATGCACCACATGCATGTTCTTATCGACCGTCTCGTGTGTCGACGGATTCAGCGATCCGCCGCCCGGCATGTACAGATACGCGCCGCCCGATCCATCGATGTCGTGCTGAAAATCCAGAATCCCTTCGCCGTCTTTCGCCGCCTCCAGCAAAACTGCTCCAGCGCCGTCTCCAAACAACACGCAAGTCGCGCGATCCTTGTAGTCCAGAATCCGGCTCATCGAGTCGCTGCCGATAACCAGCGCTTTCTTGTGTGTTCCCGTGGCGACAAATTGCGCTCCCACCGTCAGCGCGTACGCAAACCCCGAACACGCCGCCGACAAATCGAATCCCCACGCGTTTTTTGCCCCGATTCGGTCCTGCACCAGGCACGCCGTCGCCGGAAAAAACATATCCGGCGTCACACTCGCCAGCACGATCAGATCGATTTCCGCCGGGTCCGTGTTCGTCTGCGTGAGCAACTGTTTCGCCGCTTCCGTTGCCATGTGCGACGTTGCCGAACCCGGTTCCACGATGTGCCGCTCGCGAATTCCCGTCCGCGTGCGAATCCACTCATCATTTGTATCGACGATTTTTTCTAGGTCAATGTTGGTCAGCACTTTCGGCGGAAGATAACCCGCGACGCCAGTGATTTTGGCCGCGATCCGATGGGGCATGGCGCTCCTTGGTCTTTCGTGCCGTGCAGAACCTTTGAATTCTATGCGATGCCGCCGAGACGTGACAACAAGTGTCACTACCGATGCGGCTAATCCACACCACCAAATTCCCGCGATTTCTCGTTTAGGCGGTCATTCGCTTGCCGGAAGAATCTCGTAGCGCCACTTCAGCGTAGCCGTTTTCTTCAACATCGCTGACACCGAACAATACTTCCCCTCGCTCAACTCAATCGCGTGCTTCACCGCCGCATCATCCAGCTTTCCGCGCAACTGATACACCAGCTCAAACTTCGTCCATACCTGCGGCGGGTCCGCCGCGCGCTCACCCGAGCAAACGACATTCAAATGCTCCAGCTTCTGCCGCTTCTTCTCCAGAATGATCACGATGTCCGTAGCAGTACAAGCGCCCAGGGCCATCAACAGCATCTCCATCGGCCCCATCGCGGTATTCGATTTCCGGTCCGCATCGATCGTGACCGCATGCCCCGACGGCCCGGTCGCCACAAACCTCTCCTCGCCAATCCACTTCACCTGCGCAGTCTGCATCGCTCCTCCCGCCCCAACAGCATACCGTAGGGGCACGGCACGCCGTGCCGTCTTGGCCGCTCTAAACACAACCACAAACACGTACGAGCGCGGCACGCTGCGTCCCAAACGCCCAGCCCAAAAAATCTTGTCTCCAGATTCTCGGCGGTCGCTACAACTCCAACTCCCAAATCTCCGCCGTCAAATCCCTTCCAAAACTCTGATGCTCCTTCTTCTCCACCACGCGAAATCCCGCCTTCTCATAACAATGCCGCGCCGCATCCAGCTCACTCTGCGTCCACAAAACAATCTTTTCGTATCCCGCCTGCGTCGCAAATCTCACGCATTCAGCCACGAGCCGCCCGCCAATCCCCAACCCTCGCGCGCTCGGTTCGACATACAACAACCGCAGCTTCGCCGTCTTCTCCGACTCCTTCACCAGAAACACCGACCCGACAATCTCTTCCTCCCGTTCCGCAATCCAGCATCGCTCGCGTCGAGCGTCCAGGTTTTGAACGAACTTCGCTACAATCTCTGCCACCAGCGCCTCGAATCGCTCGTCGTAACCGTGTTCCTGCCAGTACAACGCGCCCTGGCGGTGCACCACCCAACCAAGATCGCCCACCTGCGGCGGTCGCAACACATAGCCGGTCGGCTTTGCCTGCTCCGGTTCCACGCCGTCGCTACCCAGCAGACTCTCCACAGTTTGCATTGCATCGACTAGCCGGCGTTTCTTCGGCTCGGGCAGTGCCGAAATCATCTTTCCCACCTGCTCGTTCGATCTCGCCTCCAGCGGTGCGAACGCTTTCCGCCCGAGCGCGGTCAGCGCCAGAATGCTTTGCCTCCGGTCTGTCGGCGAAGCCGTTTTCGTGATCAGCTTTTTCCTTTCAAACGCACTCAGGATGCGGCTCAGATACCCGGCGTCGAGCGCCAGCGCCGCCACCACGGCCGCGGCCGTCGATTCCCGCCGGTGCGCCAGTTCATACAGCACGCGCCCCTCGGTCAGCGAAAACTCCGTGCCAAGAAACTCTTCCTGTAATAATCCGATCTTCCGCGTATAGAACCGGCTGAATCGCCGCATCGCTTCTACATATGCGTCCGCCTGTCCTGCATAAGCGCCTGGCCGCGCATCTTCAGCGAATGTCTGGCCGTTCGTAGCGTTTCTGGGCATCGCTCGCCTCCGCAAGGTCGCCACCGAATCGATGTAATTGTCATAAAGATAGTTGACTCAGTCAAGTAAATGGGCGGGTTGCCAAAATGTCGACGATGATCTTGCTAACCGAACCGCAATCAACGAGTTGCGACCGGCCACGATCCCGCGCAACAAAGAATGACATCGTTATGACGGCCCGATGACAAGCCTTCGTCTGTCCCGCGACACCATTGCAGCAGCAGATCAACAATTCGGCCGCGTCTAAGACAACTAGATGAAAAAGCTCTCGAACCAACCCAGCCCACTCAAGCCTGCCAGCACACAACTCGATGCCACCATCCGCCGCGCCCAACGTGGCGACGCTGCCGCGTTCGAGCATCTCTACCGCCAGCACTCCCGCCGCGTCTACGGTCTCTGCCTTCGCATGGTCAGCGATCCCTTCGAGGCCGAAGACCTCGCGCAGGAAGCCTTCCTCCAGCTCTTCCGCAAAATTCACACCTTCCGCGGCGAGTCGGCCTTCTCTTCCTGGCTGCACCGCCTGACCGCAAACGTCGTCCTGATGAGCTTTCGTAAGAAGAAAGCTCACCTCACATCCCTCGATGAAATTTCCAGGGTGAATGACGACGACTCAGGGCAAAAGCTCGAGATCGGTGAAACCGACCTCCGGCTGGCAGGCATGTTCGATCGTGTCAATCTTCAATCTGCGATCGAAAGTCTTCCCGAAGGCTACAAGCGCATGTTTCTGCTGCACGATCTGCACGGTTACGAACACAACGAAATCGCTGAAATTCTAGCCTGCAGCGTCGGCAACTCAAAATCCCAAGTCCACAAAGCCCGCAAACGCCTTCGCGAAGTCCTCCGCAAAATCGACCGCTACAAACCTCGCGACCTCACGCGCCAGCGCCCTCTAGCAACCGCCATCTAGCCCCAGCTCTGTTTCTCTCTGATTGTAGGGGAGGGGTCGCTCCGCCCGGCCGTCGCGTCTTGCCGCGAATTCCTGCGCGGAGATCTGGTTTCCGATCGCGGTTCACCCGAACGTCCGCAGTTCGCCAGGCCCCGGTCATTTCTTCCGCGCCAAAATGAAACGTCGTCGGCATATCCATGCCGCCCTCTCGCCAGGTCCAGGTCTCTGTAGCGTGATTCGCATCCTCAAACGTGATCACCAAATGATGCTGATGCCCGGTGCCGGGCGATTTCAAATGTCCCGCGCTGACAAGGTCGAACACCAATTCCTTCGGATCTCCACTGGCTGGCACCACCCGCATCCGCGGCTGATTATCCGTTGGGCAAAAATGAATCAGCGCGATCCCGTCGCCCGCCAGG
>Ga0307474_10001424_pt1 | contig 17414 bp, 16 predicted proteins | sample atmos_gasesECM1C_2_FD_203312 | JGI IMG/M metagenome (GOLD analysis project Ga0307474, IMG submission 203312) | Hardwood forest soil microbial communities from Morgan-Monroe State Forest, Indiana, United States - atmos_gasesECM1C_05 | ecosystem: Environmental > Terrestrial > Soil > Temperate... | reverse complement strand
TGCGCTGCGAGACGCGCGCCGCCTGCTGCATGTTGTGCGTCACGATGGTGATCGCATAATTTTCACGCAGCTCGTCGATCAAATCCTCGATCTTGGCGCTCGCGATCGGATCCAGCGCGGAGGTAGGCTCGTCCATCAGAATGACTTCCGGATTGACGGCGATGGTGCGCGCGATGCACAGACGTTGTTGCTGGCCGCCCGATAAGCTGGTCCCCGGGGTCGACAGGCGGTCCTTCACCTCGTCCCACAGGCCGGCGCGCGCCAGACTGGTCTGAACCAATTCATCCATGTCGGCGCGATTCCTGGTCAGCCCGTGGATTCGCGGCCCGTACGCCACGTTGGCGTAGATCGAATGTGGAAATGGCGTGGGTTTCTGAAAAACGATGCCGACTCTGGCGCGCAGCTGCGCCACATCCTGCCGTTTATCGTAAATATTCTGCCCATCCAGGGTGATGGTGCCATTGACGCGCGCGCTCTGAATCGTATCGTTCATGCGGTTGAGACAACGCAGGAAGGTCGACTTGCCGCAGCCCGAAGGCCCAATGAGCGCCAGGACTTGATTGCGCCCGATGTCGAGAGTGACGTTTCTAACAGCGCACTTGTCGCCATAGGTGACACTGACGCTGCGCGCCGTCATGACGGGATCAGATATTTTATCGCGGACGGCCGCGGGTGCGGCCGCAGCCGAGCCCGCCAGGCTATCGGTCACATTCATGTCATTCACGGGCGTCAACCGAAGCGCCCGGTGATGTAGTCATCGGTCTTGCGATTTTTCGGCGAAGTAAAGATCTCACTCGATGGCCCGATCTCAACCAGCTCGCCCATGAACATGAACCCTGTCACGTTTGAGACGCGCGCCGCTTGCTGCAAATTGTGAGTGACCACCACGATGCAATATTTTTCGCGCAACGCCTGCAATGTTTCCTCGACGCGCAGGGTTGAAATCGGATCGAGCGCCGCTGTCGGTTCATCGAGCAGCAGTACCTCCGGCTGCACCGCGATCGCGCGCGCGATGCACAGTCGCTGCTGCTGTCCCCCGGAAAGGCTGCGGCCATCGGCGGTGAGCTTGTCCTTGACCTCGTCCCAAATGGCGGCATCGCGCAATGCGGATTCCACACGCACCTTGAGATCAGCGCCGCGAATGCCTCCCGCCAAGCGCAATCCAAACGCGACGTTTTCGAACACGGACATGGGAAAAGGAGTGGGCTTCTGGAACACCATGCCGACACGATAACGCAGTTCGGCGACGTCCACGGACGGCCCCAAAATGTCGCGGCCTCCGATCAGAACCTCACCCTCGGCGCGTTGCTTGGGGTAAAGCGCATACATGCGGTTCATCACGCGCAGCAGCGTCGACTTGCCGCAGCCCGAGGGCCCGATGAACGCGGATATCGAACGGTCGGCCAGCGTCATGTTGATGTTGTGCAGCGACTGCGCCGCGCCGTAGAAGAAATTCAGCGCACGAACTTCGATTTTGGGCGGCCCCAAATCCTTCGCCGGTTCGGCCGCCATCGGGTACGGCATGCGCATCTTCAAATGTTTTGGCGGTTTGGTCGATGGAATCATCGCCCCGCCCCGCGTTCGGCCTGCAGCAACGCCAGCAATACCCGGGCAGAAATGCTCAAGACCAAGATGGTCGCCGTGATAATCAATGCACCCGCCCAGGCCAAATCCTGCCAATCCTTGTAAGGACTCAAGGCGAACTGAAAGATCACGACCGGCAGGTTGGCCATGGGCGCATTCAGATTGGTGCTCCAAAACTGATTGTTGAGCGCCGTGAACAGCAGCGGCGCCGTCTCGCCACTGATGCGCGCGACGGCCAGCAGCAAGCCGGTGACGATGCCGCTGCGCGCGGCCGGATAAAGCACGCTCAAGATCGTGCGCCAGGGATATGCGCCCAGCGCCGCGGAGGAATCCTTCATGCCGACGGGTACGAGATTCAGCATGTCCTCGGTGGTGCGCAACGTCACCGGGATCGCGAGTATGGCCAAGGCAAGCGCGCCGGCGATGGCCGAAAAATGCCCCATGCGCACGACGATGATTTCATAGACGAACAAGCCGATAATGATCGACGGAGCGCTCAACAGGACATCGTTGATGAAACGGATCGCCGTGCTCAAGCGTGAATTTTTGCCGTATTCCGCCAGATAGGTTCCGGCGAGCACGCCGATGGGTGAGCCGATCAGAATGCCCAGCAGCGTCATGACGCCGCTGCCGTAGATGGCGTTGAGCAATCCGCCCTGGCTGCCTGGCGGCGGCGTCATCTGCGTGAATATGCGCCCCGACACCCCCGCCACGCCGTGCGAAATCAGCGTCCAGAGAATGGCGGCCAAACACGCCAGTCCGGTCAATGTGGCGATCAGCGACAGCGCCAAGAATGCGCCGTTCTTGATCTTGCGAAACTGGCGCCGATTCACGCGACGGCCCCGGTGCGCCGCTCGAGTCTGCGCAGCATGGCCTGCGCCAGCGCAATGACCGTGAATGTGATCAGAAATAGCAGCAAGCCGAGCGCAATGAGGGACGAGGTGTACAAGTCGCCCACCGCTTCGGTGAATTCATTGGCAATAGCCGAGGAAATCGTGGTCCCGGGCGCCAACAGCGAGGAACTGATGCGATGCGCGTTGCCGATGACAAAAGTCACGGCCATGGTTTCACCCAGCGCACGGCCCAGGCCCAACATGGTCCCGCCGACAATGCCGACCCGGGAGTGCGGCACGACGACATTCCAAATGACCTCCCAGGTCGTGGCGCCGAGTCCGTAGCCCGATTCCTTCAACATCGGCGGCACCGTATCGAAGACATCGCGCATGGTAGCCGCAATGAAGGGCAGCACCATGATGGCCAGCACGACACCGGCCGTCAGAATTCCTATCCCATATGGCGGCCCCTTGAATAGATGGCCCACGGCGGGAACGTCGCCCAGATTGCGAATCAACCACGGCTGCACATACCGTTGCAGCACCGGCGCGAGCACGAACAGCCCCCAAATACCGAAGATGATGCTCGGCACCGCCGCCAACAGCTCGACCGCCACGCCAATGGGCCTTTTCAGCAGCGGCGGACACAGTTCCGTCAGGAACAGGGCGATGCCGAAGCCGGTGGGGACCGCAATCAGCATCGCAATGAGCGAGGTCACGACAGTGCCATAAATCGGCGCCAGTGCGCCAAATTGCTCGGTGACCGGGTTCCAAATCTCGCGGGTGATAAATGCGAGCCGGAAGTGAGACAGCGCCGGCCATGCACCGCGCAATAGCGAGACCGCCACGCCGCCCAATATGAGTAACACCAGGATCGCCGCGGTCAGCGTGGCGGAACGGAATATTCTTTCGAAAATCAGCTGCTTTGCGGCGTGCCTCGGATCAATGATCGCCACGATGTCAGTTCCGCTCCGCGTTGCGCAAAAGTAGCTCGGGCCCGGCATATTGCTACGCCGGGCCCGATCTACCGTATCTTATCCACTTAAATCTTGGCTAGCTAATCTGCGAGGTCACCGTTACTTGCCGCTCCAAAGCGGGCGGCCGCCAGAGGTAATTTGAGTCGTCCACGTTTTTTGCACCTGGGAAATCAATGCGGCGGGCAGGGGCACATAGTCGAGCTCGGCCGCCATACTCGCGCCGTCCTTGTACGCCCACGCAAAAAACTTCAGCGCCTCGTTGACCGATGCGGCATCGTCCGGCTGCTTGTAAACCAGAATAAAACTGGCGCCGGTGATGGGCCAGCTCTTCGCGCCGGGTTGGTCGGTCAATATCAGGAAGTAACTGTCGGCACCGGCCCAATCGGCCGTCGCGGCGGCGGCCTGGAACGACTCGGCGCTTGGGGCCACGGCGTTGCCGGCTTTGTTGGTCAGAGTGGTGAAAGACATCTTGTTTTGTTTGGCGTACGCGTATTCAACGTAGCCGATCGCGCCGTCGGTCTGCGTGGTCATGTTCGCCACGCCCTCGTTGCCCTTGGCGCCGATGCCGACCGGCCACTGTACCGAGGTGTTCGCGCCGATACTGGATTGAAATTTAGGGCTGGTTTTCGACAAATAGTCGGAGAACAAGAAATTCGTTCCGGATCCGTCCGAACGGTACACGGGCGCGATCGCCGTGCCGGGCAGCGTCAGTTTGGGATTGAGTTTCTTGATCGCTGCATCGTTCCATTGCGTGATGTCGCCCATATAAATGGCGGCAACCGTGGCGCCGTCCAAATGCAATTGACCCGGGCCAACACCTTTGATGTTCACCACGGGTACCACCCCACCGATAATCATGGGAAATTGAATCAGTCCGGAGGACTTCAAGTCGTCGGGTTTGAGAGGCATATCCGACGCGCCGAATGTCACGGTCTTGGCCTTGATCTGCTTGATCCCGCCGCCGGACCCGATTGACTGGTAATTGAGACCGATGCCGGTGAGCTTCTTGTAGGCATCGGCCCACTTGGCGTAAATCGGGTAGGGAAATGTCGCGCCGGCGCCCGAGATGTCCGCGGCGGAGGCCGCCAGGCTCAACGAGGCTGCGACGCCCAATATCAGAAGGCGTTTAACTATTTTCATCGATGGCCGCTCCAGTTGGATTCCCGCCTTTAGGCTCAGTTGCGGCCGAAAGACTAGGTTGACGAAGGATTATCGGGACGGTATGTGAAACTTTTGTGACAAGCTAATGGAGACAGGGACTTAGCCTCGAAAGTCGGGGAATTGAAGAGTCACTGGCTAGCGGGGCTGGTGGGGTCTCATGGCCGCGGTACGGCCATGAGACCCCTGAACCAGAACGGGTCGATGGATTAGAAGGAGAACCGCATGCCGATGGCCGGGTCGATCATGCTCGTATTGATGTATCCATTGGCGAGACCGTGCGACACGTTCGACCACATGATGCCGGCATAGGTGTCGAAGCGCTTGGTGAAGTGATAGTCGACCGACGTGGATACCGCGTGGAAGTTTCCGCTGCACGAACCGCTGGCGACGGTTGAGCAGCCCGCCAGGGCGCCGGTCGCGAACGCGTTTTGCTTTTCTCCGTAATAGGCGAGCGCGACGGTGAGTTCCTGCGTTGGCGAATACCGGGCGCCGGCCCAGTACACTTGCAGGATCTTGTCGGCCGCATTATAGGTCGTGTTACTCACGGCTCCCAGCGTGTAGCCGCCGATGTCGTCAAATCCCACCGCCAAGGGAATCGAGGGCTTCATATAGGTGATGTGCTGGTAGCCGCCAAATGCGGTCACCGGGACCACGGGGATGGCGTACAAGGCCATGGCTCCATAAGAGGCGTTGTCCGAGATCGTGCCGGAGACCGAGGTGCTGGGAGAGAGGCCCAATCCCGGCAAGGTCGCCAACTGCGCGGCGCTCAAGGTATTGACCGAAACCGCATCCTTCATCTTGGTGTAGAACCCATCGACGGACACGCCCGCGTAATCCGCCCCGAGCGCCACTTCGTACCCGGAGAAGGCCTCGCCGCTGCCGGCGATGGCATAGTTTGCCGCCGAGGAGCCTTGAGTTTTGTATTGTGCGCCAACGTGAACCATGTTGAAGAAGCTGTTCGAGTACTTGATCGAGCCGTCGAGTCGCCGATCCTGCGTGTCGCCGCCGCCGGCGGGAGTGCCGGACAATCCGAGCAGCGAGAAGGCATATGAGGTCTGCTGCGGATCGTATTTGGCGATGAGGTCCGCGAGCGTCGAGTTCTGACGGCCGAACGTAATGGTTCCCCAGGTGGGAGAGCTGATACCCGCGAAGGCTTGCTCGAACGGTTGCCCGGCGATGCTCGAATCGATGTTCGTGCTCTGATTGTTGAGCGCACGGCCGTTGTTCTGCGCAACCGACTTGAGGGCGTCGGTGATCTGGCCCGATGCGGGATTGAAGTAGGTCTCGACCTTGAACACGGCCGACCAGTCCAAAAAGTGCAACGGCTCTTTGCCCTGCAGACCGACTCGCGACTGGCTCATGCCGTTGGAGGTCACACCGGACACGGCATTGTTGCTGTTCTTCTGCACGATATCGGAGCCGCCCGAGATGAAGTAGTTGCTGAAGGGCGCGCCGTGGTTTTCATACTGAAGGTCCAAGTCGACGATGCCGTAGAGCGTAATGCCATGCCAGGTCAAACTATCGTCCGTCACGGGCGCAGGCGAGCTCGTGGTTCCAGCCTGCGCGGCGCTTCCCGCCACCAGCAGTGCACCGGCCAGGAGGCTTCCGCCCAGATACGAAAGTCCGCGACTTCCGCCGGCTTGATTGGGCTTCATCGCAGCGGCAATGATTGGGTTGAAATTCCTCACGTTGAACTCCATTGGTTTCTAAATTCGGTTGGTCGGTTGCATTCGAGCCACAAGTGAAGATCCGTTTGCCCTTTATTGGTTCCCGGGCTGGTAGAGATCTTGCCGTTCGCGGTTCGTTGCGCTTCACGGCGCAAGCGCCGGCTTCAGTTGGTGCCTAGCCACTATAATTCGCCTCATATATTACAGCCATATGACAAAAGATACCAATTAGCGACAAAAGACGGTCTGTGGGGGATCTCGAGATCCTGGCTGTCGGCGCGTGCAGGGGCCGCAAACCAGGTTGCGCGGCATCGCCCGGCACTAGATTATTGCGCCGCAGCAGTCGCCAATCGCGGTTGGTGTCGAAAGAATTGAAAGCATATGGCGTGTTTGCAACACCCGCCGCGCGGGGGAGCAGCTGCGTGAATCGAGCGCGGGCTATTTGGAGTTATCGATGTACAGGAGATTCCGCACCTCGATCACGCCCGACGCCTGCTCCGCGATGCTCTGACCCTCGCTGATCAGCGCGGGCGTCGACACCAGACCCCTCAGGTAAACTACCCCATGAATGGTCTGAACGTTGATCTGGTTTGCTCCGAATGCGGGGCTCTGCGCGAGGAGAGTACGCACCTCGTCGGTGATCTTGGCGTCCGCGGTGCACTCGGGCGTCCCGCACTTGCCGAAAGCGGCACATCCCGTTAGAGCGGCCGTCAGGCAGACGACGAGCGCCGTGGCGCGCATCGATGCGTATATCCGAAATACCGTTCGTTGCTGATGGATCATGTGATGTTAACCAAGCCCTTACCTACCGCGTCTAGCATAGCGCACGGGAGGGGTGCCGCTCCAAGGCGCGCAGCCACCAGGCGAGCGCGGCGTGCTTTCAGGCCTGGTAATCGGCCGCCACGGTCTGGTCGGCGCGTTCCTTGCCGGCAGCGAAGGCGTTGAACACGGGCGTAAGCACGATGGCCACCACCAGATTGAGAATCACGCTGTACACCGCGCTATAGCCCGGAAAGGTGTGCTCACCGATGTGCAGCGGATAGGTGTTCGTCAACTTCACCGCATAGGCCATCCAGGTTCCGGCAGTCGTCCCCACTGCCCAGCCTACGAGCAGCGCCCAGGAATTGAACCAGCGTGTGTAGGCGCCGAGCATCACCGGCGGCAATGTTTGTATGATCCAGATGCCGCCCAGCAGCTGCAGTTGAACGGCGTATTGCGTGGGCACGAACAAGATGAAGATCAGAGCGCCGCCCTTGACGATCAGCGAGGTCAGTTTGGCGACCTGCGATTCCTGCTTGTCGGTGGGATTCTTGTTGATGAACTCTCGATGGATGTTGCGCGTGTACAAGTTCGCCGCAGCGATGGACATGATGGCCGCCGGCACGAGGGCGCCGATGCCGATGGCGGCGAACGCCACGCCGGCAAACCAAGCCGGAAAACTGTGCAGCAGCAGCGCGGGGACGGCAAAGTTGTTGCCGAACTGTTTGAAGCCCGCGGCATATTCCGGCAGTTTATCCACGCCGCTGGCAATGACGAAGAAGCCGAACAGCGCCAGCAGTCCCAGCATGAACGTGTAGCCGGGCAGCATGGCGGCGTTGCGCCGGATAACCCTGCCGCTGCTCGCGCTCAAGATGCCGGTGAGAGAATGCGGATACAGGAAAAGGGCCAGCGCAGATCCCAACGCCAGCGTTGCATAGCCGCTGTACGAGCCGGTGGTATTGGGCCCCGGCACCGCCAACAAGAGCTTCTGCGCGGGCACGGCTGAAAATATTTTTCCAAAGCCGCCGAGTTCGTAGGGAATGATGATGACCGCGGCGATGGCGGTGATGTAAATCAGAAGATCCTTGACGATGGCGATGGAAGCCGGTGCGCGCAGTCCGCTGGAATACGTGAACGCCGCGAGAATCACAAACGCGAGGAACAGCGGCAGATCGGCCATCAGTCCCGTCCCGGAAATGCCGAGCGCGCCGATGACCACCTGCAGGCCCACGAGCTGCAGGGCGATATAGGGCATGGTTGCGACGATGCCCGTGATCGTGACCGCCAGGGCCAGCCAGCGGTTGCCGAAGCGGCCCTTCACGAAGTCACCCGCCGTGATGTAGCCGTGCTTGCTGCAGACATTCCACAGGCGCCGGAAGATGAGAAACATCAACGGATAAATAATGATGGTGTACGGGACGGCGAAGAAGGCGACCGCACCCGCGCCGAAGGCGAGCGCCGGAATCGCAATGAAGGTGTAGGCGGTATATACATCGCCGCCCACCAAGAACCAGGTGATCACGGTGCCGAAACGCCTGCCGCCCAAGCCCCACTCGTGCAGCATCTCGAGGTTGCCCTTGCGCCAATGAGCTGCCGCGAATCCGAGCCAGGTGATAAAACCAAACAACAAGACGAAAATCGTCAGCGCAATCCAGTTCACTTCCTGCACGGGCGTCCCCTCTCAAACTGCTTATTGTTTATTCTTCGACGCAGAAATAGACGATCGCCGTGAACACGGCACTGACGATCACCCACAGCAGCTGGAACCAATAGAAAAACGGGATACCGAACAGGTAGGGCTCGGCCCGGTTGTACAAGGGCGGCCAAAGGGCGACGGCGAACTGGATGACGAAGAGCAGGTACCACCAGCTCCAGCCGCCGCGCTTTCTCTCAGTGTTCATCGCGAGACCTCCCGCTTATCCTTATGGTCTGATCCTACGCGCGTTGAGAGGGGAAAGGGAAGCTTCGAGGCACGGAAGACGCAGTGCCGTCACTGCGCGAGCAGAAGCTCCAGCGTGCGCAGGTAAATGCGATGCAGGCCGTCAATGTCGGCCACGCGAACGCATTCGTTGACCTTGTGGATGGATTCATTGATGACGCCCAGTTCGATCACCTGCGCACCCATTGGGGCAATGAACCGCCCGTCCGAGGTGCCGCCGCCGGTGGTGAGCTTGGGGTTGATCTTCAATTGCTCTTGCACGGCGCGCGCGGCAGCCTGCGACAGCGCGCCGGGAATCGTCAGAAACGGCTGACCGGAAATGAACCACTCCAAACTGTACTTGACGCGGTGGCGCTGCAAGATTTCTTCGACAATCTGCTTCAAGCTATCGACGGTTTGTTCGGTGGAGAAACGCAGGTTGAACCGTGCCCGCAGTTCGCCGGGGATCACATTCGGCGCACCCGTTCCGGCGGAAATATTCGAGACTTGAAAAGTGGTGGGTTGAAAGTGCTCGTTGCCATTATCCCAGACGCGGGCGGCCAATTCCGCGAGCGCCGGCGCCAGCGCGTGCACGGGATTGTCGGCCAGCTGCGGATAGGCGATGTGTCCCTGAATCCCATGGACCGTCAGACGCCCGCTCAAACTGCCGCGTCGGCCGATTTTGATGGTATCGCCCAGCGTGTTCTCGCTCGAGGGTTCGCCGACCAGGCACCAGTCGATGCTCTGCCGGCGCTCGCGCAGCACTTCGACCACCCGGCGGGTGCCATCGACGGACGGCCCTTCCTCATCGCTGGTGATCAGGAAGGCAATGGTGCCGCGATGCTCGGGGTACTTTCCGATGAATTCCTCGCTGGCGGTCAACATGGCGGCTAAGCCGCTTTTCATATCGGCCGCGCCGCGGCCATAGAGCACGCCATCGCGGATGACCGGCTGAAACGGATCTGAGCGCCATTCATCCAGAGGCCCGGAAGGAACCACATCGGTGTGGCCGGCAAAGCAAAAAACGGGAGCGCCGCTGCCGCGCTTCGCCCAAAAATTATCGACCGGACCGAAGCGCAGGCTTTCGACATGAAATCCCACGGCCGTCAGACGCTCGATCAGCAGCGCTTGACAGCCTCCATCGGTGGGACTCACCGATTGACGCGCAATCAGCGCTTCAGTCAATTGCACGGTAGCCGACATCAGAAGCGCAGCACCGGCGGTTGACGTCGCAAGTTGACCCACAACGCCCAGGCGCCCAGAACCAGCGCGCTGATCAAGACCCACGCCGGCATGGCGAGGCCGAGGAATGTCCAGGTGACTTTGGCGCACTCACCGGATCCGGTGAGCACCTTGACCAGCACTTCGCTCAAAGAAAACACTTTGAGCATGAAGTCTAGCGAGGCGCCGCAGGCCGGCACGGCATCGGGCGGCAGGCTTTGAATATACAGGTGGCGCAGCGCAACGCCGATGGTGGCGAGCGCCGCGAGCGTCAGGATCACTGCGTACACGCGCCTGCCGAAGGCCTCCGGGTCGTGCAGCGTCGCGACCAGGAAAATCACGCATAGCACGAAGATGCCGATTCTTTGAAAAATGCACAGCGGACAGGGGTCCAGATGCATCACGAATTGAGCGTAGTAGGCGTAGGCCAGGAGGCCAACGCAAGCCAGGAATCCGAGAAGGTTCCCGCGCCGCGCCGTCATCAGCGACGCATGAGCGCGTGCGCCGCGTCGATCTGCTTGGCAACGTCCTCGAGCGAGGAATGGCGGATATCCTTGCCGTGCACCATGTAGATCACATATTCGCAAATGTTTTTTGCGTGATCGCCGATGCGCTCCAAGGCACGCACGATCCACATGATCTCCAGCGCACGGCGGATGGTGCGCGGGTCCTCCATCATGAAGGTGATGCATTGCCGCTGAATGGACTCGTACTCTTCGTCCACCATCTTGTCTTCCTGGGCGGTTTTCAGCGCCGCCTGGGAATCCATGCGCGCAAAGGCGTCCAAGGCATCGTGCACCATCTGCGCAACCTGCCGGCCCAGATGCTTCACTTCGCGGTATTTGTCAGCCGGCCGCTCCATCGTTGCCAGACGCGAGGCGATATAGCCGATCTTCTCGCCCTCATCGCCGATGCGTTCGAGATCGGTGATGGTTTTGATAATGGCGACGATCACCCGCAAGTCGCCGGCCGCCGGCGCGCGAATCGCCAGGATGCGGCTGCATTCCTCGTCGATCGACAACTCCATGCCGTTGACCTTGTAATCGTCCGTGGCAACCGATTCGCCCAATCGGCTGTCGCCTTCCACCAAGGCCGTGATCGCCTTGTGCAGCTGCTGCTCGACGAAGCCGCCCATCTGCAGCACTTGATTGCGCACCTTTTCCAAGTCTTCGTTGAAGCGGCGGGAAATGTGATGGGTAAGATCGGCGGTTTCCATAGATTTGACCTTGAAGCACACTCTTAAAGGCGTGCAGCGTTCGTTTACATCCGATTGCAGCCTACGTCAACCGTGTACATCATATATGTGACTTTCATGCACTCGCGGCCGCGCCCGCGGCGTTCTGCATCTCCAGCCTCCAGACGCGCTGCTCCGGAAAATGACAGGTGAAGGTGCTGCCCTTACCCTCGATACTTTGGACATCGAGCCATCCGCCATGGCGCTGCAACGCGTGCTTGACGATGGCCAGGCCCAAACCTGAGCCGCCCTGGCCGCGCGAGCGCCCCGCATCGACCCGGTAGAAGCGCTCAGTCAGCCGCGGGATGTGCTCCGCGGGGATTCCGATGCCGCTGTCGATGACGGAGAAATGGGCGCCCTCTTCGTCCGCCCACCAGCGCATGCGTACGGTGCCCTCCGGCAGCGTGTATTTCACGGCGTTGACCAGCAGATTCGTAAATGCGGATTCGATCTCGTGGGCCGATCCGTACAGGCCGTCGCCGCTGTCCAATTCGAGCTGCACTTGCCGCGGACGATCCGGGCTGCTGAGCGCGTCGCGATGCAGCCGTTCGAGCATTCGCGGCACGTCGACCGGATCGCGCGTCGCCTCGCCGTCCGCGGACTCCAGACGCGACAGCTCGAGCAGGTCCGCGATAATGGCATTCATGCGCTGCGCTTGTGCCCGCATGTCCCTGATCGGTCCGCCCCAGGCCGGATCGACCGATGGATCCTCGGCGAGCGTATCCAAGTATCCGGAAATCACGGTCAAAGGCGTGCGCAATTCGTGCGAGGCGTTGGCGACGAAGTCCTTGCGCATCGCCTCCAGGCGCATTTGACGGGTCACGTCGCGCACCAGCAGAAGCGACTGGCCGCCCCCGTAGGGCACCATCTGCAGCGCCAGAAACATGTCCATCTGCACCGGCGGGCGAATCACCAGGGGCAGCGCAAAATCATCGCCGTGCAGATAGTGCGCAAACTCGGGCGCTCGAATCAGGTTATCGATTCGCAACCCCACATCGACCGGTCTGCGCAGCCCCAAGAGCCGCGCCGCCTGGCGATTGAACCAGACGATTTCGTGTTGCGGACTCAAAATGATCACCCCATCGGGCAGCGCCGCGGTCGAGCGGCGCAGCTCGCGATACAGCTGCACCAGGCGCTGCTTGTGGTACTGCTTGCGCCGATGCAGGCGGATGACCTGCGCAATGATGTCGCCCCAGATTCCGCCGATATTGGGCGGATCGATTTGCGATCGCAGCCGCAGCCAGCGGTCGACGCGGTACAAATTCAGCAATTGCCAGGCAAGATAGAAGCAGGCTGCGCCCAAGATCCACAGCCAAATAGGCCCTATCAGCAGACCCAGGCACAGGCCCAACAGCAAAATGCCCGCGAGCCGCGCGAGCGCGAAGGTCCACATCGCTGCCATGGGCTAGGAGCCTGCTCGGTTAGGCGTCTCGCGTCGAAAATCGATATCCCGCGCCACGCACTGTTTGCACCAACTTTTCCAGTGAAAATGGTTCGAGCGCCTTTCGCAATCTGCGAATGTGCACATCCACGGTGCGCTCCTCGACGTAAGTATTACCCCCCCAGACACGGTCCAGCAACTGACCGCGCGTAAATACCCGTTCCGGATGGGTCATGAAGAAATGCAGCAGGCGGTATTCGGTGGGGCCCAAGGCAATTTCCCGCTCCCCGGCGCTCACTCGGTGGCTCGAGTCGTCGAGTTTCAAACCGTCGACCTCGACGATGTCATCCGCGCCGGCTGGCGCCGCCCGCCGCAACACGGCCTGAATCCGCGCCAGCAGTTCGCGCGGCGAAAAAGGCTTCGTGATGTAGTCATCCGCGCCGCCCTCGAGACCGTTGACCTTATCCTGCTCCTCGGCCCGTGCGGTCAGCATGATCACCGGAATTTCCTCGGTATCCTTGGCGCGCTTGAGCGAACGCGTCAGCTCCAGGCCGCTCATGTCCGGCAGCATCCAGTCAATGAGCATGAGATCGGGCCGCACGTCCACGATCCTTGCGCGTGCCTCCCGGCAATCCTCCGCTTCCCGAACCTCGTATCCGGCGCGCCGCAACCCGAACGCAATCATGTCGCGTATGGGTTTTTCGTCTTCGACGATGAGGATGCGCCTGGCAGACATAGGTTAGTCCCTTGATTCGAAAGCCGAGTATTACAGACTTCGATTGTGACACTTCCGTTACAACGGCGATGGTGCCGCCCTTTCCGCCTCGGTGAAGGCTACTTTATCTCTCAAGTAGAGCGGCTTGAGATCAGCTGCGTCGAGTGCACCGCCTGCTTTGAGGCGCAGAGCTCCGAGGCGGGCGATCTCCCTGGCATTCGGCAGGACAGCGCTTCGCGCCGCATCGGTCGTCAGTCCAGGAAGGGTCGCCAGAACCGGATAGGCCGAAAATCCGCGGCCAACACCGATGTAATGCGCGCCAGGGTCCAATGACACCTTGTCGGGCCGTCCCACTTGCAGCGCACCGCTTTGCAGCACAGCGCACTCGATGTCCCAGGCGAAGCAACCCCAATAGACCTCTCCCATGCGGGCGTCGAGACATGTGAGGGCGCGGCTGCCGGGACCGTCGAGCACCTGCAGCGCCAACGCCTCCAGTGTCGTGACGGGCACCACCTTGAGGTCTGCGCCGAATGCCAGGCCTTGCGCGACCGCCACGCTGATTCTGACGCCGGTGAAGGCGCCCGGACCGATACTGGCGGCGATGCCATCGAGCATCGAGAGGGAGACTTGCGCTTCGGCCATCACTTCTTCCGCCATGCTCAAAATCTTCACGGCGGTGCTCTTGCCGGATTCGATCGTCCGGCCGATGAGCGCACCGTTTGCCAGCAGCGCCACGGAGCAGGCCTCGGTCGCGGCATCGAGCGCGAGCACTCGCATCAAGTCGCCTGCACGGCCGGCACGGGGGCCTGGCGCTTGCGCAATCGATCTCGCAGGAACTCGGCCGCGAGGGCCACATCGCTCACCACGGGACTCGGCGGCATCGACTCCAGAAACACTCGCCCATAGGCCTTGGTCTTGAGGCGCGGATCGCCGAGAACGATCACGCCGAAATCGTCGAAATCGCGGATCAGCCGCCCGACGCCCTGCTTCAACGCCAGCACCGCCTGCGGCAATTGATATTCAAAGAAGGGATTGCCCCCGCGCCGGCGAATGCCCTCGAGTCGGGCTTTCAACAGCGGATCGTCAGGGGCGGCGAAGGGAAGCTTATCGATCGCAACGATGGAGAGCGCGTCGCCCTTGACATCGACGCCTTCCCAAAAACTACCCGTGGCCAGCAGCACGGCGTTGCCGAGGTCCCGAAAGCGGTTCAGCAAGGCTTCACGCGGCGCCTCGCCCTGCACCAACACGGGGAAAGGCGGATTGGGAAAGCGCGCTTTCAGCGCCCGCACCCCTTCCGCCAAGCCGCGATAGCTGGTGTAAAGGAGGAACGCGCGGCCGCCGCAAGTTTCGATGAGCGGCGCACACGCCTCGATGAATTTGTCCGCGAACGTAGGGTCCTGCGGATCCGGCATGCGCGGGGGCAGAAACAGCCGCGCTTGGTCGCGATAATCAAAGGGACTGTCGATGCACAGCGTGCGCGCGTCGGGCAGTCCGATCCTCTCGGCAAAATGTGAAAAATCCGTGGCGATCGCGAGCGTCGCGGAAGTAAAGATCCACGCGCAGGGACGGGACTCGACGTACTCGCGCAGACGCTCCGCGATTTCAAACGGCGTGAATTGCAGCGTCAGTCCATTCGCCCCGGCCTCCACCCAGCGCAGGCCCGCGTCCTCCGAGAGCTCGCGCAAGCAGGCGAGCGCATTGGCTAGATGCGCCGCACGGCGCGCGCAATTGGCGGTGCCCGCGCCGCCGCCCAACCCCTCGAGCTGTCCGCCCAAGGTGCTCAAGGCGGTTTCGATTTCCGGCAGTGCGTCCAGGAACGCGTCAGACAGCTCGGCCCACTCATAACGCCCCGCCGCGCGATTTAGCGCAAATCTCAATCCGTCGAGGTGGCCATCGATGGCCAGCACCGCCTCAACCAATGCGGGCGCGCGGATCGCCGCTGCCGCAAGTTCTGCGGTAATGTCCCGCATCAGCACTTGAACCTGGCGCACCGACCAGGTCTGCCCGAAGAATTGCGCCGCGATATCCGGCACTTGGTGCGCCTCATCCAGAATGACCGCTTCGGCGCCGGGCAGCAGATCGCCGAAGCCCTCGTCCTTGAGAGCCAGGTCGGCCAGCAACAAGTGGTGATTCACCACGACGATATCGGCCGCTTGCGCATTGCGGCGGGCTTCAATCACATGGCAGCGCGAATACTGCGGGCATTCCTGGCCGAGACAGTTTTCGCGTGTCGAGGTGATGCTGGGCCAGATCGGGGATTGTTCCGGCAGGTCGGTGAGCTCGGCAAGATCGCCGCTCTTGGTCGTCGCAGCCCAGCGCGACACGCGCGCGAGCAGCCGCGCCACGCTGCCCTCCGGGCCCAGCAACGAGCCTTGCTGGGCGGCAAGCTCCAACCGATGGCGGCACAGATAATTTGTGCGGCCCTTGAGCAGCGCGAGTTTGGCGGGCAGTCCCAGCGCTTTTGCCAGCATCGGCACGTCGCGGCGAAACAGCTGGTCCTGCAGCGTGCGGGTACCGGTGGAAATAATGACGCTGCGCCCGGAGAGCAAGGCCGGTATGAGATAGGCAAACGTCTTGCCCGTGCCGGTGCCGGCTTCGACAATCAGCGGTTCGAGTCGGGCCAGCGCGGCCCCCACTGCTTTGGCCATCACCGCCTGCTCGGGTCGATAGGCGTAGTCCGGCAGCGCCCGCGCCAGCGGACCGCCCAGGGTAAAAACGTCTTGATAGTCGGTATTCATTCGGTTGATTGCTTGCGCCGCTTAAGCGTAGACGAAACGACGCCGACTATTTCACCCGTGCGCGAAATCGCAGGAACGCGACGGATTTGGCTTTCAACGCATTTTTCAGCTGCCAGCGGATATGGGTGTAGTCGGCCGCGGTGGCCGCACGCGGTTGGCCCCCCGGTTCCTGAATCTTTAAATTCTCCGGCACATCGAAGCTGCGGCCGGCGTCGACCGAATAGGTGATTTCGGTCCCGGGACCCACCGCTGAATCGGGCGCGTAAGTCATGTGCGTCGGGATGGGGTAGGTCACGACCGGTCGCGCCACGGTGGTCGACGCCGTGTTGCGCACTTCGAGGGTATAAATAACGGTGTCGCCCGAGACCACGCGGTCGGCGGGAATCACTTTGGTGGTTTCCCCGCCCGGGCTCGGGCTCGAGTGCTCCACCTCTGCGATCGCCCTGATGCTAATCGGATCCGGCGCCGCGAGGCATTTGACGCCGATGAGCATACCGGCGGCGACCAGTAATCCACGCGTTGGATACAAGAGCGGTCTGTACATATTGTCAGTCTACTTCATGTCAAACAGGTGCGTCATATAAAATAATAATAATCAATCTGTTACAGATTATTTGATATCTTAATTCTACCTTCAATCCGCGCTTTTCGCGCGTCGATAAATATTTTTCGCTGTCGGAGATATCTCACGCCACCTGAGGAGTTGGCGCGCTCACACCCATCTGTCATCCTTATCGGTCTATCAAGCTTTCTTCTAGGGACCACCAATGGCCACAGCACCTCAGCACGTAACCCTCGCCGCGATGAATCATGATGTCGGAGCGTGGGTGGATGAAGTTGCCAAACTCACGCAACCGGAGAAAATCCATTGGTGCGACGGCAGCGAGGCTGAATTCGAAACCCTGAAGCGCGAGCTGATTGCCGACAAACAATTGTTGCCGCTCAATCCACAAAGCTTTCCCGACTGCGTTCTGTCCCGCTCGAACCCCTCGGACGTCGCTCGCGTTGAACACCTCACCTTCGTTTGCACGGTGAATGAGGAAGATGCCGGTCCCAACAACCACTGGATCGCACCCAAACAAGCTCACGCGCAAATGGACGCCCTGTTCGCCGGCTGCATGAAAGGGCGCACGCTTTATGTGGTGCCTTACTGCATGGGCCCGATCGACTCGCCCTTCTCGCGCGGCGGTGTCGAGATCACGGACAGCGCCTATGTCGTGCTCAAT
>Ga0307474_10001423_pt1 | contig 17416 bp, 9 predicted proteins | sample atmos_gasesECM1C_2_FD_203312 | JGI IMG/M metagenome (GOLD analysis project Ga0307474, IMG submission 203312) | Hardwood forest soil microbial communities from Morgan-Monroe State Forest, Indiana, United States - atmos_gasesECM1C_05 | ecosystem: Environmental > Terrestrial > Soil > Temperate... | reverse complement strand
CGGATGGAAAACCTTCTCAGCGGCGCACACATCCGTCTCGAGCCACTCACTCATCGACACGTTGAAGCTCTTGCCGCTGCGGCTGCGAACGAACCGTCTCTCTATCAGTGGAGCCCAGTCCCGCAAAATAAAGCTCAGGCCGAAGACTACGTCGACACCGCAGTGGCCTGGCGCGACGCCGGCACTGCGGTCGCTTACGCAATTGTCGACATCAACAATGACACTCTAATCGGGTCCTCACGCTTCTTTCATATCGAGCGCTGGTCCTGGCCCCAGGGCCATGCTCGCCACGGGCGCGCTCATCCCGATGCGTGTGAAATCGGGTACACATGGTTCGCGCGCTCCGCTATTCGCACTGGCGCAAACACTGAGGCAAAACTTTTGATGCTCACACACGCATTCGAAAGCTGGCAAGTATTTCGCGTGTGCTTCCACACGGACGCTCGCAATCAACGTTCACAAGCCGCGCTCGAGCGCATTGGCGCGAAGTTCGAAGGCATTCTTCGTTCCCACCGAATGGCCGCGGATTTTATTGCTCGCGATTCCTTCCGCTATTCCATCGTCTCCGCAGAATGGCCTGCAGCAAAAGATCGACTCATCAAGCTTCTGAATCGCCGTTCGTAAACTCAATTCGTTTGGCCTAGGAAGCACCGAAACGTATCTGCGCCGTGTTGTTGTTGTGGCGTTCGCGTTTGTCCAAGCCCTATGGCCGTTGGATTCGCATCGCACCATGGAAGGTTGCCTGCGCGGCCAACGAAGTTAACCATGGTTCACATAACATTACACCTGTCTTTTTGGCCAGTGTTTATGCGGGTTTCCGACACTTACGAGAATGCGTAGATGAGCGTTCCTCGCATTCCATTTGTAGTAGGCGCAAGAAAACACTTTTACGGTATGCCACTGATTTTGCTTGTCGACCCATGCGTACAAGTGTGGAGATCGAACTGCAATGTAGTGGATAACGGTTTCTGTGTTGAGTCAGGAGTGCATGTCTGTGACGCGAAAAACACGGAGATCAAATTCAGCTAAGTGGAAGGATTGAGTAATATGCAGCACAAACTTATAACAACGTTGCTTGTTTTGTTTGTTGTCGCAGCGTCGTTGCCATTCTCAGCTCAGACGATGACCACGGGGGAATTGGCTGGAACGATCACCGATCCCTCTGGAGCGGTGGTTCCAAACGCGAACGTTTTATTGAAGAGCCTGGATGAAGGTTCAATAGTCAACGTCAAAACGAATTCGAACGGCTATTACCAGTTCTCTTATTTGAAACCCGGCAACTACAGCGTCACCGCGAACGCGTCTGGATTCCAGTCGTCGCAGAAAAGCGTTGCGGTTGCCTTGGGCGCAAGCGCCGCTCTCAACCTTCAGCTCACTGTTGGCAGCTCTGCCACCACGGTTGAGGTCACGGGCGCAGCTGCAGCGATCGAAACGGAAGATGCTAACCTTACGGCAAATTTCGACGTCAAACAGGTGGAGCTACTCCCCAACCCCGGCAACGACTTGTCAGCTGTGGCACTAACAGCACCCGGTGTCGTGATGAATACTACAGGTGGAGCAATGTTTGGTGGCGGCAATTTCGAAGTCAACGGCTTGCCTGCTACTTCCAACCTGTTTACTCTCGATGGCTCCAACGACAACGACCCTTTCTTTAACGTCAACAACAGTGGCGCCACCAACTTAAGTTTAGGGTTGAACGATGTTCAGGAGAGCTCGGTTGTCTCGAACGGTTATAGCGGCGCTTATGGCGGCCTGGCTGGGGCCAACGTCAACTACGTAACTAAGTCCGGCTCCAACGCTTTTCATGGCAATGCGATTTATTGGTGGAATGGCGACATACTGAATGCCAATAACTATTTCCGTAATCAGGCGAACGCAATCGCGGGCAGTCAGATCGATCCGCGCCCGTTTGTGAATGACAACCAGTACGCTGCGTCAATCGGTGGCCCAATTAAGAAGGACAAAGCCTTTTTCTTTTTTGACCTGGAAGGCTTGCAACTGGCAATACCGTCACCCCAGACATTGTTTGTTCCCACTCCTGCGTTTCAATCCGCCGTTATTGGGAACCTGAATACGCTAGGGCTGTCCGGTTCAGTTCCTTACTACCAGACGGTATTCGGCCTTTATAACCGCGTCTCTCAGGTTGGCGGGTCGGTGCCCCTTGGCGGGGGATGCAACGATGCCACATTGGTGAACGGGATCACATTCGGCGCGGGCAATCCCTGCGCTCTTCAGGTCCAGGCCGCTCTTCAGGCCCACACGCACGACCGGCTCTATGTTGGCAAGGTTGACATCAACTTGACCCATAATGACAAGCTTTTCGTGCGCGTCGAAAAAGAGCACGGGCTGCAAGCCTCCTACACTGACGGAATCGATCCCGCGTTCAACCAGATCAGCGATCAGCCTCAATGGCAGACACAGATTGGCGAGACCCACGTTTTCGGTTCCACAAAAGTCAACGACTTTAAGGCATCGCTGCTTTGGTACAGTGCCATCTTTGGCCCGCAGAACGAAGCCGCCGCTATCGCAGCCCTGCCGGGCTTCAACGGCAAATCCGAAACGCTTGCTCTTAACGATGGAACTTTGTCGTCCCTCAATCCCGACAATTTTTTCTTCCCCCAGGGCCGCAACATCACCCAATACCAGTTCGTGGATGACTTCAGTTGGATCGTCGGCCGGCACAACTTCAGAGTTGGGGTCAACTTTCACCGCGACGATGTCTCGGACCACAACTTCTCGAACATAACTCCGCTCGTTCTCGGGCTCTCACTCAACGGTTTTGCAACAGGTGGAGTCGGCGGAAGCGCGATCATACAAAACTTCCCCTCCAGCACAGACAATCCGATCGCCCTCTACCAGGCGGGCTTCTACGGTTCGGACGATGTAAGGGTCACGAACAATCTGAAACTGACGCTGAGCTTGCGGCTCGATCACCTCTCGAATCCAGTGTGCCAGACCAACTGCTTCCAGAGGCTTGTCCCAGGCGCTTTCGGCGATAGCTCAGCCCCGCTGAACACCGCCATTCTCGCCAACCAGCACCAGGCCTTTCCTTCGGTAACGGCGGTTGTGGCCCAGCCCAAGATCGGCTTCGCATGGTCGCCAATGGGATCGCAGAAAACGGTGATCCGCGGTGGTATCGGAATCTTTGGCGACGCACTGCCGACCGGCGCCATCGACAGCTTCACCCAGAACGCACCTCGCGATCCGTCCTTTACAATCGGCGGGGGATTTATCTCGCCGAATCAGACTGGTCCATTGGGCGCCACCTGTACCGCGAACTGCACGGTGTATCAGGAAGCCTTGGCTGCTGACGCCAGCTTCAACGCAAACTATGCCAGCGGCGGACCAGTAACCGCCGTCGGCTTCTTCAACTCTACTCAGGTTAAGGTGCCGGTCTACTACAAGTGGAGTTTGGAAGTGCAACGAGCCCTCGGTTGGCACACAACCTTGAACGTACTCTATGTCGGGAACCACGGCTCCCACGAGGAAATCTCGAACGGCGCCCTGAATGCCTTTTGTTGCAGCGCTGGCGAGTTTGCCAGCGGACAATTATCCTTTGCGAATTTTCCGACGACCGTGCCCGACTCGCGATTTGGAACCGTGCAGGATGCCGAAAACATCGCCAACTCGAACTACAACGGTCTTACGGTCACGGCGAACCACTCCTTTTCCGGAGGCTTCCAGTTCCAGGCCAGCTATACCTGGAGCCACGCTCTGGATGAGATTTCCAACAACTCGCTCTCTCCATTTGGCGTGAATACCGGAGGAGAGTTTGCGGATATTATCTTCCCCGAAAATCCCCGCAACATTCGCCAGTACAACTACGGCAATGCCGACTATGACATCCGGCATAACTTCGTCATGAACTATGTGTGGGACGATGCCTTCCGCCATATCACTCACGGCGGCCCGAACGCACTCGTGAAGGGCTGGACGTTCTCTGGCACGATCTTCGCGCACAGTGGTTCTCCGTTCACCGTTTACAGCTCAAACTACACTGGCACCTTGCAGGCGTTCAACAATTTTGGACCGGGAACTCAGTACATTTTCGCCAACGAGATCGGTGGCGCGGTTTCTTGCGGACCTTCTGCGGCAGCAGCTACTGCGGCGGGACCGAGCACTTGTGCGACAGCCGCGCAGTTCCCTGATCCAACCACAACCTTCGGAGACCAGCGACGCAACCAAAACCGCGGTCCCGGCTATTTCGATTCCGATTTCGCCGTGGAAAAAGGCTTTGGCATACCCAAATGGGAGAGCGCCAAATTCTCAGTGGGTGCGCGCTTCTTTAACATATTTAACCACCCCGATTTCGGCTTTCCCATCATGAACAACTCAAGTTCATCGTTTGGACATATCATCAACACCGTCAGCACTCCCACCAGCATTTATGGCTCTGGGCTGGGTGCCGACGCTTCGCCGCGAGTCATCCAACTGCAGGCGAAGTTAACCTTCTAGTTCGTCGAGATAGCCGAACTCTGGGCGGCGGATTTCGCTCTTCGAAAATGAAGAGCGGGATCCGCCGCGTTCACATGTAGCAGAAACTGTTTAGCAGGGTGCGGACTTCGCGAGGAAGAAATATCGACCTCGGCGGCTAAAGCCGCGTCGAATAGGGCTACTTATAGCGCGGCTGGAAGCCGCCGTCCCCTTTCAAAAACAGGCTGTCAAAACAGGCTTGCTAGCGGAGTTTCCAGAAGCCTGTTTGGGAGAAGCCGAACGACCTACTGCGCGGCAATCATCGGCACGGCCGCTAGCGCCGCCAGCAAACCGACAAACCTCCACCGCGTGAAGTGTTCTTTCAGAAAAACGCGTGCCAACAAAACCGTCACCGCTGGATACAGCGACGAAATCACCACCGCCTCGTCGAGCCGCCCGGTCTGGCTAGCCAGAACAAAAAATATGGTGCCGGCCGAATCGATGCCGCCGGTGACTACGCCCCACCCCACTCCGGATGCTGTGATCTCCCGAAGCCTGCCTTGCAGCAAAACGATCAAGCCGGTGACGATCAGGCCGCCGACCCGCGTCAACGTCGCCATCCACAAGGGTGAACCTTCCCCGGCCTGCCGAATGCACAGATAGAAGCCCGCAAACCCAAGTCCCGCCAGCACAGCGAGACCGATGCCTTCCGGCTTGCTTCCATCTTCAGCCCGAGTGATCAGCCAAAGTCCGGCAACCGCGAAGACGAAACCAACGATCGGAATCTTGCCCGGCAGCCCTTCGGTGAACATCGAAATGATCGTGGGAATCGCAGCGCTCAACACCGCGGCTACAGGCGCGGTGAGTCCCATTCTCCCCGAGGAAAGAGCACGATAGAAGACTGCGAGAGACGCTCCTCCAGAGATGCCGCCGGCCAACGCCCACGCGACACCCCGGCCCGACGGCAAAGCCGCGTGGCTCGCCAATGCCAGCGCCGCCACCAGCGCCAGGCCGCCAAGGTTGACCACCGCCGTAAAGACGAACGCGTTGGCGCGCCGGGTAAAATATCCGCCCAGAAAGTCGCTGGTTCCCCAGGCGCCCACAGCGGCCATGCCATAGGCAGCGGTCACAAATTGAGGAGCGGCAGACATGTTCGTCGAGGGTAACATGCCTCGTTAAAACCCAATGACAGCGGCGCATTGCAACGCCCCCCGCGCGGCCTTCGAAGTGGTAGACTCGTAGCAGATTTCCTGCGAGAGCCCAGGGTTTGATTGAACTGGCACCTTCGATTCTTTCGGCGGACTTTGCCCGTCTCGGCGAACAAGTACGCGCCGCGAGCGAAGGCGGGGCAAGTGTCGTTCACGTCGACATTATGGATGGGCATTTCGTTCCCAACCTTACGATCGGGCCTCCGGTGGTGAAGTCGCTGCGCAAAGTGACGAAGTTGCCGCTGGACTGCCACCTGATGATCGAGAACCCGGACGAATTTATCCCCGCATTTGCCGACGCGGGTGCGGATTGGATTTCGGTGCATCAGGAAGCCTGCTGGCACCTGAACCGCACGCTGCATCTGATCAAGAGTCACGATTGTCTGGCGGGGGTGGTGATCAATCCGGCAACTCCCGTGAGCGCTCTTGAGGAAGTTCTCGACATTGTCGACTATGTGCTGGTGATGTCAGTGAATCCGGGGTTCGGCGGGCAGAAATTTATTCCGGCCGCGTTGCACAAGATGCGCCGCCTGGCCGAGCTTCGCAGCCAGCGCCGGCTCGGCTACCGCATTGAGGTAGACGGCGGCGTGGCCCTCGAGACGGTGGGTGACGTTGTTCGGGCGGGCGCAGAAATTCTGGTAGCAGGCAACGCGGTGTTCGGCAATGGTGATCCAACCAGGAATGCGGAAGCGCTGCTAAAGGCGGCGACGGAGGCGGCGCTGCAGAGGGTGTAGCGGAGGCCGGCTGAACAAACAGTTACGGACGCAAGAGCCTGCCTCCAGCGGCTGAAGCCGGATCGATTGAGCAAGGCTTACGGCACGACTGAAGAGCGCGCGCCCTTCCTATTCAAAACTCGAGGTCCTATGTCACGTCCTATTTCGTGTGTTGCGTTGGCCGCCGTGCTGGCGCTGAGTTCCGCCTGCACCAACAAGAAATCGACCAATCCCCTGGCCAACGTTGGTTCCAAGCAGCCCGACAAAGTCCTCTTTGACAAAGCCATGGACGCCATGAAGCACAACCGCTTCGATGTGGCCCGGATGACGCTGCAGACCTTGATCAATACCTACCCGGACTCCGAATTCATCGCCCGCGCCAAACTGGCTGAGGGTGATTCATGGTACGCGGAAGGCGGCACAGCTTCGCTGGCGCAGGCCGAGCAGGAATATCGCGACTTCGAGACGTTTTTCCCGAATATGCCCGAAGCGGCTGAGGCGCAGCTAAAGATCGCCAACATCCAGTACCAGCAGATGGAAAAATCGGACCGCGACTATACCCATGCCAAGCGCGCCGAGGATGAGTACCGCAACCTCATCATGCAATACCCGGACAATCCCAAGTTAGTGAAGGAAGGAAAGCTGCGCCTGCTCGAAGTGCAGGAAGTTCTGGCCGACCGCGAGTTCGCCATCGGAAAATTCTATTTCCTGCGTCAGTCTTATCCAGCCTCGATTGCACGGCTGAAGTCGCTGGTCGAAAAATATCCCTTGTACAGCCACGCCGACGAAGCGCTCTACCTGCTCGGCCAAAACTATGAGGGCGAAATCGCTCGTTTGCGCTCGCGTCCGGCGTGCAATGCCCAAAATCAGCCGGTGGGCTGCGTCGGCGAAAATGCCAAAGCCAACATGATCGAAGCGTGGAATAAAGAAGCGGCGGCTGCCTACTCCCAGATCATCACTCGTTACCCGCTGATGGATCGCGGAGACGACGCGAAAAAACGTCTGGCTGCGCTGCATCAACCCATCCCGCGTCCCACCAAAGCGGCGGTGGCTCAGAATCGCGCCGAGGAAGATAGTCGCCGCGAGGCCAATACTCTTGATCGCTTGATGGGCGTGGTGAAGAAAGGTCCCGACGTCGCCCAGGCAGCGCGTGTGGGAGAGCCGACGCTGGTGGATCCCACGCCCGTCGCGGCCAGCGGAGTCGTAACTGCCGCAGCCCGTGCCGCCATTGGCGGCGCTTCAGGTGAACATGGCGTGAGCATTGAAAAGGTGAACGGCAGTGGGACACTGGGGCCAAGCGATCCGGCTCCCCGCTCCGACGCGCCAGCACCTCCACCTGCCGACCCGTTTGCCCGCCTGAACACGGCGCCTGATCCCAACGAACTCAAGCCGGCGACCGACGCCAATGAATTGAAACCTGGCCCTCCGGATCCAAACGAATTGAAGCCCTCTTCCGACGCTCAAGGCGCCGCTGTTCCGCCCACTCAAGTCAACGAGATCCAGGCAGGACCGGCCCCGGCTAGCGGCAATACGGTGGCGAGCTCGGACTCCAGCTCTACTCCGGCGACCGATCAGGATATTTCGAGCAGTAAGAAAAAGAAGAAGACGGGCCTGAAGAAAGTTATTTCCTTCTAAGATCTCTGCGCCTTGCCCCACTAGATGCTGACCGCTGGTAACGTATTACCTCCCGTTGGATCATTGACTTACGTTCAACGGCAGGTTACCTTCGCGATATCTCCCCTCACTGAGGATTTCTTTGGCCCGCAAGATACTGGTAGCTGACGACAGCGTGACCGCCCAAAACATGGGGCGCAAGATCCTGGCGGATGCGGGATACGAGGTCATTGCCGTCAATAACGGCTCGGCGGCCCTCAAAAAAATCGCGGAACTCAAGCCGGATCTCGTCATCCTGGACGTTTACATGCCCGGATACAGCGGTCTTGAGGTGTGCCAACGCCTGAAAGAGTCGCACGAAACCGCGCGCCTTCCCGTGCTGCTGAGCGTGGGCAAGCTGGAGCCGTTCAAACCTGAAGAAGCACAACGCGTCCGCGCCGACGGCTATATCGTCAAGCCTTTTGAAGCCAGCGAATTGCTGAGCGCCTTGGCCAAACTAGAAGACAAAGTTGTCCCGCGATCTGAGCCTTCGCGACCCGGACGTTTCGCGCGCGCGGTTGCAGCCGCGGAAGAGACTGGCCGCGACAGGCGTAACAAAACTGAGATTAGTGAGGACGACGGATGGAAGGACCGCATCGCCTTCCCGCACCAGAAGACTGAAACATCCGAGCAAGAGAAGGTTGTCGACGAAGCGTCGTTTTACAATCCCATGAATCGGGATCTCCGCACCGTGGTTGAAAAGCCTGCGGTTGAGACGGTCCGCCCGAAAGCGGAAAATCAAACAGAACAACCGCACGCCGCGGTCATGCCGGTGTCTGTGGCCGAGGCTAGTGTGGATGTTGCCGCATTGGCTCCTTCCGGCCTGCCGCAGGATGTGACCGCAGAAGAGTTGGCCGCTATCGCTGCGGCCGCAGCTCGAATCCAGATGGCTGCCGCCGCTGCCGAAGATCGCCCAGCCGAAGATCAGCATCTGGCTCCCGAGAATGGCGCGTCAGGGATAAAACAGGCGGCTCCAGAACCATCCCCGGTTGCGGTCCAGAACGCCGACGGCCAGCCCGCCAGCCCGCCAGACTCGGCTCGGCTTGAAGATCGAATTGAAGATCGCAGCGTTGGCGGGCAGAGTGAAGAGAAAACGACTACGGAAGAAAAGACTCGGGCAGAGAACGTTTCAGAAGTGCAGCGTTCCGACGATACGCAAGAAATGCCCGCCACGATGGCAGCCTCCGCGGAGTCGGTCGCGGTGTCGAGTTCCGCGGGCTCTCGCTGGACCGCCGTGGCAGTTTCTCTGGAAAACGGAGAAGCAACGATCTCGCTCGATCAGGAAATGCAGATGGCCCACGCTGCCTTCGCAACGGCTGCATCGACATCTGGCGCAAGCCTGTCGCAGGCGACTGCGGTTCGCGACGATTCGTTCAGCCCCTCTGCTGTCGTTTCTGCTGCCGCCGGAGACCTTCAGGTGGGGACGACTTCGACTTCCCAACCAGAGCCAGCTGCGCACCCTGAGCCTGCTGTGACCGTGAACTCCGCCGAACCCGCTGTTACGCCTGTTGCGCAGGGGGAACCTACGGCAGAGATTCCGTCTCCTGTGACGACTGCGGCTTCAGAAGTAACAACCGCTGCACAGCCACTTCGCGAACCGGCGCAAACGGCTACAACCGCTGGGTCCACGGGATCCTATCCGGAAGCAACGTCTCCTGCTCAGGAAGCGATCCAGGCAAGTGAAGTGATTGATCTTTCCACGGCTTACTCCTCCGCCCCCTACCCTACGAACCAAGAATTTCCGGCGGCCTCGCCCGAAGCGCCAATTTCGAATGAGACGTCCACATTGGCCTCGGATTCTTCACCCGTCATGCCTGAACCCGAATCCAAGCTTGATCCTGAAACCGTAAAAAACACGGCTGCAGCATGGGCGAGTTGGCGTCAAATTCGCGACACGAACAAAAGCCCCGAACAGCATCAGCACACCGAAGTCGGAGTTCTCGCGTCAGCTCAGCCAGAGACGAACGCCAAAGCAGTCGCCGCCGGCGCTGAACAAATTCTCGAAGCCGTTGCTCAGTCCAGCCACAATCCCTCCGACGTCGCCAGCATCGTTGACAGCGTCCTCGCCGACCTTCGCCCCAAGCTCATGGAAGAAATCTCCCGGAAGATGGCGGAGAAGAAGTAAAGCAGCGCTCTCCCCGTTTGACCGGTCTTTTCCTCCAACTGTAAGATCAACTCTATCGTCATTCAGGCAAAGCCCCACTCCAACCAGTTTAGGATCAGGGTTCTACGCGTGAACCTCTGTGTCCTCTGTGTTGAAGGTTTGGCTGTTAGCTGAGAGCCGATTTCCGAACGTATGCCCCACGAACTGCCAAAATCCTACGAGCCAGGCGCGATTGAAACGCGATGGGCCGAGTACTGGATCGATGAAAAGCTTTTCTCCGCGCCCACGCCGCCACCGGGCGAAACCAGACCCGTGTTCACCATCCTGCTGCCGCCGCCTAATGTCACCGGCCGCCTGCACATGGGCCACATGCTCAACCAGACGCAGATGGATATCATCGCGCGCTGGCATCGCATGCGCGGTTTTATCACGCTCTGGCTGCCCGGCACCGACCACGCCTCCATCGCCACGCAAATGATGGTGGAGCGCCAGCTTGCCAGCGAAGGCATCAAGCGCCGCGACCTGGGCCGCGAGAAATTTGTCGAGCGCGTGTGGGAGTGGAAGAAGCTTTACGGCGGCGCAATTCTCGAGCAGATGAAGCGCCTCGGCGCATCCGTCGACTGGGACCGCGAATATTTCACGATGGACGAAGATCTTTCCCGCGCCGTCCGCGAAGTTTTCGTCCGCCTGTATGAAGATGGCCTGATCTATCGCGGCAAGTACATCGTGAACTGGTGCCCGCGCTGTGGCACGGCGATCTCCGATCTCGAGGTGAAGCACGAAGACGTTGCCGGAAAATTGTGGGAGATTCGCTATCCGGTCATTTCAGAAAAGCCCGGAACAAATGAATTCATCACGGTAGCGACCACACGCCCGGAGACCATGTTAGGTGACACGGCGATTGCCGTGAATGCGAAAGATGAGCGCTATACGCATCTCCACGGCAAAAAAGTTTTGCTGCCGTTGATGAATCGCGAGATTCCTATCATCACCGACGAGTTGGCCCAGCCCGAGTTCGGCACCGGCGCGCTCAAGGTGACTCCCGCACACGATCCCAACGATTTTCAAGCCGGACTCCGCCACAATCTTCCACAGATTGATGTGATGGACGAGCACGCGCACATGAACGAGAATGCCGGCCCATACGCCGGCCTCGACCGTTACAAGGCGCGCGCGCGAGTGTTGGAAGATTTGCAGGCCCAGGGATTCCTGGTCGGTGAAAAAGACTACACGCTCGGCATCGGCAAATGCGAGCGCTGTGGAACCGTCGTCGAGCCGCGGCTTTCCGCCCAGTGGTTCGTCAAGATCAAGCCGCTGGCCGATCACGCCATCAAAGTTGTCGAAGAGGGCGAGATCACCATCGTTCCGGAAAACTTCAAACAGATGTACCTCAACTGGATGTACAACATCCACGACTGGTGCATCTCGCGGCAATTGTGGTGGGGACATCGCATCCCCGCATGGCACTGCCAGGATTGCAATAAATTCATCGTCGCCCGCGAAGAGCCCGCGCAGTGCGCTTGCGGCGGCCAACTCGAACAAGACCCCGACGTGCTCGACACGTGGTTCTCGTCCGGATTCCTGCCGTTCACCGCGCTGGGCTGGCCGGAAAAAACGCGCGACCAGGAAGTTTTCTATCCCTCAACGCTGCTGGTTACCGCATACGAAATTTTGTTCTTGTGGGTTTCGCGAATGATCATGACCGGCTGCTACTTCATGAAGGATCACAAGCAAGATCCTGCGATCAAGAAAGCCAGCGGCTGGGCCGACAAAAAAGACGACAGCGTGCCGTTTCGCCAGGTTTACATTCACGCGCTGGTGCGCGACGCCGACCGCCAAAAAATGTCGAAGACCAAAGGCAACGTGATCGATCCGCTCGAAATCATCGAGCGCTTCGGCACGGATGCGACCCGCTTCACCTTGGCTGCCATGGCCGCACCCGGCACCGACATCGCATTCAGCGAGAGCCGCACCGACGGCTACCGCGCCTTCGCCAACAAAATCTGGAACGCCGCCAGATTCATGTTCATGAATGTGGATCGAGTCGAGCCTGGCCTGACACCAGCTCATGTGGGGACGGGTGCCTTCGCCCACCCCGGCCAGGGCGAAGCCCGGCCGCAAGCAGGCGTTGCAGCATTCGATCTCGCTGCTCTCGAAGACCGCTGGATTCTCTCCCGATTCAACCGCGTCACGAAGGAAGTCAACGAAGCCCTCTGTACCTATCGCTTCCATGAAGCCGCCAACGGGATTTACGATTTCTTCTGGGGAGAATTCTGCGACTGGTATTTGGAGCTGATCAAGCCGCGCTTGACTGTTGAAGAAGGCGCAGACAAGACGCAAGCCCGCATCGCTTGTGCGAACCTGGTTAACATGTTCGACGCGTCCTTGCGCCTGCTGCATCCCGTGATGCCATTTATCACCGAAGAGATTTGGCACGCGATGTACCAAGACAAGCCTCCGCTACGATCGATTGCGCTAGCCGTGTACCCGCAGGCTGACGAGAAGCAGTTCGATCTCACCGCCGAAACGGAGATGGCCATCCTCCAGGATTTAATCGTGAACGTTCGAAATGTCGAACCGAAAATAAAGGTTCCAATCGAAATTGTCGCGCACGAGTCCACAATCCGCGCGATGATTGAGCAGAACCGCGGCGCAGTAGAGCGCCTGGCCAACGTTGAGAAAATCACATTCACGGACAGTTCGCTTGCAAAGCAAGCCGGCGCGCGCAGCACCGCGCGCTTCGACGTTCATATAATCTACGAAAGAAAGATCGACAAAGCCGCAGAACGGGAACGCTTAACCAAAGAACTGGAGAAACTCGACAAGGAATTCGCCAACAACCAGAAGCAACTGGGCAACGAACAGTTTCTGGCAAAAGCTCCGGCAAAAGTAGTCGAGGGCCTCCGCAGACGCGCTGAGGAACTAATCAGCCTCCGAGAAAAAATGAGAAACCAGCTCGATGAACTGAATGGCAACAACGGCACCGGACCTAAATAGAGGGACATAGCGAACTGACACCAATCACTGACCATTAGCCGCTGCTTTTATGGACTGGAACTCACGACGCATCACCGCAATCCTGGAGAACGCGCTGCTCGAAGATCGCGCCACGCGCGACGCGACCAGTTACGCGTGCATTGACCCCAACCAACTTGCCTCCGCCACTATTCTTTCCAAGCAGGAGTGCATTCTCGCCGGCATCGGCTGCGTCGGCCGCATCCTCGACGTTTACGCCGCACTCGACGGCGCGGTCACGTCGCATTACGAAGTGACTACACATCCCGAAATCTTCGACGGTGTGCGACTCCACAAAGGCCAGTCGGTAGCTGTAATCAGGCACAACGCGCGCGTTCTTCTCTCCTGTGAGCGCGTGATCCTGAACTTTCTCCAGCGCATGAGCGGCATTGCCACGCTTACCCGTAAATTTGTCGACGCCGTCTCTGGCACGAAGGCGCGCATTCTTGACACACGCAAAACCGCCCCTGGACTCCGCGTCATCGACAAATACGCGGTTCGCTGCGGCGGCGGGCAGAATCATCGCCTCGATCTCTCCGACGGAGTCCTCATCAAAAACAATCACATCGCGCTTGCCGGAGGAATCGTGCCAGCTCTGGAACGGGCGTTGCGCAACCGCCGCGGCGCGGAACCGGTTGAGATCGAAGTGCGAACCCTCGACGAACTGGAGCAAGCACTGATCCACGGCGCTGAAGCCATCCTGCTCGACAACATGTCTCCCGAAGACGTGCGTAGCGCCGTCGAGCGCGCGAACAGACTCGAACATCACATTCCTCTCGAGTGCTCGGGGGGCATCCGCCTTGAAAATGTTCGCGCCTACGCGGAAACCGGAATTGATTTTATTTCCGTCGGGTTGCTCACTCACTCGCCGCAGGCCTGCGATATGAGTATGCGGGTTGTGCCCGCGTAGCGGAGCGTTCGGTCCCTCGCAGCGCTTTCCAAATATTCGCGGCCGTATTGTACTCATGGCCGCTCTCGCGCGTGGCCGCCAGTACGGCTCAATTCTCAGCCCTGAAAGGCTCGCCGCGTTGTACTTCTGAGTGCTCCCAATTTTCCGTGAAGGGGTTACATTAGCAAAACAGGAGGCCCTCCCCAATGACTTCCCTTCGCCCAGCCGCAATTCTGTTCATCGCTTTGGCCGTCGTCGGCGGTTCGTCCGGTACTGGAAAAGAATCACAACCAGCGGCAGCTCCCCAGGTTTCAACCGCCTCCGCCGGCGACCAGCCTTCTTCGGCGGACAGCGCGTCTCCCGCCACCAACGTGAGCGTCACGCTCGACGTTCTCACGAACCGGCACGCCATCAGCCCCTATGTTTATGGCGGGGCCTATCCGCAAGATGCCGCCACCATTACCGACAGCGGCCTGACGACGGTCCGCTGGGGCGGCAACGCGACGTCAACCTACAACTGGCAGCTCTTCACCAACAACGCCGACGCCGACTACTACTATGAAGATTTTGGCTACACTGAAATCGGCGACGCCGATTCTAAAAAATATATTCAGGATGTGAAAAACGCGGGGAGTAATCCGCTGATGACGATGGTGATGTTGCCCTGGGTTGCGAAGTCCGCCGAAGGCTCCGGAAACGGCCACTGGAGCTTTTCGGTCGCGAAATACGGCGCGCAATGCAGCGTGGATCCCTACAATCCCGACGCCGGGAACGGAATCAAGTCCGACTGCGCTACGCCGCTTACCGCTGACCCCAACGATGCTTACTGGCCGCTACTGGACCAGCCCGGCACGGGAGATCCTCCCGGGAGCGTCTATCGAAACCAGTGGGCGACCGCGCTGGCCGCGGCTTTTGGCAGCTCACCTCATTTCTACGATATGGACAACGAGATCGATATTTGGGGCAGCACACACCGCGATGTCCATCCCAATCCTTCCGGCTACGACGAACTGCGCGATACCTACCGCACCGACGCCCTCGCTCTTAAGGGATGGGACGCGAAAGCCATCCGCTTCGGACCGGTCAGTTGCTGCTGGTGGTTCTACTGGAATGGCGCAAATAACAATGACAAGGCGGCGCACGCGGGTGTCGACTTTCTGCCCTGGTGGCTGAATGAAGTCTACTGGCAGGACAAAATCGGCAAGACGCGCTCGCTCGACGTATTCGATATTCACGCCTACCCCGACGGTCCCGACACATCTTCGTGGACACAGGCACAGAAGCAAGCGCTTTCGGCGAGAATCTATCGCGACTACTGGGATCCAACCTATGTGAGCGAATCGGGTTCCATCAACCAGAATTGGGCAACGTTCCTGCAGCCGAATAAAACAATCCCGTTCCGGCTGCCACGCATGCGCGCCATCGCAAACATGATTTATCCGGGAACGCCGCTCAGCGTGACAGAGTGGAACGCATCCTTCGCCGGAGAATCAGATTTCTCCACTGCCATCGCCGACGCCGACGCCTACGGTATTCTCGGACGCGAGCGCGCCTATCTCGCTTCGCGCTGGGTCGCCCCGGTTCCTAACAATCCGAACTATCTGGCGCTCAAGCTCTATCGCAATTACGACGGAAAGCATGGCTCGTTCGCCACAACCTCCATTTCAGCCGCAAACAATGGCGATCCGAACCTATTCAGCAGCTACGCTGCGCTCGATGCCACCGGGAAGATCCTGACCGCGATGATCCTGAACAAAGATCCCAACAACGCCACACAGGTGCAGTTCGCGGTGAACGGATTTACGCCGCAGCAAGTGACCACTTACACCTTATCGAGCGCAAACCCAACCAAGATTGTTGCATCCTCCACGCAATCCTGGGCACCAACGATGAACTTCGCCCCATACTCGATCACGTTGATGGTGGTGAATGGCACTTCACTCCTGCCAGGCGCGGAGTGGGATCTGAACCCAGACGCGACTCAGTTGGCGGCGAGCGGCAGAGTTGTGCTCCATCCGAAGCTGGTGTCTGGATCGGCGACCGTCACTCTCGGTACGCCGCAGTCCGACAGCGGGATCACTCTCACGGTTACGCAACCAACTTTGAGTACGGGCAAGTCAGGAAGTATCACGGTCGCCGCCGGCCAGACTCCGGGTTTTTATCACTACACAGTCCCAAGCACTGACAGTACGGGTGTCGCGCAAACTCAGAGCGGCTGGATTCTCGTCGGCAACCCTTCGGCGTCGCTCACCAAAACTGGCGACAAGCAGAAAGGCAAGGCAGGGACAACGCTGAATCTCTCAGTCAACATCAATGCCGGGAAATCGGGGGGAAGCGCTTCAGGCGCTACGATATTCTTCACGACCAGCGCGGGTTCGCTCTCGAGCCGCACGGTGGTTACCGATTCCAATGGCAATGCGCCCGTTGTGCTAACGCTGCCCACGACTCCCGGCACGGTACACGTGACGGCGGAAGGCCAATACGCTCTCGGGCACCCGGTCGTTACATTCACCGAGAGCGCGCAGTAGCGTCGCGGCTTTCGCAATCGCGCGGGCTCGACTACTTTTGTTTCAGATCAATCGCTGTTGGATGCGTCGGTTGATACAGTCCTAGTCCTCCACCGCTGGGCAGGCGGATCGTAGTCGTGATCCCCCAGCGCTGAGTCTCCACTGGCGAGCACTGCACTTTCTTCGCGCTCAGCCGTTTGATTTCGGCTTCCAGGTCGTCGCACATTAGGTAAACTACGGCGCCAAGCAGCGCCTGCCTGTTATCCGATTTGCGGCTGCCCGTGTTTTCGAGGGGATGGATTGCGGCCTCGCTTGGAGGCACCGCAAAAATCAGCCAGCCATGGCCCGCATCGACCGACTTGAATCCCAGAATATCACGGAAGAAAACGCGATCTGCATCCGCGTCTTCGCTGTAGAAGACTATGTGCGTTCCCGTAATCATGCCGCGAATTCTAGCAAGTCTTGCAAAAAAGTCTCAACCACGAGTAGTTCGAAGAAGAGTAGATCAGTCTGGCTGACGCGACATGTTGAATTAAGCTTGAGATCCCTCTCTGCGCCTGAAAAACGGCTGCGCTGGGGATGACAGCGCCTAATAAAAGACCAGACCACATGATTGTTGTTTTCCAGAGATTCCCGCATAATCCATGCATCAAGAGCACTGCAACAATTCGTAAAACCAAGTCGCGGCCCAACCCGCCTTCCCGCGAGCAAGCCACCGACGCTCGCCTTGGCCGCATTGTTCGCCTGATGATGGAGCACGCCACCGTAGTCGTCAGTGGCACAAAAATCGCGGAGGAAATTTCCTCGAATCGCTCCGAGGTTTGGCGAATGATTCAGCAACTGCGCGGTCTCGGCGTAGACGTCGCGGGTCATCCCGCCACTGGGTATCAGCTGAAATCTGTGCCCGATCTCTT
>Ga0307474_10001421_pt1 | contig 17424 bp, 14 predicted proteins | sample atmos_gasesECM1C_2_FD_203312 | JGI IMG/M metagenome (GOLD analysis project Ga0307474, IMG submission 203312) | Hardwood forest soil microbial communities from Morgan-Monroe State Forest, Indiana, United States - atmos_gasesECM1C_05 | ecosystem: Environmental > Terrestrial > Soil > Temperate... | reverse complement strand
CTGATTTCCTGCGAACGTGGCTACGGTCTTTTCTTGCACTTTGTTTAAAACCCTGAGAGCATGACTGGCATGAGCCTGACGATGATCATCGTCTTCGTCGTTATCCTGATCATGGCATTTGCCGTTACAGGTTATACCGTTGCTTTAATGTGGGACGACTTTCTCGCCGCTATTCGTTCCCGTTCAGCATCAAAACCGTCCTCCAGCTCAAGCTGATCCACTACCCAATCGGGTGTTTCCTTATTCCTGTTCGGGTAGCGACCGATGGTCCTATCGATGGCGGCTTCGGTGTTCCGCGAATAAAGTAGCCAGCCGCGACCGCGCGGGCGCTTTCATTTGTGCGCGGGAATCCGCGCTCTGAGGAGTCTTCCTATGTCCGGCCTCGTCGATAGCCCAGCAAACTCAGCCCAACCCGCCCGCTCCCGTTAACCCGCCCGTTCCCGCTACCCGCGGTCTCACACCCGACGAAGCTGTCGAAATCTGCATGACCGCCTACAAACGCGCCTACGACGCCAGCGGAGCCAAAGGACAGCCGGATTTCCGCTGCAAACAAGGCGGAGAGTTTGCCTTCCGCGTCAATATGCCCTCGACGGCAACCCTGACCGGCGTTCAGGCTTTCAACTCCTGCGTGACGCGCGGCATTCACCTCGACAGTTGAAAACATGGCGAAGCGAAACATAGGGCGAACAGGGGGAGAAGGCGATCTCAGGCAGTCGCGGTCGGGCCAAGCCGTTCTGGTCCCTGATCCCTGTTGCCTGGTCCCTGCTTTACTGCATTCGATACCGTTCCCGCATCAACCGCTGCAGCCGCGGCCAAAAAATCAGGTTGAATGCTAGCTCCTTGTCGGGGAACATTCCCAGGGCCAGCCTGCGGGTGTCCGCCACCATCTCCGAGGCCTCTTCCACGCCCAGCGTGGGGTCCTGGGCGATGACCTGCGTGACCATGTTCACCACCATCTGCAGGCGGCGAATCTTGCGGTTTTCTTCCTGTAACTCCTCTGGGGACTGAGGCTTACCGTCGTCGCTGTTTATTGTATCCGGAGAACCGGTGCCAGACTGCGGCTCCCAGTTCAGGTCCATTGAACCCATGCGCTTATCCCTCCTCGGGGGCGAACAATAGGTCAGGCTTTGTGTGCATCCTACCTGCCCGCGTCTGGATTTTCCAGATCATTCCTCCTTAGACGGGGTTACCACCACGACGGTCGCGGTGTTGCCCCCGCCCCGGGCGTGGTCACCGGCAACCCCCATCCGTACAATGAAAATGGATGGCTTTCACTGAAAATTACGACATGGTGGTGGTAGGCGCCGGTCACGCCGGCTGCGAAGCCGCGATGGCCGCGGCGCGCATGGGGCTCAAGACCGCCCTGATCACCATGAACCTCGATCTGATTGCTCAGATGAGCTGCAACCCGGCCGTCGGCGGGGTGGCCAAGGGGCACCTCGTCCGCGAGGTCGACGCCCTGGGCGGCATCATGGGCGAGGTCGCGGATGCCGTGGGTATCCAGTTCCGTCTGCTGAATACCTCGCGCGGGCCGGCCGTCTGGTCCCCTCGTGCCCAGTGCGACAAGCAGCTCTACCGCGTGAAGATGCGCGAGGTCCTCGAAGCCCAGCCAGGACTGCACATCCGGCAGGCCGAGGTCGTCGACCTTGTGATTGACGACAGGGACCAGGGACCAGGGATCAGGGACCAGAAAGACGAAGCCGAGGGTCTCAGGCCTGCTAGGCGGCGGGTGCTGGGGCTGAAGCTGCGGGACGGGCGGCGGCTGCTCGCCGGGGCCACAATCATCACTACCGGAACCTTCCTCAATGGCCTGATTCACTGCGGCGAAGAGCGTTATCCTGCCGGGCGGAGCGGCGAGCCTGCTTCGGTGTTGCTGGGCGAGGCGCTCCGCCGCCTCGGTCTGCGCACCTGCCGCCTCAAGACCGGCACGCCGCCGCGCCTCGACGGCCGGACCATCAAGTGGGATACCTTCGAGGAGCAGCCAGGCGATGCCGACCCCACCCCCTTCAGTTTCCGCACGAAGAAGATCGTGCAGCCCCAAGTGAGCTGCCACATCGCCTTCACCACGCCGGAGACGCTGCGCCTGATCCGGGAGAATGTGCACCGCTCGGCGATGTACTCGGGGCAGATCGAAGGCATCGGCCCGCGCTACTGCCCGTCGATCGAAGACAAGATCGTCAAGTTTCCCGACAAGACCCAGCACCAGTTCTTTCTCGAACCAGAAGGCCTCAACACCCACGAAGTCTATGTCAACGGCATGTCGACCTCGCTGCCGATGGAAGTGCAGTGGCAGATCGTGCGTTCGATCCCGGGCCTCGACGAGGCGGAGATGCTGCGGCCCGGCTACGCCATCGAATACGACAGCGTCGACGCGACGGAGCTCGATCGCACGCTGCGGGTAAAGAGCATGGAAGGCCTCTATCTCGCTGGGCAGATTAACGGAACCAGCGGCTACGAAGAAGCTGCCTGCCAGGGCATTATGGCCGGCATCAACGCGGCGCTGTGGCTGAAGGGCGAGAGGCCTTTCACCATGGATCGGACAGAAGGCTACACCGGCATCCTGATCGACGACCTCATCTCCAAGGGCACCAACGAGCCATATCGCATGTTCACGTCACGGGCGGAGTTCCGGCTGCATCTTCGCATCGACAACGCCGACCGCCGCTTGACGCCGCACGGGCGCAGGCTGGGGCTCGTCAACGACGAAGCCTGGGCGGAGTACGAACAGAAGCAGGCGCGCATGACGGCGCTGGAGCAATTCCTCGTCGCGCGCAAGGCCGACGCAGAAGGGTTGAGCCGCGCGGGTTTCAGCGAGCTCACTGCAACCGCGGGCCAGACCTGGGCGCAGATGCTCAAGCGTCCCGAGGTGACCATCGAACCGGTGCTGCGCGCCGTGCGCGATGACTTGGTGAAGGAGCCGCTGCTTGCGCATCTCGCCGAGCTGCCCGAAGACGATCCGGTGGCGCGGGCGACAATACGCAACGAGGCGCGCGCGGTTGAGACGGAGATCAAGTTCGCCGGCTATCTCGACCAGCAGAAGAAGTCGATTGAAAAACTCAAGGCGGCTGAGGCGGTCACGATTCCCGAGTGGATGGAGTACAGCGCCATCAGCGGGTTGAGCCGTGAGATGAAAGAGAAGCTGGAGCGCGTGCGACCGCTCACCATTGGCCAGGCCAGCCGGATTCCCGGTGTGACGCCGGCGGCGTTGAGCCTGGTGCACGTCTCAATCCGGCTGCAGGGCGCCAAGCGAACTGCGGCCGAGGCGTAATCCGGAGTTCCGGCGACGGTTTGTAGGGGCTGAAGCGGCTGCGGGAGGGGCCGCTTTCCGAAAAGCATGCCTCAGGGGCTAAAGCCCGCGTTAATGCTGCTTGCGTTGTGCCGGGGATAAATCCCCGGCCTACCTCTTGAACGAGTTATTCCGCTACTGATTCTTCTCGCTTTTCGAGAACAGCGGGATGTGGAAGGGCATCTCGGCGTCTGACTTCTTCTTCGTCCTGGAGCCGGGACCGTCCTCGCGCAATACGGTGCGCTGTGCGTTCACGCACACCCATCCGTTGCGCAACCGCTGGTAGACGTGCGTGAAGATGCCCTTCTCGTCCATCGGGCCCGACGCAGTTTTGTGATGCAGGACGTAGGTGCCGTTGGTGACGGCGACGTCGCCCAGCAGACGCACGGTGATGACGCGCTGATCGAGGTGGACGGTCTTGTCTTCTCCGTTGATCACTTGGGCGAGCTGCTGGTTGCGGGTGGTGATATCGCCCGCCGCGGAGATGTCGACGAAGAGGGGCGAGAGCACCAGTTCGAGCCCGTATTGATCGCGCTGATTGACGGCGATGGCCCAATTGTCCTCGATCTTCTGAAACTCATGGATTTCAGGCGTGTCGGAGCTGGTGGCGACCGAGGCCACATGCGCGTTCGGCGGCGGAGAGGAATTCTGGGCGAGGACAGTTGAAAAGGTCAGCAGAAATGCAGTGAAAATAACGAATTTCGACGTCATTGAATGGGGACTCCCGATCCTTCAATCATAGCTCTTTTGACTCGAAATCGAGCCTGGCGAAAGCACGGGACGCAACGGGTTAGAGCAAAGCCTGCAGATCGTCGGGCTTGTGAATGGTGATGATCGCGTCTTCGATGGCGATCCATCCATCCTTGCGGAACTGGCCCAGGGTGCGCGTCACGGTTTCGCGCGTGGTGCAGGTCATGGATGCCATCTCTTCGTGTGTGAGCAGCAACGGGAACCGGAATCCGCCGTTGACACCCTCGCCGATCTGGTGGCCGAGTTCCAGCAGGAGCCGGCCCAGTCTTCCGGCCACGGTTTCCGCCAGCGCGATGCGGCAGGCGTCCTGCAACGCAAAACGGTATTCCTGGCAGATGCACTGCACGGCGCGCATCTGCGCTTCCTTGTGGGCGCGCAAAAAATTCTGAAAACGATCGCGCTCGACAGGCCGCAGCTGGGCGGCGGTGAGCGACTCGGCGGAGACTTCGTAGACACCGTGCGACAGGACCGCATAGAGGCCCAGCATGGAGCCAGGCCCGGCCACGCGCACGATCATTTCCCGCTCTTTGCTCCGCCCCGCCGTGAGCTTGATGTAACCACTGCAGATCAGGTAGAGGCAGCGCGCGTCTTCGCCCTGTGTGAACAGGGGCGCCTGCGAGGGAAGGGAAATTGTGCTGGTTGCCAGTTCAAGATCTGCCAGGACAGCGCTTCCCAGGGAACAAAACCAGCCGGGACGGCGGTTGGAACAAGCCGCACAGCCGATTGGAGAGGGCCGGTGTGGTGCTTTGCGCCGCGAAGGCGCCACTGCAATCTGTTCTACGTCCGCCATTGTTGCGTTCACTCCCGCCGGCGAAGCGTTCCTCGGATCGTTCCTTGCCTCGAGGGGCGCAATGAAATCTAGCTCCAGATATTCGGGCCCATGGAGGATTTCCGCTTAGTGCCAGTGTGCATCATGTGGGCCGGTCTGAATGTGATGGGGCTCACGGTTATTCATGTGAAGTTCTCTCTTACCGGACCTGGCCCCCGAGGGCTGTGCCGCGCGCAAGCGATTCCAGGAATAGTGTGTTTCCGGCGCCAGTGTGATGCAGAGTAGAGAGCCGCCCAAAGATTCCTCATCGCTTGTGATAAGCATCACCGCCCTGCCGAATGAACACATCGTAACCTCGGCGCATGAAGTGATGCTCCGCACAGAGACAGTGTTGGGTGGAGCACTCACGAGGCTGACCGCGCGTCCTTCTCCTTCTGGTCTGGCGCCTCCGGCCGGAAGTCAAAGCAAGCGCTTCAGAAGGGTACGTGATCATGCAAGGCGGTTCTCATGCATAGAGGTAAGCCAGTGACGACGATGCCGAGTGGTGCGGTTCCGGGAAACAGGCCCGGGCTGCGAGTATTTCTCTTTATCCTCGGGGCTCTGCTGTTGAGCTCCTGTGCGCTGGCATCTCCGGGCGCGAAGCCAGCCGACAAGCAGGTGAAACAACCCGCGGCTTCGGATTTTGTTGGATCCGAGACGTGCGCTACCTGCCATGAAGAAGTCTCCAAGAAGTTCTCCGACAATCCGCACACCAAGATGGCGATGATGCACGGCAAGAGCGGCATCACCTGCGAGAACTGCCACGGAGCCGGCAAAGAGCACGTGGATGGTGGCGGGGACACGACGAAGATCTTCAACCCCGGGAAGGGAAGTGCCAAGGCAGTGGATGAACGCTGCCTGAGCTGCCACGCCGGCCAGCATGCCAACTTCGACCGCTCCGCGCACGCCAAGGCGAACGTAAGCTGCATCAGCTGCCATAGCATTCACGAGAGCGAAGACAAGGCGGAGCTGCTCAAGACATCACAGCCGAATCTCTGCTTTACGTGCCACAGCGATGTGAAGCCGCAGTTCAGCATGGCCTTCCATCACAAGGTGAATGAAGGCGTGGTGTCCTGCTCCGACTGCCACGACCCGCACGGAACATTCGGCAAGAGCAACTTGAAGTCGACGGCCGATCAGAATGCGGTGTGCACCAAGTGCCATATGGAGACGCGCGGACCGTACGTATTCGAGCATGCCGCGGTGAAGGCAGAAGGCTGCGTGGGCTGCCACACTCCGCACGGATCGCAAAATGCCCGGCTGCTGAACATGGCCAGCATCGCCACGCTGTGCAACCAGTGCCACAGCCCGGTAGCCAACGGCTCCGTGCATGGTCTGGATGCCGGATCGGCGAGCTCAACGCCTTGCATCAGCTGCCACACCATGATTCATGGTTCGAATCTCAGCCAGGCATTCATTCGGTGAGGAATTCGCAAACGGCACCTCAGGTGCCAGGGTTGGACGAGAGGAAAGATCTTCAAGTGAGGCTTCTTATGAACAACACAGGCAGATTCGTTCGGCTGCCCCTTGAACGGTGCAACACCGCGATGTTGAAGTTTGCCGCGGTGGCACTTGGGTTTGCCGTTCTCTTCATGACGACGGGCATGGCCCTGGCTCAGAGCCCGGCGCCCGGCAATCCTATCCCGGAGCCGCATGCATCCATGTCGGTCCCGGAGGGCTACACAGTCCACGAAGCGGTGGACCTGGGCGGGCACATGACCAATGTTATGGGCAGCTCGGCCATGTACGGCACGCTGGTTAACATGGGTTCCGGTCCGCGCGTTCTCGGCGAGACCTTCGAGTTGCGCGCGATGCCGGGCACAAAGAACACCATTGTGGACTCCTTCAAGGCGTATGCCGGCGGGCTGGGCGGGGATCCGTACAGCTTTGCAAAGGTGAACTTCTACAAAGGCAAAATCTACGAGTTTTCGGGGCTGTTTCGCCGCGACCGCCAGTATTTCGACTACGATCTGCTGGGCAATCCGAACATCGTTCCGAGTTCGATTCCGATCGGGTCTTCGAAGTCGCCCACGGGTACCTTCGCGTGGGGGCCGGTGAGCCAGTCGCCGGTGATGTTCAACTCGGTTCGCCGCATGACGGACACCAACCTCACGCTTTACCCGCTGGCCACGTTCACCTATCGCGTGGGCTACTCGCGGTACAACTTCGAAGGACCCAGCCTCAGCCCCAGCTACACCATCGCCAAGTACGACGCTCTGCTGAGCAACTACCAACGTAACAGCATCGACGACTTTACGGGGTCGATAGAGTGGAAGCCGGTACAGGGAACCAGGCTCATCTTCGAGGAGCAGGTCAGCCACTATAAACAGGACTCGTACTTCACGCTCGCCCCCAGCACCATGGTGGCGCAGGAAGCGGACGGACGGCGAGTTTCGATTGGCAACTGGGACAGTATCGCGCCGTACGGCATTGCCGGCTGCAATACCACCAGCATGGGCGGCGCCTACACCAACTCCACCAATTACACCATCTTCACGCCTGCGCAGACCGGCAGCACGCTGCCTGTGATCAACGCGGCATGCTCGGTGGTCACGAGCTATATGCGTTCCCAACCCACGCGCATTCTGTCGCCGACGGAGATCCTTCGGTTGCAGAGCTCGAGTATCAAGAACGTGACGATGAACGGCAATGTTCGTTACACCACCGCCAACATGAACCTGCCCAACTATTACGAGGGAGTCCAGGGGCTCATGGGGGCCGTGCGCTCCATCGCGTACAACGGCTATGCCAAGGCGCACCGCGCGGTGATTGCCGCCGACTACGGGTTCATCTGGCAGGCATCGCCGACGTTCACTCTTGCTGACCAGGCGAATTTCTCCAACGCTCAGGAACCCGGTTATTCGAACCTTCCCATCGCGACCACGCTTTCGACGCCGACGGATACCAAGACCTCCACGGGCAATGAGACCATCACTTACAGTGGGGCGCTGACCAGCGGGCATGCGCAGGCACTTCCGCACGGCGTCAACGGCGTTCTCACTTACAACTTCTTCGGCCAGATGTTCCTGACCAACAACCTGACGGCGAGCTGGGAGCCGTCGCCGCGGACTACCCTGTCCCTCACGTACCGCTATGGCAACCACGACATCGCGCAGGGCGTTCCGCACAATACGGCAATTCCGGCAGCGCTGGCTGACCCGGTGAACGGCACCGTCTCCATCACTGAGAATGCCGGCATCCTGGGCGCGGCCTACCGCGTGACCAACAACTGGAACGTGAACGGCAGCGTCGAGATCGGCTACTTCGACAACGCATTCACCTCGGTCGGCGCACGGCAGTTCAAGCAGTTCAAGGTCCGCTCGGCTTACAAGCCGCGGCCGTGGGCGACAATCTCGGCTGCCTATAACGATCGCGAGCGGCACAACAACACCAACAATAATCTGGATGCGGTGGCAGCGGGGCAGGCGGTGTACTACGGTCCGATCAACCACGTTGACTACAGCCGGATCGCCAGCGTGGGCGCGATGCTGGCGCCGAACGAGAAATTCGGGCTGGACTTCAACTACGGCTACACAGATGTGTACACGGCCACCAACATCTGCTTCACCAGCGGCGCATCGGCCACTCTGCCTGGAACGGCCACGCTCAAAAACGGCGTACCCAATGTGTGCCCCGGCATCTTCGCCAGAGGCGGGACGACGCTCGTCGACTTCTTCGCGAGGGATTATGTCAATGCACCCACGCAGTACGGATCGGTTTCTTTGAACCTGTCGCCGGTGCGCAAGTTCCACTCCAACGTGGGTTACCGCATCAGCGCGGTCAACGGTGACCGCTTCTTCAATGACGCGCGCGACGTCGCCGGTTCGCTGGTTTCAACCTACCAGTCGCCGTTCGCCAACGTGTCGTGGAAGTTCAGCCCCAAGATGACCTGGAAGGCTGAGTACAACTACTACGGTTACGGGGAAGGTGGTCCGTCAGGAGCACAGTATTGCAGCACGACGGTATCGGTGAGCGCATCCGTGGTTCCGTGCGCATCGCTTGCGTATACGACGGGCAGGACGGAAGCTTCATCCGGCTTGAGCGCGGCACGCAACTTCCATGCCAACAACGTAACCCTCGGAGTGCACTACGAGTTCTGATCAGGGTGACCGGAATCTCGATGCAAGCATAGAAAGGAGATTGCGCAATGAAGATCAGAACAGGCCTGGCGCTGATTGCGATGATGGCAGCCGCCAATATCGCAATGGCCGCGGACGCGGGCGCCGATACGTACAAGGCCAAGTGCCAGATGTGCCACGGGGCCGCGGGTCTGGCGGATTCGCCGGCCGGAAAGTCGATGAAGGTAAAGCCGGTCACCGATCCCGAAGTGAAGAAATTCACCGAGGTCCAGATGATAACGGCAACCAGGAACGGGATGGGCAAGATGCAGCCGTTCAAGGATAAGCTGACAGAAGCCCAGATCAAGGATGCGGTGGGGTACTTCCGCACCTTTTTGAAGTAAGCACGACCCGGTAATTCCGGCACGATTGCGGGCCGTGAAGAAATATCTTCCGGCCCGTTTTTCTGCCGCGGAAAGCAGTGATTTGGTTATGATCCCCAAGGCCGAAATATCAATCGGAAGCCGGCCCTGGAGTTTTCAAGGAGATTTTGCAATGACGAAGGGACTTCGTTCACAGGTGGTGCTGGCCATGGTGGTTTCTTTGGGCAGCGCCGTGGGCTTCGCCGATTCCGGAGAAGCGATTTACAAGGCCAACTGCCAAAGCTGCCACGGAGCCACTGGCACGCCGAATGCGGGCATCGCCAAGTTGATGAACGTGAAGCCGGCCTCCGAGTACAAGACCACGGAGAAGGAACAGCTTGAGTCGGTGAAGAACGGCAAAAACAAGATGAAGCCGTTCGCGGGAAAGCTCACCGACGCGCAGATCAAAGATGCAGTCACGTACTTCCGCACACTCAAGTAGTCAGGTGCGGGTTTTCAGCAGCACTTTGAGGCCCGCCCCACTGCACCCCACGAACGAAGACCTGTTCGTGGGGACCCCGGCACTCCACCCCGCGAACCACCCAGAGGGTCCCCCCCTGTTCGCGGGGATCCCGGGAGAGGTGGCGGGCCATTCATTGCGGGACCTTGGGGGTCGACTTGTCGGTTCTTGAAAAATTTCGTGAAAACTGGGTGCGGCCGGCGCTGTTCTTCGGCAACAATCCCCTGAGTCTGCTTGGGGGCGCCATCACCACCGCGGCCGGCGCCACCATGATCGGGTACTGGCTGTTCGAACTCTTTGGGCGCACAAACGAGAACCCGTACCTGGGCCTGATCTTCTTTCTGATACTTCCCGCGCTTTTCATCCTGGGGTTAGCCCTCATCCCGGTGGGCATCTTTCTGCGCCGCCGGCGCTTGCGGAAGGCCGGCGAGATCCCCGCGGCTTTTCCCAAGGTCGATCTGAACGACCGCATCTTCCGTCACGGCCTGGACATCGTGCTGGTGGCCACTATCGTGAACCTGCTGGTGGTGTCGGTGGCCAGTTATCGCGGGGCGGCCTACATGGATTCGCCCCAGTTCTGCGGCCAGTCGTGCCATGTGATGCACCCCGAGTACGCGGCGTACCAGGTCTCCGCGCACTCCCACGTGGCCTGTGTCGACTGCCACATCGGCGTCGGCGCGACATCGTACTTTCAGGCCAAGGTAAACGGCACGAAGCAGTTGATTGAGGTGTCGATGCGCCCCGTGAGCGGCCTCGCACCCAAGCTGATTCCCACGTATCCAACGCCGATTCCATCGCCGGTGAAGAACCTGCGCCCGGCGCGCTATATCTGCGAGGGTTGCCACACCCCGGCGCGGTTCATCGGTGAAAAGCTCCTGGTGAAGTCGAACTTCGGCGACGACGAAAAGAACACGGAGACGCAGAGCGTGGTGGTGCTGCATCTGGGCGGAAGTGATTCGCTTTCGCATCTTACCGGCATTCACGGCGTGCATCTCGGCCACATCGAGTACATCGACACCGACGACACACGCACGGCCATTCCCTGGGTGGAAAAGACCAACGCCGACGGCTCGAAGACGGTCTTCGCCGCGTCCGCACTGAAGGGTGCCATGCCCAAGGGCGAGCGTCGCGTGATGGACTGCATCGACTGCCACAATCGCGCCGCACACACCATGCAGACAGCCGAGGACGCCCTCAATCGCGCCATGGCCGAGGGCGCAGTGAGCCCGGATCTGCCTTGGGTGCACAAAAAAGGGCTCGAGTTGTTGAAGGGCGAATACGCCAGCGGCGACGAGGCGCGAGCGAAGATTCCGGCTCAGCTCGAGGCGTTCTATCGCACCGAGCATCCCGACGTGTATGCAGCCAAGACCGCGCAGATCAAGGCGGCGGGCGACGGCCTGGTGTCGATCTTCACGCACAACGTCTTCCCGGAGATGAAAGTGACCTGGGGCACGCATCCCAACCACATCGGACACATGAGCTACCCGGGCTGCTTCCGTTGCCACGATGGCGACCACTCCACCAGCGATGGCAAGACCTCCATCACCAACGACTGTGCGGCCTGCCACAATCTGCTTGCGGTTGATGAGGCCAAGCCGAAGGTGCTCTCCGACATCGGCATTCAGCAGTAGCGGCGAACGAGATTGCGCCGGAGCCAGGGACACGATCCCTGGCTCTTCCGTTCTTACTCCCGAATCGTGCCAAGGCGTGTACCTACCCCAAAAGAGTGAGGGTCAACGACGGCTTGATAGCAGAAGATAAATGCTGACTCCTTGCGTGCATATTTCGAAGGCGCAGACGCACCCCGGGGTTGGTGTACAAAAGAGGTAAATGAAGAGGATGAGAAGGTTGGGCCTGACCCTGGCGCTGGCGATGGCGCTGGGCCCGGCAGCGGATGCCCAACTGCGGTCCACTCCCTGTGCGCGATCGGAGAGCCAGGCCGCCGCAGGATCGCGTATCGCTAAAGACTTGCCCCTCAGCAAGTTGTCGGTAGTGTCGGCGACGAAGCCGCCCTTGCCGCACGCGCCCGACCTGGGAATCGCTCCTGGCGGAATGCCCCTGGATCGGATGCTCTTGTTGCTGGAGCCCTCGACCGCCCAGCAAAACGCCCTCGACGCACAGCTCTTGAAGCAGCAAACAGCCGGTTCCTGCGCGTGGCATCAATGGCTCACACCCGCCGAGTTTGCCGATGCCTACGCCAACACTGCCGTTGACGTGAACGGCATAGCCGCGTGGCTCCAACAGGGCGGATTCGTGGTGGCCCCGATCCCCACAGGTCGCGGGTGGATCGAGTTCTCCGGGACAGCTGCGCAGGTTGAAGCAGCATTCCGTGTGCCGGTTCATGTATACGCGACTTCGACCGGGACGCGTCCGGCGATCGCAGGGGACATCTCGGTTCCCGCCGCCCTTCGTCCGCTGATTCATGGGCTGGTCTCGCTGGACGGCGTGGTCTCCGCGCCGGCCATGACAGGGATCCAGCCGGTAACCGCTACCGCAGCCGAGTTGGCGGCGGAGACATCATTAGCCCAGGCCGAAGCGCTCACGCCCACCCTGACTGCGCAGCTTCTTCATTTCGACAGCCTCCATGCTTCGGGCACGCAAGGCGCGGGCGAGACGATCGCGATTGCCGCACGCAGCAACGTGCAACCGCAGGACATCGCCGCATTCCGCTCCGCTTTCGGACTGCCGGCCAACCCGATTGATCTTGCTCCTGCAGGCACCGATCCTGGATTCACGCCAGACCAGGCTGCGGCGGAATTCATTGCGTCGTGGGCAGGAGTCGCCGCGCCGTCCGCGAAGATCCTGGTTGCCCCCGCCGCCACAACCCAGGCTACAGACGGGGTCGACTTAGCCCTCACCTCGCTGATCGATGGGAACGCCGCCCACACCGTCGTCGTCGGCTTCTCAGCCTGCGAGGTCTCGATGAGCGAGACGCACCAGGCTTTCTTTGGGGCTCTCTACCGACAGGCTGCCGCGCAAGGCATTGCCGTGATCGCCGCTTCGGGGGACAGCGGGGCATCAGCTTGCCATGTCGCCGGAAGCGCAACCCCGGTCAGCACTGGTTATGCCGTAAACGCTTTGGCTTCGACACCGTGGAACACCGCCGTGGGAGCTTCGGGGTTTGCGTCTGCGGGCTCAAACAATCTGGCCGGCTGGTCCCCGACCACAACTGCGGACGCGAACTATGCCGGCGGTGGCGGCGCCAGCGCCGCCCATGCCACTCCTGACTGGCAGCCCGCAATATCGCCCGCGTCCCAGGGGCGCCTGTTGCCAGACCTAAGCCTGCCTACGGCGCTCGACTCCACCTTCAGTCGCGGCCTGGCGTTCTGCTTCAGCGGATCATCCCCCAACACCGGCTGCTCTCTGGTTCGCAGCGGTGGTAGTTCAGCGGCTGCGGCCATCTTTGGCGGCATCTCCGCGCTGCTCGCGGAGAAATACGGACCGCAAGGCAATCTTGCGCCGCAGCTCTACGGCCTCCGCAGCCAGGCGGGTGTCTTTCAGGACATAACGCAGGGCAACGCGCGCCTCGCTTGTTCCCCCGGAAGTCCCGGCTGCAACGCCACCGGGACGATCGGCTACGATGCGGCGTCCGGCTTCGATCTCGCCACCGGGCTCGGATCGCCTGATGCCGAAACGCTTGTCTCGGTCTGGGCCCGGCCTGCCGTCACCGGCACCGGCAGCACCTCGGTGGTTCTGACCGTGTCACCCACGGCCGCCAACGCCACCTATAATCCATCCGCGCAAATCACCTTCACGGCCTCAGTCTCGTCGACAGCCTCTGGCCCAGCGCCCAGCGGCTCCGTCCAGTTCAACGACAGCGCAACCACCGGCTCACTCGGCACCATAACACTCGATTCCAGCGGGATGGCCGTACTCACCCCCGCCATCGGCGCCCTGCCAACCATCGGAAACAACATCACAGCCGCCTACAGCGGCGATACCAACTACGCTGCCAACAACTCGGCGCCCGTCACGGTGAACATTCAAAAGAGCACGACATCCATGACGGTTGCGCCCGCTACCACAGCACCTGCTGCCGGCTCCGTGATTCCCGTGACCGTCACCATGGTCGTCGGCATTCCACCGGCGGGCACGCTTCCGCCCAGCGGCAAGCTCACCCTCAATGTGGATGGCTTGGCCAATGGCACCGCCAGCCTGGTTACTACCGCCGGCGTCACCACCGCCACTTTCTCGCTCACGGTGCCAACGACGGGCGGCGCGCACAACCTCCAGGCTATCTACAACGGCGATGCCAACTACACCGCCTCAACGTCGCCAGCCGTTTCCATCACAGTGGGTAAGGGCGCTACCGTGACGACCCTCACGGCGACGCCCGCTGTCCTCACTCCCGGCACGGCGGAGACTCTCACCGCCGCTGTCGCTCCCATCAACCCGGTCACCGGGACCACCTACACCATCACCGGCTCCGTGTCCTTCTACGACGGTGCCACGCTGCTGGGCACGGCGTTAATCACGCTGAACTCGGCCACTCTCTCGAACGTCACGCTCTCGGCAGGCATCTCACACGTGCTCACTGCTGTCTACTCGGGCGACGCGAACTGGGTCGCCAGCACTTCGAATCCTGTCGCCCTCACCGCCGCCCTGTTCGCTGACACGGTCACCCTCACTGTCAGTCCCTCTTCTGCCGCGCCAGGCCAGGTGGTTACGCTCGTGGCTACGGTCACGCCCGCGGTCGCACCCGCCAGCACCACGGAGCAGAATCCAACCGGCAACGTGATCTTCTACGTCGGCACCACGGTCCTTGGCTCGGTCGCGCTCTCAGCTTCGCTCAACAACACCTCCACAGCCACACTGCTGAACGCCACGCTGCCCGCCGGCCAGGATGTGCTCACGGCGGTCTACGTCGGCGACCTGTTTTACGCCGCCGGAACCTCCAATTCCATCACCATTAATGTGCTCGATTTTTCCATTGCCCCGTCGGGCGCCAATTCACCGACCAATCTGAACATCATCAAGGGCACTGCGGGCTCAGCCTCGTTTGTCGTCGCCGGCCTCGGCGGATTCAACAGCCAGATCAGCGTTGTGTGCGCCGTGCCTACCCAGGACGACATGACCTGCACGCCGAGCCCCCAGCAAGTTGTCCCCACTGGAACCGTGGCCTTTACCGTGACCACTTTTCTCACCGGCGGTCCGGCGTCCGCGGCACGGCGCGATGTGCCCTTCTGGCCGCGCGCAGCCGGCGGGACCGCGCTGGCGGGACTGCTTTTCCTGGTGCTGCCCATCGGACGCCGCGCCCGCGTCTTGACGCAACCAACCCGGCGCGTCCTGGCGGTTATCCTTCTGTTGGGAGCTATCACCGGGTTCTCTACCGGATGCCAAAGCGTCAGCGGTGGCGCCGCGGGCGGATCGTCCGGCGGGACGCCCCTCGGTGTTTCCACCCTGACCATCACCGCCGCATCCTATGTGGACAACACGGTTGTCAGCCACAGTGTTTACCTCAGCGTCAATGTGCTGCCGCCCGGATCCACCGGCGTTCAACAAACTCACGGCGGCACGCAATAGCCGTTTTGCTTTCATCTCAGGAGCAGTCATCTCATGCACGCAACTCAGCCTGCGCATTTAAATCTCATCAGCGCTGCGCACGCCTCGATGATCGAGCACGGCTTCAAGCCAGATTTTCCCGAGGGCACGGATAGCGAGCTGGCCAAGATTCTTTCCGACAAGACTCCGCCCGCTGCCTCTGTTTCGTTTAGCCCCGCGTTCCGTGACATGCGCAGTCTGTTGTGGTCGTCCATTGACAACGACACCTCCAAGGACCTGGACCAGATCGAATGGGCAGAGCGCCTCAGCAATGGCAACATTCGCGTCCTGGTGGGTGTGGCAGACGTTGACTCGCGCGTGCACAAAGGCACGATCATCGACTCCCATGCGCTCTCTGAGACCACCTCGGTCTACACCGGGATGAAAGTCTTCCCCATGTTGCCGCCGGAACTCTCCGAGGGTGTCACCTCGCTCAACGAGAACGAAGAACGCGCCGCGATCGTGATCGAGTTCATGGTCGACTCCGATGGCGCCGTTACAGACGGCAAAGCGTATCGCGCCATTGTGCGCAACCGCGCCCAGCTTGCTTATAACGGAGTCGGCGCATGGCTTGAAGGCCGGGGCGCCGCTCCCGCCAAGGTTGCGGGCGATGCCCAGCTTGCCGCGCAGCTCAAGCTCCAGAGCGAGGCCGCGCAGCGCCTGAACGGCAACCGCTTCCAGAATGGCGCGCTGGACCTGGAGACTGTCGAGACGCATCCCGTGCTCGAGGGCCGCGAAGTCGTTAATCTCGCTCGCCTGGAAAAGAACCGCGCCACCTCGCTCATCGAGGAGTTCATGGTGGCCGCCAATGGCGTCATCGCCCGCACCTTCGACGAGGCCAAAGTCGCCTCCATTCGCCGCATCGTGCGCACTCCCAAGCGTTGGGAGCGCATTGTGGAACTCGCCGCGGGGCTCGGCACAACCCTGCCTGCGGAACCCGACTCCAAGGCCCTCAACGAGTTCCTTCTCGCGCAGAAGCAGAAAGATCCAGATCACTTTCCCGACCTCTCGCTGGCCGTTATCAAGCTGATGGGGCCCGGCGAATATGTGCTGGTGAAAGCCAGTGAGTCCGATCCGGGCCACTTTGGGTTGGCGGTGCAGGACTACACCCACTCGACCGCGCCCAACCGCCGCTTTCCCGATATCGTAGCCCAGCGCATTCTGAAAGCGCTCTTCGCCAAGTCGGAGCAGCCTTATTCCGAGGTCGATCTGAACACCATCGCCCTTCGTTGCACGCAGATGGAAGACGCTGCCCGCAAGGTGGAGCGCGAGATGCAGAAGCGCATTGCCGCGGTCGTGCTGCACCCCCGTATCGGGCAGAACTTCAATGCTATTGTTACCGGCGTCAACGAGCATGGCACCTTTGTGCGTGCGCTCGACCCCCACGTCGAAGGCATGCTGGTGCGCGGGGCACATGGCCTGGATGTCGGCGATCGCCTCACCGTCAAGCTCATCAACACCGACCCGCAGCGCGGCTTCATCGACTTTGCCGCGGTGTAATCAATTTGCATCCGACCGGCTCGCGCCCTGGTGAATCCGGCGACGGTGTGAGATTGACGGGCAAGCTGGAAACTACGATGGCCATGGCGGGCAAACCCTGGAGGTCCATTCCATGAGGTCAACAGCGCAACCGGCAACAGCCTCCGCGTGTCGCTCCTTGCAACCGGGCGAGGCTTACATCGGCAAGCAGGGCCTGCAGTATGAAGTCGCCATCTCCGCCGAAACGGTCGGCGCCAAGGCCATTCACATGCAACTCGTGACTATCCCGCCGCGCGGCCGCGCACGGGCTCACAAGCACGCCACGCATGAAACCGCCATCTACGCCCTGAGCGGCGAATCAGGGGTGTGGCACGGCGAGCGGCTCGAGCACCACACCGTCCTCAAGCCCGGCGAGTTTTTCTATATTCCCGCCGACATGCCTCATCTACCCTACAATCCCAGTGCCACCGACCCCGTTGTCGCGGTCATCGCGCGTACCGACCCCAACGAGCAGGAGAGCGTGGTCCTGTTGCCGGAGCTCGACGGCATTCATCCGGCTTGACGCGGGCGCGGTGAACGTGTGCCCGGCCTCATCTGTGGGCACTGCCCGACGGGGCAGC
>Ga0307474_10001420_pt1 | contig 17440 bp, 9 predicted proteins | sample atmos_gasesECM1C_2_FD_203312 | JGI IMG/M metagenome (GOLD analysis project Ga0307474, IMG submission 203312) | Hardwood forest soil microbial communities from Morgan-Monroe State Forest, Indiana, United States - atmos_gasesECM1C_05 | ecosystem: Environmental > Terrestrial > Soil > Temperate... | reverse complement strand
GAGACAGCCGCCTCGGCTTTCCGGCCAGCGCAAAGCGCGGTGGAAGTACCACGTGCTCAGTCCGTGAGAAGGCGAATCTGTTTAACGCTGGTTTTTTGTACGCTGCTATTGCTCATCGCCTGCTCCCCCCGCGACTTCCTGACCCGTCGTCTCGCCACAGACCTGATCTCTGCCTCCACCGAATTTGCAACGCCGCGGCCGTTCGTCCTGCAAATGGGCGTCGTGTCCAACAAGGACTACGTCTCGCCCGAATATCTCGTGCTTCGACATCACGGATGGATCTCCGCAAACACAGCGCCCTGCTTGCCCGGCCTCACCCCGTCGCCGTGCTGGGATGTTGTCCTGACTCCGTCCGGGGTCGACACGGTTCGAACGCTCGTGCCTGCCAAAGAAGCCGGAAAGTCGTCGCTCGCCATTCCCGCTGCGAAAAGAGAACTGGTTGGAGTTACCGGCATCAGCAAGCAGGGTAGTTCCGCCGACGTCGAGTTCGCCTGGAAATGGGTTCCGCTCAATGAGATTGGCGCGGCCCTTTATTCCGGCGAGCTGCGCTATAAATCCACCGTCGGATTTCGCCAGTACGATGACGGCTGGCGCATGGTATACGGCGTCCCTCATTTCGGGCAATCAATGGACGACGCACTCAAGAATGCCGAGCCCGCCCCGTGATCCGCCGAGATACAGGCCACTCCTGGATTTCAGTCCGCAAGATGACTTCTGCCTCGAACTGGCTGACCCCGCGCCGCATTCGCGCTCATGCGATAGTCCTGGCGGTTTGTTTGTGGGGAGTCTGTGCCGTCGATTACTCCAGGCTCGGCCTTTTCGACCGCGCCGGCAACATAAAATTCCAGGATTTTTTGCAGTTCCCCATTTCCGCACATCTCATCGCGCAGGGCCGCGCAGCCGAACTCTACGTTGACCAGGTTCTGGCCGAAGGCATTCGCGAGCTCGCCGGGAACACGAGAGTTGAATTGAAATATTTCTACGGCCCGCAAGTCGCATGGCTGTTCATCCCACTTGGCCGATTCTCATTTCTGACCCAAGCAGAGATCTGGACTGCGCTCAGCCTTTTCATCTACTTCGGATGCATCTATCTGATCTTGAAATCGTGCGGCACTCTAAACTCGAATTGGAAGATCGTAGCGCTCTGTGCCCTCGCCTATCCTCCGCTCTTTCATTTCTTCGTTCGCGGACAGCTTTCCGCGGCCATCCTCTTATTCGTAACCGCGGCTTATCTCGCGTTCCGGGCGCAGCACGAATGGCTCGCGGGCATGTCTCTGGGATTCCTGATCCTCAAGCCCCAGTTCCTCGTCGCTATCCCTTTCGTGTTGCTGGCGGCCCGCGCGTGGAAGCCATTCGCCGGTCTCGTGATTGGCGCGGGCGCTCAGCTCGCCTTGACGTGCTTCTACTTCGGACGGGCGGTCATGCGCGCATACTTCACCATGCTTCTCCACAGCGCGAGCCAGCCAGGTTCCACGGAACTCCGCCTCTCCCCCATCCAGATGCACTCTCTTCGCACCTTCTGGGAGCTACTAGTTCCGTGGCCGCGCGGCGTGTGGATCTTCGATCTTCTGACTTCCATCATCGTAATCGCGATCGCCGCCGCGATCTGGAGATCGTCCAACTCCCTCGCCCTCCGCTTCTCCGCGCTGCTCCTCGCCGCGGTGCTCGTCAACCCGCACATCTACATCTACGACCTGCTCGTACTCGCTCCCGCGTTGCTGCTCCTCGCAGATTGGTCGATCAAAAACACCCAGCATCCTTCCACTCCCGCACTTCGGGTCCTTCTTTATCTCGCCTTCGTGCTGCCTCTCCTCGGCCCGCTGGCACGCTGGACCCACGTTCAACTCTCGGTCGTAGTCTTCGTCGCACTTCTCTGGATCCTCCACCGGATCGCAACTCCCGATCAGAAACTTGCCTTTCCCGAATCCGCCGTTGTATAACCCTTCTTCACTATGCGAATCCAAAGATCTGCCTGTGTAGTCGCCGTGGTGGTGAGTTGTGCGCTCGCAGTCCTGGCTCAAAGCAAACCGAGACTTACGCTCGACGAATTCTTCAACTCCGTCAGCTTCAAATCCATCGAAATGTCGCCCGACGGAATGTCGGTGGTGATTTGCACCGAGCGCGCTGACTGGGACCAGCAAATCTTTCGCAGCGACCTCTGGCTCTATCAGGATGCTGGCCGAGGCGGATCGTTAATTCAGTTGACCCAGTCCGGACACGACTCCGAGCCCAAGTGGTCGCCCGATGGCAAGTGGATCGCATTCCTCTCGGAGCGCAAAACTTCAGCGGGGAAGGGCGAAGACTCCGATTCTGATTCGAAAGACGAAGTCAGCCAGCTCTATCTGATCTCGCCCCATGGCGGCGAAGGCATCGCAATCACGCAGGGCGAAGAGGAAGTCCACACCTTCTCCTGGTCGGCGGATTCGCAAACCGTCTACTACGCCACGCGCCAGCCCTGGAGGAAGACGCAAAAAGACGACTACAAGCAACAATGGAAAGATGTTGTGCAATATCGCACCGCCGAACGCGGCGACACGATCTTCGCTCTCGACGTGCAGGCTGCCCTCACCCACCACGCCGCCGAGCCAGCGAGGGTAGAGAAAAAAGAGGGGGAACCGGAGAAAGATCCCGACCTCACTCCCGGCGCGCGCGCCATCGCGACCGAAACTTTGCGAGTTGAGAACTTGGTCACGTCTCCCGACGGCACCAAGCTTGCCTTCCTCAGCAGTGCCATCAACCGGCGCCAAGAAAAGCCCGCAGACGTAGAAATCTACTTGGTTGACTTGAGTGTGACGCGGTCGCCCTCGCCTGCGGACGGTGAAACCAAAACCAGCGCGGAAGGCTCATCCAAACCTCGCCCCGTTACCCATGACGAAGCCGTCGAAACTCAACTTCGCTGGGCTAACGACTCCCGCCACATTTTGTACAGCGTCGAAGTAGGAGACGTTTCCGGTTCCTACCGCGACCTGCAACCGCATCTCTACTCGGTCGATATCGACGACGGCAAAATCGAACAATGGAGCAAAGACTTCGTCGGTCCCGTCGAACACTACGCGATAACCCCGGACAGCGTGCTGACTTCCGCACGGCTCGGAACCGAAGTCCAGATGTACTCGGCCGGCAAGCCCAGCGAATCCCTGCATCGACTTACCAACTGGCCCGGTACTTACTCGAATATTTCCACCGCAACCCGCTCCCCCAACGTCGCCTTTGTTTATTCCTCGCTCGGAAAGCCCGACGAAGTGTATCTCGCCGACAGCGCCACTAAACTCGATCAGGCGCACGCCATCACGAATTTCAACAAGCTCTTCACCGAGCGCGATCTTCCGCAAGGCAAGCCTTACCGGTGGAAGGCCGACGACGGCACCACCGTTGAAGGTATGCTGATCTATCCTCCGGGCAAGTTTGAGTCGAAGCACCTGCCCATGTTCACGTTCATTCACGGAGGCCCCGCCGACGCCGACGGCAATCACTTCGAGGCCGATTGGTACCAGTGGTGCGCGCTCGCCGCCACCAACGGCTGGCTTGTCTTCGAACCCAACTATCGCGGGTCTTCTGGATACGGTGACAAGTTCCTGCAGCAGATCGTTCCCGTCATCGTCTCGCGTCCCGGAAAAGATATTCTCGAAGGCGTCGACGCGCTGGTGAAAGACGGCATCGCCGACGGCGACCGCCTCACCATCGGCGGCTACAGCTACGGCGGCTACATGACCAACTGGCTGATCACTCAAACCACCCGCTTCAAGGCCGCTGTCACAGGCGCGGGCGCTGTGGAGCACGTCGGCAATTGGGGCAACGACGACACCACCTTCGACGATGCCTACTTCCTCGGCGGACGTCCCTGGGAAGCTCAGCAGCGCTATCACGACGAAGCCGCAATTTTCCAGATCGACAAAGTGCGTACGCCTACCCACATGGTCGCCGGCGCCGACGATATTCGCGTCGCCGTGCTCGAAGACTATTTGCTGGAACACGCATTGTATTCGCTGGGAATTCCAAACAAGTTGCTGGTGTTCCCCGGCGAAGGCCACTCACTCTCCAAAAATCCCTGGCACGGCAAAATAAAGGTCCGCGAAGAACTAAACTGGCTCCAAAAATACGGCGGCATCCCCGCAGGCAATTGATTCCACCCAAACAGACCCCGAGGGTGCCCTACTCCAGTCGCGTTCCTCCTGGACTAGAGCCAACAGAACGGTTGTCATCCTGAGTCCCGCGTTCTTTGCGGGGCGAGATAAGATTCGTCGAGATAAGGGCAGGCGAAAGAGGCCGGAGAGTTGAGGTTTCGCAGAGGCTCCCGATTGGACGCAGACATCATGCGGAACTTTTTGCCGCAGACCGTGGGGGCGCAAGCAGGAGTCGAACCAGGATAGAGCTCGGATCAGGATGCGGGTCGGGCCGACAGGGGAAGTGCTATCGTGCGGCCATCTTCAGGCTGTGCGAGTTCGCGGCATAGCGCGCGATGCCTTTATACAGCGCCTCCGCAATCCGCTCGCGGTAGCCGTCGCTGCGCAGCTTCTGCTCGTCGGTGGGACTACTGACAAAGGAAACTTCCGCCAGAATTCCCGGCATTGCAGTCTCGGTCAGCACGACGTAGGAGGCTTCTTTCACGCCGCGGTCGCGCAGACCGGGATTTTGCACTGACAAAGTTCCGTACAGCGAGCGCTGCACGCTGGCGGCAAGCCGCCGCGACTGCTCGATCTTTTCGTGCAGGTCAGCAACTGATAGCGTTGCCGTCACACCGTTCTTCTTGCCGGATGCATTGTCCCGCGTCTCGAGGTCTTTCGCGTTGGGCGCTGAGAAAAAATTTGTATAGTAAGTTTCCACGCCGCGAGCTGAGGGCAAATCGCTATAGTTCGCGTGCACCGAGACAAACAGATCCGCCTGCGACTGATTCGCCATTCCAGCGCGTTCGTCGAGAGGTATGTAATTGTCGGTGTTTCGCGTGAGAATCACTTCCGCTCCCAGGCGGCTCTCGAGAAGTTTGCCCAACCGCTGGGCAATCTCGAGCACTAGATCTTTTTCCAGTAAGCCTCGGCGCCCCACCGTACCCAAATCCCATCCACCGTGGCCGGCGTCAACTACGATACGCATCTTCGGCACGCGCGTGCGCAATTGCAGGTCTTCGCTCGTCGGCGGAGGAACAATAATGTCCAGTTTCTCTCGTTCTGCTGGGAAAAGACTCTCTTGTGCTTTGCTGCTCCCTCCCAGCTTTCGGACCTGCACCACCAGACGGTAGGGATTAGGCTCGAGGCTCACCGAATAGTTCGAGTTACCTTTGGTTTCTAGTACCACGCGCGTCAATCCGGATGCCGGCTGCGCCACCCGAACCCGCGCCAATAGGCTGTCCCCGACGTCGATTGCCTTTCCTCCAAGTTCTGCCGTCAGCGAAGTGTCATGTAAATCAAAGTAAATGCGATCAGGATTTGCCAGCCGATGCGCCTCATACTGCACCTGATCTTCGAGATCGAGCACAACCGTGCTCGAATCGGCGGACGACCAATGACGAATCCCCGTGATGCGTGTCAGCTTCGGCGTTTCCTGCGGGAGGTTTTCGTTAGAGGCTCCAACTGGCGTACCGACATTCGTCGGTTCTGCGAAATTAGCGGTTGAATTCCCTGTGCCATCGAGGATTGGACCAGGAGGAGCGATCGAAGACGGAGCAGCTGATGCTTCATGCTTGGCGACTGCTCCCGGCTTTGTGACCATTTTCTGTTCAGGATGAATCACTACATTGCCGAGCTGAGCGGTCTTCAGCTTCCACCACACACCGCCCGCCACCATGACCGAAACCACCAGCAGGACCAATACCAGAACGATTCCTGGATGGTGCTCGGCGACAGGTTCTGGAGGTTTTATGGCTGCAGGTACATCCTTAGGAGTACGCTCTGGAGTAGTGCTCAGCGCTGGCAGCGCCAGTGCAGGTGTTGCTGCAACGACGGGAGCCACAACTACAGGCGTTTCCTCAACGGGCAGCACCGATTCAGGCGCGGCAATCTTCTCAGGGAGAAGTTCAACCGGCGGAGTTGCTGGAGACGGAATCGCGGGCGCGACCAACTGCGCCTCTGCCGCCTGCGCAGATTCCGCGAAGCGGTCCTCGTCCTCGGGCTTGACAGCTCCCAGAATCAGCTCTGCCAGCAATTCCAGACTGTTCACGTCGCTGTCATTGAAGCCAAACGGCTCGGCTGAGAATGCTTCCAAAACGCCAATCACGCGCTGCCTGCCACACAGCGGTACGGCGACCATGGACCGTGCTCCCAACTTCCGACAGGCATCAAGGTTGACGCGCTCGTCCATCTCGGTGTCGTCGCAGCGGATAATCTGTGCAGTGCGGAAACATGCTCCTGAGAAAGCTGAATCCCGCTGGATGCGCGCGCCCACGTCCGGCTTAATCGCGCCCGCTGACGCCCGCAAAACTATTTCGTTGTGTTCGGCCAGAGCGATTCCCAGCCCGTCCGCTCCGGTGATAGCGATAGCCCGTTCCGCGACTAGTTGCAGCACTTCATCGAGAACGAATTGCTCTACCTGCTCGAACTCGACTGACGGCGCACTCGCCTCAAATCCTCTATGCCGCGAAGCCAGTGCCCGGCGCTGTCGTACTTGCTGATGCAGCGCCGAAAATGCCAGTAGTCCCTGCAGAGCGTGTCTTCCCGACGGCCGCGACAGCGAGCCTTCATCCGCATCCACTGGATAAGGCTCGTGAGTGGACCGTCGATAGAAAATGTCTTGCGCTGCAGCGGTCGTACTCTGCTGCACCGGCCATGACGGCACCCCCGTATCCGCGAGCCGGTCGTCAATTTCACTTATCGGTTTGGTGGGAGTCGTTGCCATCGCCTTTGTGTTTCTGACCGGCTAATCTCTTCTTTATTATGTTTATTATTTGTGAGCTTCGCTATCCGGCAGAGCTGTTGTCCTCTTGACTAGTCTGCCCAGCAGCTGCGCTTTGCCAGGGCCCGAACGTCAGAATAGTCCGAATGTTGTTTCTTATCGGTTCAACAGTAAGTTAGCGGGATTTCACTCCAGTTGCAATGATGTGGACATGCCCTTCCGGCCATGGACTTTCGTACTCGTCGTCTATTTCGTGGCGCGGGGGAGAAGACCGAGTGCCTTAACCTCCTTAAGACTCAGTCGGAGACTCAACGTAGTTACTGCCAGCCCGGCTCCGTCGGAAACTAGAATCTGACCAATCCGGTTTCGTCCGACGAATTCTGGCTCAGAGTATGCACGTCGTATCTTTTCCCGCACGGCAGGCGCGCACCCACTATCGACATGAAGTGCGTACGCTGACCTACGTTACTCTCGATGCCGCCAACGGTGGAATCGTCCGCAATCTCAATCGCGAGGGTGTGGCGGTGCAGGCCGTGGCACCATTGCGCCACGAGCAGCGTGTTCGCATACGCTTCGAGTTGCGATTTCCGCGCTTGCGCGTGGATACCTACGGGCAGGTCAGCTGGGCGGGCTCTTCCGGTCAGTGTGGCGTCCGCTTTCTGAACCTGCCTGCTCAGACCGCACGCCAGATCGACCAGTGGATATTCTCGGACCTTCTCAACGCGCTCGCACTCGATGCCGCTGACCATTCGATTTTCGCCACTCTCTCGCCTTCGCCAGCCGTAGAAGGAGATGTTGCAGAGGAAAACGACGGGCTTATCGTATCCGCCGCACCTCGCCCAGCGATCCGGATCGCACTCGATTGCGCGCAGAGAAGTGAGGAGCAAGTTCCAGCCCAGGATCGGGAACAAAATCTGGCCGATGCCGCATGCCCGTCCGATAGGACACTGAATTGGCTATCCCGTCCGATCTCAGGACAGACTCTAGCATGGCTGGTGGATAGTCTCGTGATGATCGCGGGATTGCTCTTGTTCGCCTTTATTTTTCTTTCGATCACTCACGAACTGCCGCCATGGCCCCTTACGGTGGGCGCCGCATCTTCGGCCGCAGTATTGATCGCCGCCACGTATTGGGCTGTGTTCGCTGTGTTTGGAGGAGTTAGCCTGGGCACCCGCTTAGCCGATGCGACATCGGGCTTCACCCAGGAAGAAGATGAGGAGGCGCCCCGCTTCCGCTCATCCGCAGCGGATCTTTCCTAAAAGCGGCTGTTGATTTTGCGGCGTTTACGGCCGCGGCTGGAAGCCGCCCCCTTTCAAACTCGGGTAGTCGTCCGAGTTTTCGGCAGCCTGCTATAGCCTGGTACTACTGCGTTCACGAGGGTGGGGCGTAGGGCAAATCGATAAACCTTGTGCGAAGTCGACAGGCTCCTCACTCTTTTTTGCGCAGCGCCCGGCGCGGATCTCGCACCTGCGAGACTGAGCAACACTGCGGATAGGAGCATTTCGCTCGAATAATACCGCGAGACTGATTTTTCGCCAACAATCCGCCGAGGACCTACCGCCCCGCTGAAGACTGATCAGTTTTGAACACTTTCCCACCCTGATCGCCACCTATCATACCGGTGCAACCAACCATTCAGGGCGATTGACGGCCAAAGAAGTTGGCTAAGAAGACCGGATTGCGTCGACGCTGGACTTGCGAACTTGTGTCGGGCCGGCGAGAACACGGCTTCCTCCGCAAGCACGACGACAACAAATAAAGCCGGCACGGAGCCTCCTCGTCACACTTAGTATGTTCCGAGGGTTCTGCAAAGGAGCTGAACCAATGACCACGCATCCACTTTCCGCTGCCCAAATTGTCCCAATGACTCGACAGAAAGGAATGATCGCACTGTATCTCGCCCTCTGCACGCTGGGGCTGAGCCTGTCCGCGAGTGCCGAAAAGCCTGCCTTAACCACCTTTGATCCTCCGGGCTCGATTGAAACCATTCCTAACAGCATTAACCGATCGGGTGCGATCACGGGATATTACTTTGACGGCAATATTTTTCGCGCCTTCCTGCGCTCTCGCCGCGGCACCTTCACAACCTTCCATTTTCCGGGGGCGACCGCTACCGTCGGGGCAAGCCTGAACCTGGAAGGGACGATCACGGGATATTACTTTGAAGGGAACTTGGTAGGACACGGCTTCGTGCGCTCTCACGACGGCGCCTTGACCCGTTTCGATCCTGTCGGCTCTGTTGAGACCCAACCCGCAAGCATCAACGCCGCGGGAGCCATTACGGGAAGTTACACTGACGCGAGCGGCGTCTCGCACGGCTTCCTGCGCGATCGCGACGGCGCCATCACAAGCTTCGATCCTCCGGGCTCGAATGGAACCTTCGCCACAGCCATCAGCCCGAGCGGAGAGATTACTGGATACTACGACGAAGGGCCGTTTTTTCAGCACGGGTTCCTGCGCTCACGGGACGGGGCGTATACCACGTTTGATCCGCCGGCAGCGTTTGCTACCATGCCGTCGTCGATCAACCCTGAGGGGGAAACCATAGGGTCTTTCTATAAAATCGACCTGTTCAAGGTGCATGGCTTCGTGCGGGACCGCGACGGAGAGATCACCATTTTCAATGGTCCGGGTGCGGTTGGCACTTTTCCCCAAAGCATGGACGCCGCGGGAGTCATTACGGGAAACTATGTCAACAACAGCGGGCAGCATGGTTTCGTGAGGGATCGCGACGGCGAGTTAACCACCTTCGACCCTCCTGGCTCTACCGACACCGCACCCACAAGCATCAACGCCGACGGGACGATTACCGGAAGTTACACCGACGCGAGCGGCGTCTCGCACGGCTTCCTGCGCAGTCCCGACCACGACAAAGAACAAGGTCAGCAGAGAGCCGAAGATTAGCAGCACATGATTAGCAGCACATTAAGAAGGGGATCGTGGCGGCGGGGAGAAGGAAGTTAACTGTGGAGAACAGCGATTACACCCCTCTAACAGGATCTCAAGAAAAAGCCTTCTCCCCGCCCCTCTGAGAAATGCGGGCGTGGTGACTTACAACCAGCCCCACCTCATTCCTCACCTCATTCTTAATTCTTAGTGGCGTGATTGGTCGCTTTGGCTCGCCGCCCGCCGCACATTCCAACCCCAAGTTGCTCCCCAACTCGACGGTTTCATGAAGCCAGTGGCGCTCGCCGCCGCTCGCCTCCGACGCTGCGCAAGCTAACTAAGTACAAGCGGGTATTCACTTTATGACACAGCAGTACTTAAAAATGAACCTGAAGATTGAAAACAAGATCCTGAGGACTAGTTCGCAAAATACTGCTGCGCCAGCCACAGCCGCAAGCTATGTTGGGTCGCCGCCGCAATCTTCACAAATCGGATTCCAACATTTCCGCGGTCATCTGACCAGGCCACCTCCACATCCGCTTTCACTCCACACTTGGATCCGGGAAGTGCAAAAGATGCACCGGTCAGTTCGCTCGCATTGAATCGATCGTCAACTCGAACCTGCAGGCCGCCCTGGCTAAGGTTGATCAGTTCTGCCTCGACCCGTTTCTGGTTGCGTCCGGTTAGAGTTACAGGCAAATCGAGTCCGGCTCGATGGTAGCGCAAGCGGCCATCAAGGATCATATTGCGGGCCGCGGAGAGCGTGCGTACCGCCTGCTCCACGGAAATCGGCTTGTCGAATGCAAATATGGCTCCTGTGGACTGCATATCGGGCCGCCCTTTAGCTCCGCCCATGATGACCAGAGGCACAGTGCTCACGCGGGGAGCTTCGCGCTGCAGTTCGCGAAAAAACTGTCCTGAGCCGTTCAGATCACAGTCAACAATGAGCGCATCGATTTTGGAGTGGGTGAGCCGGGTCAGGGCTCGTTGCGGTTCGGTCTCGACGGCAACATCCATGTGCAAGCCGCCAAGAATGCATTCCAGAACACTAACTTCCTGCCAATCGCGCGAAACTACCATCGAGGAAAGAGTCATGACTCTACTCTATCCACACCGGTAATCGCGACGTAGATCACCAACGTAATGCTGATGAGAATTGAGTCCTAAGTTCAGTGTCATGCGCCGGCGGCATTGCCCGGGCTCCGATACCACTCCACGGTTCGCCGCAGTCCCTCTTCGAAATCCACGGTCGGTTTGTAGCCGAGGCACTGTTCCGCCTGAGAAATATCGGCGAGGGAGTGCTTGATGTCGCCGCCGCGCTCCGCGGCGTGGAGGGCGAAGCCGTCGTAAGAAGTAAGACTTTGAAGCAACTTGAAGGTCTCATTGAGGGTGACGCGTCGACCGGTCGCCACGTTGAATACTTTGCCGGCCACTTTTCCTGCGGGGGCCTTGCAGGCCAGAAGGTTAGCATTGACGGCATTGTCAATGTAGGTGAAATCCCGGCTCTGCTCGCCGTCGCCAAACATAGTGGGTTGCTGCCCACTGAGCATCAGCGTAATAAATCTTGCCAGCACGCCTGAGTAAGGCGACGAAGGATCCTGCCGCGGACCGAAAATATTGAAGTAGCGCAGCGCCACGGTTTCCAGTCCGTAGCAGCGGTAAAACGAAATCATGTAACGTTCGCTCGCCAGCTTCGCCACGGCATACGGCGAGATCGGGTCCGGTGTCATCTGCTCGTGCTTCGGCAGCGTCGGAGTATCTCCGTAGGCGGAGGACGAAGCCGCGAAAACCACCCGCTTTACCTTGGCGTCGCGCGCTGCCACCAGCACATTCACCGTGCCATCTACGTTCGCCTGATTGCTTCCAATCGGATCCAGCACAGATTTCGGCACCGACGGAATTGCAGCTTGATGTAAAACATAGTCAACGCCGGCGCACGCCAGCTTCATGGCTTCCAGATCAAGAATGTCGGCCTCTCTAAAATCGATCTGCGCCAGAATCTGGGCTAAGTTCTCGTGCCTGCCGGTTGAAAAATTATCGACTCCTCGAACTTGTTCTCCGCGCAGCAACAGTTCGCGCGCCAAAGACGATCCAATAAAGCCGCCGATGCCCGTGATGAGATAAAGTGCCATAGACTTTCATCATAACGAATTGGCTCTCGCCTTTGCCCGGTCAAATCAGGACGCACAGGAAAACCAAAGTAATACGCCAGCAGCGCAGATTAGCGCGTCCCTCTGAGGAAACCGAACAGTGAGAAAGCGAAAGACTGTTTATCTTCCCGAATTCTGGCTTTTTCGCAGAATGCGGAAGAACTCGTACCCGCTCAGAATGTGGCGTTCGTCAAAGAAGTTCGTGACCGCCTGCAGGGCGGCGCCCGGGTTCGTAATCGGGGGCAAAGCCTCGGGCTCGGGGATCAACGCAGAAAGAGTTCACTTCGGGGCGCGCACCCAAGATTACCGAAGGCCGCGAGAGCAATCGCCGCAGCTCGCGCAAAAGCTCGCGATCTGGATCCGACATGGTGGTGAAAGGAATCCCCATCCCCAGGTTTGGATAAACGACGCGCACCGTGCCGGCGAGCGCGCGGGATTGATGCGCGTGCCTTAGTATTCTCGATTTTCTCTGCCAAGGGCGCGAGAAGCGAATGATTCGTTGGAACCGGAACCCAGCAAAAACCCCCGGGGAACTAACTGCCGAAGATGTTCCGATTTAGGTACTGGTTACGAAACTTCCCTTGCGGATCGAACTTCCTGCTGAGTTCAACGAAGTCAGGCATCCTCTTGTGGAGGCTCCTGAGCTCCGCAGGCGATGTGGTGAACAGTTTTCCCCAATGAGGACATGCATTGAACGGAGCTAGTTCTTTCTCGATCACAGGCAATAGCTTGCTTACCGCGGGCCAATCCGGTTTCCAGGTGAAATGGATGGTCACGCTGTCCTGCTCGTAGCAGGGGCTCATCCATAAATTATCGGCAGCGATTGTACGAATCTCCGTAATCAGTAACGATGGGCTCACTTGATCGCGCAGGTGCTCCACCGCCAGAATCGCTTCGACCGCATGCCGGCGTGGCACGAAGTATTCGGACTGCAGCTCTTTGCCCGCGCTCGGCGTAAAACCCATACGAAAGTGCGGGAGACGTTCGTACCAAGGGCCAGGGACGCCCATCTGCTCGGTGCAATTATCCGCCGACAGTGTCGAGATGGGGTGGAGATTTCGCGTGGCGCGCTTCGCTCCGAAAAACTCCGGCGTGGGGTGGAACGCCTGACCTTCTTCGACGCGGCTCTTGATCCAGACCTCGTTGATGCGCTGTTTTTGCCAGTCGGTAAACAGGCTGACGCTGTATCCGCTGGATTCGATCGCGTCAAAATGGTCTTTCAACTCGCTCAGCGGCAGGTTCTCGTAAACATATTGCCGTATCAGGTACGCTGGTTGGATATCGAGCGTCACCGTTGTAATCACGCCCAAAGCCCCCAGTCCAACCACCGATCCGGCAAATTTATCGCCGTCTCGTTCGCGAGATAGATTCACAATGTCGCTGGATGCCGTCACCATTTCCAGTCCCGACACCGCCGTTGCTAAATTGCCGTTCTTCTCTCCTGAGCCATGAGTAGCCGTACTGCAAGCGCCAGCCACGGAGATATGCGGCAACGATGCAAGGTTATGTAACGCAAAACCCTTGCCGTCAAGATAAGGGCACAATTGCCCGTAAGTGATGCCCGCACCCACTGTGACGGTCCGCTTCGCAGGATCGAGGGAGATCACTTTGTCCATCGCCTTCAGCGACAGGAAGCCGTCCTTGCTATCGGCAATATTGTTGAAGCAATGACGCGTGCCGAGCACCTTCAGTCTGTTTTCCTTCTTGACAAAGGCTTTCACTTGTTCAAGCGAGGTGGAGGTGTAAACGCGTTCGGTGCTGTACTCCAGATTCCCCGCCCAGTTCTTGAGCCCTTCCCCTCCCGCCCACGCCAGCATGCGCGCCACGGTTGGAGAGGCAAACGTGGCCGCAAGAAGCTTGATAAATATCCTCTTATTCATACGTGTTCAGACCTGCGAATCCAGACGAGACTTGATCCGCCCGAGATTGTCACCTGCCGCTGCCGTGTATTCATCGTATGCATCTCCCCCGATCCTACGGGGATGGCTTCATTCTGCTCCCGGCAAGAGCAGACGGCAAGAAGATGCGAGTGCCCGAAGTTGGCCGCATTGTAGAAGCCAACACTCGGTTTAATCGTGAACCGCTCGCCAACGTGGTGCAGCCAGCAGCCTTCAAATCCAAGGCTCTGACCCATGGGAAAATCAACTGGTTTGCCGGAGCCGGCGTCAGTACTGGAGCGACAGCGCCGATCTGTTGCCGCTGCGCAACCGTAAACAAGGCAGCGCTGACCAGCTTCTGGGCGGCCGGGGTTGGCTGGTTGTCTTGTATCAGGTTGTCGTTGTCGATCGCGTTGTTCGGTCCAGTCACTCCAAACCGACGGCCGAACGAACCGTTGGTGGTGCCGGGGATGGGTTGGCTCTTCAGCCCAGTTCCGGTAACGTCGGTCTGTGAATGACGGCGAGGTCGGCCGTGTCCGTAGATCTTGCGGCGTTATTAAATCCTATTTCAGCCCCTTCACCAGATAAAGCTCGGAAAGCATGCGAGTATAGCTGTAAACGTAGGCTCGACCGTCAGAGCTGAAATGAATGTGGGAGATGGCACGAAGTCCCGCGACATCCGGGGGAGTCATTTCTCTGAAAAACTCCCTCTGTCCGGTCAGAATGTTCAAGCGATAGACCTTGACCGATGATTGTTTCCACTTATACACGTACAACAAACGCGGATCCGCGGACCATGCGAAACCTTCGTCTGTCTGCAAGCCTGGAATCGGGCGAGGCTGCCCACCTGCTATGGGATACAACCAGCCTCCACCACCATTGAGACCGTTTCCGGCAATCATTTTGCCGTCAGGAGAAACCTCACAGAACATAACTCCTTCCGGAGTCACAGGACGCGGTTTGCCACCATCTACATCCTGAACGAAACACTGAACGGCATGCCCAGGCCGGCTTCCGGAAAAAACGAATTGCTTGCCATCAGGCATCCAGTTACTTCCGTACCAGTACTGCTGAATGTCGCTTGGATCGATTTGCTTGGCCGTGCCTGCTCCGGTCGGCAACAGCAGAAGATGGGAATTGGAAACAACCGTGGTTGCCCATTTTCCATCGGGAGATAAACTGCCCGCCATTCCTCGGCCTAGTGGTATCGGGGGCGATCCGCGCATGTCACGCACGGCGACGGTATAGGTTGGTCCAGATTCAACACCCTGCTCGTCGAACAGGACGGTGTTGCCGTCGCCGGAGATGTCAGTGGGAATAGACCAGTCCCGCCATGAGACCTCCCTCTCCGTGGTTGCTCCCGGCGCCAGAGCCATCATTCCGATGCGTTGTTCATCGCGACTTACAAGGACTCTGCCGTCGGAGGCGATGTCGTGCAGCGTGACTCCTCCGGGCGCACGGAAGATCAGACGTTGCTGACCCGATAGATCCACAGCGTAAATGTGACGTTCGGTTCCGGCTTGGGTGGCCGAGAACCAGATCTCGGCTCCATCGGCCGACCATGCCAGCCCTTTGACACTTTCCCAGGCTGCAGAGACAACCCTCTTGTGTCCCTCAAGATCGACAATCGAGACGGCGCCCTTGTCGTCGGGGTAGATCGGGTGGTCGAGGAATGCGACTTGATCCCCTTTTGGCGAAATCCGCGGATGGCTGATCCAGCCAGCAGTTTCATATAGAACATGGCCGAGTGGAAATTCAAGACGCTGTTTGCCGTTTACATTGCGGACGGCCGCTAACGTCGCCCCGTCGGTAGACCAATCAGCCCAGTCGATACTTTCAGCGATCTGACGAGGAGATCCACCCGTCAGTGGGACTTGGCCAAGAGTTCCCCGGCCTGCAAACAAGAAACCATTATCGACCGGGTGCAGCACCGCCATTTCACCTGAAGAGGAAACCGCAAGCAGCTGAGTTGCGGGTAATCCGAGGCTTCGCGCTCCGGGGATTTTTGGGTCGGTGGAGAATATTTCAGTTGGTCCACCGTCCCAGGAGGCGGCGTAAATAACGCTGTGACCGTCAGGGGCAAACCTGGCTGAGTATACCGTGCCGCGACTAACGGTCAGCGGCTCAAAGTCTGGCGGCTGCGATCTGGTTGTACGGTGGCCGAGCAAGACGCCGGAGCCGACGAGGATCCCGGAAATCACGACTGCGAGAAGTGCCAGGAGAGAGCGCTTGAATACCGGTACCACTCTGCTGGGTCGAACGCCATTGATCGCGGGCAGCTGCGGATGCGTATCCACCGGAGCTTCGTCCAAACTGGCCACAAAGCGGTAACCCCGACGTGGCACCGTCTCAATGAAGGAAGGGTTTTCGGCTGAATCGCCCAGAGCAGCGCGGAGCTTGCCGACCGCGACATTCACCGCGTGGTCGAAGTCTCCAAAACTGTCTTCCGGCCAGATGCGGGACTGCAGTTCCTCGCGAGTGACCAGATCTCCCGGGTGTTCCAGCAGGATCTGCAGCACTCTGAAGGGCTGATCCTGGAGTTTGATTCGGCTCCCAGACTTACGGATCTGTCCGGTATGGAGATCGGCCTCAAATTCCCCAAAACGAATTGTTTGGTTCCCGTTATGCACGGCAGATTTCCACTTTCAGGGAAGTCTAGCATCTTTGGCCACTTTTGCTGTGGACGCTGTGTAGCAGCCAATTGGTTTGCTGATTTTTCGGGAGAGCCTGGTCTCCCCATGTCTCCGATATGTCTCCGGAGGCGATATTAACTGTGGATGCAAAGGCTAGCTGTTATGTATTGAGATCGTTGGCCTTGATCAAATATACCTTCCAACGTTGGGCGGATTTGCGAACACGGTTGTTCGCCTTCCTACCTACAGAAGCTTACGAAATAGCACCGCCATCTGGGGAAAATGACTCCTCAAAGCGTCACGAATTCAGACTGATGTCGGGCCATACATCCATACGGGTGTATTGGTCTTTTATTTCCGAATCAATGAACCAAATGGATCAAAAAATAGTCGCCATGATCGCCCTGGGAGCTTTTGCGCTGGTTATCGGGCTCGGCGAGTTGCGGCAAGCGGAAGCACAGGACGCCAAAACTCCGTATCCGAGCATGGCTCCACTGGATCAGTATCTGATAGCGAATCGAAACGCTGAGATTGCTCTGGCATGGACCGCGGCTCCGCCATCCATCTCCCAGAACGCCACAGTTATGGTCCTCGGAAGGCATGGCTATGAAACTGCGGTCGAAGGCAACAACGGCTTTGTCTGTATGGTAGAACGCGCATGGATGAGCTCATTCCACAGTCCCGAGTTTTGGAACCCTAAGAATCGGGGCCCGCTCGGCTTTAATCCGCCAGCCGCACGATCTATTCTGCCACTCACTTTGAAGAGGACAGACTTGGTATTGGCTGGGCTGTCCAAAGCTCAGATCATCGACGGTATCAAGGCATTTCAGAACAAGGAACTGCCGGCCCTCGAGCCTGGCGGGATGACCTATATGATGTCTAGGCAAGGCTACCTCAACGACTCCGCCGGGCACTGGGTTCCCCACCTCATGTTTTATGTTCCCCTGAGAGACGCTATGACTTGGGGTGCAGACGCACCCGGCTCCCCGGTTCTGCTGAATCCACACTTTAATGGTGCTCCGGAGCCAGTGACCGAGTTCATGATTCCCGTGTCCGAGTGGTCGGACGG
>Ga0307474_10001419_pt1 | contig 17446 bp, 14 predicted proteins | sample atmos_gasesECM1C_2_FD_203312 | JGI IMG/M metagenome (GOLD analysis project Ga0307474, IMG submission 203312) | Hardwood forest soil microbial communities from Morgan-Monroe State Forest, Indiana, United States - atmos_gasesECM1C_05 | ecosystem: Environmental > Terrestrial > Soil > Temperate... | reverse complement strand
CGTGAAAATGCCGAAGCCAGTCACCCTCCCGGCACACGGTGAAGTCGAATACACCTATGAGATCGTGCCCACGCATTTCGGCGAAGATCGCTGGATCCAGATGTCGGAGTTTCGCCCAAGCAGCCCTGCGCACGTGCATCATGCTGTCGTGTACATTCGTCCACCGGATTCTCAATGGCTCCGCCACGCTCCTATCGGCGAGCCGTTCACCGCCTCGACGCTCACCGATCCCGCAGAGCGCCGCCAGGCTCATGAGACCACCAGCGATCTCCTGCTCGTGTATGCCCCCGGCAGTTCGCCCGATCACTGGCCCGACACTATGGCGAAGTTTGTTCCCGCCGGATCCGACCTTGTCTTCCAGATGCACTACACCACCAACGGCACGCAAGACCAGGATCAGACCGCTATCGGACTAGTCTTCGCGAAGACACCGCCGAAACAACGGGTCATCACACTACAGCTGAACAATCACGCTCTGATCATCCCGCCCGGAGCCGACGACTTCCGAGTTGAAGTGCAGGGTACGCTGCCCAACGACGCCACGCTCCTCAGTCTGTTCCCTCACATGCACCTGCGCGGCAAGCGCTTCGAATACGACATCGTGCACGACGACGGCACCGCCGAAGTCCTGTTGCGCGTTAACTATCACTTTCACTGGCAATTGAGTTACAAGCTGGCCGAACCGCGCTTGCTCAAGGCGGGAACAAAACTACGCGCGATCGCCTGGTACGACAACTCGAAGAACAATCCGCACAATCCCGATCCAAACAAAATCGTGACCTGGGGAGATCAAACTTCCGACGAAATGATGGTGGGATTCTTCGACGTGGCCATCCCAGCGAATGTGGACAAAGAGCATTTCTTCATCCGAAAGTAACACTGCCCATGTGGCGATGGCCCTCGGGCGTCTCGCGAAGACGAAGCCGAGCGTCACCGAACGAACGTCAGCCCCTGCGCATGCCCACAACTAGCGCGATCACGCCTCCCGCGACCAGAACGACGCCCACCGCTGGAGGCGCCTTTTCGCTGGTCTCTGTCTGCACCGTGATCTTCGCATCCCCGATGCTCAGCGCGTGATCTTGGTGACGACGGATCGGCACGACGAACGCCAGCAGCCCAAGCACGATCAGCAACACTCCGGCAACTTGAAGGCCCTTCATGAATAGACCCTCCTTTTAACGCTGAGGGAAATTGCAAACTGAGACCCGGAAACGTAGATGCAGTTGGGTGCGAGACCCACGCCCCGGTTGCGGAAGGATTTACGCCCGCCCCTTTTTCGCTGCCGCAGCCGCCTGTTTCCCTGCGACTTCCCAGGGCCGCCTCGGACGATCGACCACCGGCTTGTCGCGATCCGCGATGCGGTCGTACTGGTAAGCTTCACTCACTGTCCCCAGCGATTCGTTGTACAGGCTGGGAAGCCCCAGAGCAACCTTGAGTTCTTCGGCAAACGACTGCAGGGCCTTCAGATGTTCCGCTGTGGCAGGAACTTCAGTCTTCGAAGTCTTCAGAAATTGCTGGTATCCGCGGTTGACGAGTTTTGAAATCTCGCTACCGATCAAATAGCCCGGGTAAGCAAAAACCTTGATGCTGTCATCTGGGCCCTTTTGGATCGCCGCCGACACGTTGTACTTCCGCAGGAACACGCGGCCGTTCGTTCCGGGCGCCTCCGTTATGTCGAACCCGTGATCGCGCAGCCAGGCTAGCGCTTCGTCGTAGGTTCGTGCTTCAATAGACTTGGCCATTTGATGGACTACCCTTTCTCTTACCCGGCTACGTTGGATGCTAATTTATAAAGACCGAGCGTAACTTTACAGGAACTGCATCGCCGGGCAATGCTGGTCATCTAAACAAAATACTACATACCTCGTTTCAAGCTATAGATCACATTACGTTGGTCACGGTAGTTCGGTTCAGCTATGGCGCAATTCGCGACTCAATCTACGGCAATGTCGACTTCGATCAAGCATAACGGGTCTCGGGAAATGGCTTCAGGATTGGGCGAAACGCTCGGCCATAGCCTCGTCGAGCGCATCGGGAACACCCCACTTCTACGCCTGGACGCGGTCACTCGCGACCTGCCCGGCATAGCACTTCTGGGCAAGGCGGAATGGTACAACCCAGGTGGTTCCGTCAAAGATCGCGCGGCATGCAGCATCGTCGCCGAAGGCCGGCGCAGCGGTCAGCTTCGCCCCGGCAAGATTCTGCTCGATGCCACCAGCGGCAACACGGGAATCGCCTACGCCATGCTGGGCGCAGCTGAAGGATTCCCGGTTACCCTCTGCATGCCGGAAAACGTCTCCCGCGAGCGCAAGCAGATCCTCCAGGGATACGGCGCCAACATCCTCTACACCGATCCGGGCGACGGATCTGACGGCGCTATCCGCATGGCACGCGAGTTGGCCGGGAAGCATCCCGAGCAATATTTCTACGCCGACCAGTATTCGAACGACGCCAACTGGAAGGCTCACTACCTCGGCACAGCCAACGAAATCTGGCAGCAGACCCAAGGACGCATCACGCATTTCATCTCCATGCTCGGCACCAGCGGAACCTTTGTCGGCACTACGCGACGCCTCAAAGAACTGAACCCCCGCGTGCAGTGCATCTCGCTCCAGCCCGATTCGTCCTTCCACGGCATCGAGGGCGCCAAGCACATGGCCAGCGCCATCGTGCCCAAGATCTACGATCCAAAGCTCGCCGATCAGAATCTGGAAATCGCCACCGAGGATGCCTATGCCATGGCCCGCCAACTCTCGCGCGGCGCTGGTTTGCTGGTAGGAATTTCCGCGGCAGCGGCTGTCGTCGGATGCCTGAGGATCGCCCGCGATCTTCCGGTGAAAAAAGGCAAAGAAGCAGTGATTGTCACCATCCTCTGCGACTCCGGCGAGAAGTATCTAAGCGAGCGATTCTGGACCGAAGGCTAAATTACTGATTTTTTGGAATTTTGGGTCTTTGAATAGAGACCGGGTGCCCCATTGCTGGCCGGTGTTGCCAGAAGTGGGAACCTTGACTCCGATGTGAAACAACACTGCTGCGTGCCCCATCCTTCTGGCGTTTTTCGCGAGAGGGTGGGGACTTTGATTTTGGATCAGCCACGAGCTTGCTTCTATGCTGAAACTGTCGCGGCAAGACTACGACTCCCTGCGCCGTCACGGCGAAGAAACCTACCCGCACGAATGCTGTGGGGTGCTCCTCGGCCGCTTCGACGACGATGGAACCCGCGTCGTGACCTCTACAGCCCGCTGCGGCAACACCCGAACTGACTCGGCCCACAACCGCTACAACATTGATCCCCGCGAGTTGGTCCGCATCCAGCGCGAAGGCCGCGAGCGCGCTGAGGACATCGTGGGCTTCTACCACTCCCACCCCGATCACCCCGCGCAATGGTCCACCACCGACTACGCCGAAGCCCACTGGCTCGGCTGCTCCTACGTCATCACCAGCGTGGAAAAAGGCAAGGCGGCGGTGACGAACTCCTTCGAACTTGCAGGCTCCGACGACAGCGATAAGCAATTAGTGGACGAAAAGATCGACGTGGCATAATCCGCAAAATGTCGAAGGATGGTTTATGGGGGGACAGCCGCTCCCGGCTGTCCGGTCGAGCTCAGTTCGACTCGATTTTGTTCTCCTTCATATGAGCAAAACCCGCGCCAGACACCGGGACTCTGAGATTTTCACAACCGCTAAACAAAGCTATTGACTCCGGTTCGCATTGAGCTAACTCAGCCGACGACGCCGAACAGCGCGCCTGGCGCGGCTTTCCAAGGAAATTTAATCAAATCACCTGCACCAAATCCTGTCATATGCTTGTGGACGGTCCGCACTCGATTGAAAATTCAGATACTTACAAAGCTCTATTTCTCGTTGACTCAAAAAATAGAAGGAGTACAACAGGATCGTTCTTTGACACCTTCTAAAGTTTTTCCGGTTGGTGCGGCGTCCGGGGCTCAAGCGAAGTCACTGTCTCCGCCGAAAGGCAGAGATGGAGGGCAAGCAAGAGTCTATAGCAAAGCGCTGGTCGAGGAGAACGAGAAGACCAAGTCAGAGGCAGGATAGAGTTCCGAGGCGTTGGGTTGGTTTATCCGGTTGGCGGTGAGCCCGGAGCCCAAGCGAGATCGCGCGCAGCGCCCCGCAAGGGAAGTTGCGAGAGCAGGTCAGCAAGGGTCAAACGCGAGCTACTGGCCGAGACGAATGATCCCAACACCACCTCGGAACTCTCTTACTTTTCAGACGCTTCTGAGTTTTCAGCCCTCCTCCTCATATTTCAATCAATCCCCTAACGCCTGTCATCCTGAGCGAGGATTGATCTCTGCGCAAACGAACTCAGAATCTGTTGGGCAAAGGCGTTGCAGCTCGCACGATCAGGAACCCTAGCAGGAACTCTTTTTGGATATTCGTCATAGGTTCTGTCGTCCAGCAATCGTCCATTCTTCGATTTCCGAACCCCACCCCACTGCTTGAAGAAGAACGGGACGTGGTATTTACGGCATTGATCCCGAACGCAGATAACCCATTCCCGAAGCATCGGTCGCGCGCCAGGTCCACTTTCGCCGCCGACAATAGCCCAACCGATTCCCGACAAATCGAACGTTCCAAGATCTTCGAGTAATGGCTCTATCGAGAGAAATCGCACCTTCGCAGGCGCTGCTTGCAAATGACTGATTCGTGGCAAACCATACTTCTTGTCTTCGACGCTGACACCCCACCAGATGTGTTCTTGACTGGCTGCAAAGCTCAAGGGACCGGACAATAACTTACAAAGACGTTCCGCACGCTTCGTTAACACCTGATACGTGTGCCATCTGGCAGTGACCATAACGCGACAAACTGTAGCGATGAATTCGTCTGGAACGTCCTCATGAAAAAGGTCACTCATCGAGTTTACGAATACCAGTTTCGGCGACCGCCACGAGAAAGGTTCCGTGAGCTTTTCTGGAACAAGCCTGAGATCGAACCCCTGTTCGTAGGGATGACCCTTGACGCCACGAAACCGTTCGGCGAACGTTTCAGCGTAGCAGTGTTTGCAGCCGGGACTGATCTTGGTGCAACCGCGGACGGGATTCCAAGTAGCGTCGGTCCATTCGATGTGCGAGTTCACTGACAAAGTCATCACTCCCAGGTAAATCCGGTTTGGTCAGTGCTGTACTTTAGAACCTCGTCCCAAAATTTGTATGCCCGCTCATTCCGAGAGAACAAGGCGAGACGATAGAGCGGAAGGTTTTTCTCGTATGATCTAACTTCTTTCATCGTATAGAACGGCGGCGGAATATAGTCCAAGGCAGCGATGCTCTTGGTAAATTCGTCAGCTAGGAATCGGGTGAATTTCACAGCATCCCATTGCGCTGCTGCCCATCTGCGCCTCCAGTCAGTTGAGCCTAGGAACTCATCAACCTTCATGGCGTCATCTCTCACGTAGTGCTCATAGTTCCGATTAGCGTCCATCCCAAGGGCTAGCGTAATCAGGAAATCAACATAACGAGCGTTGGCCAACTCACGGATCGTCTGAAACTTTAGGCTGATGTCGAATGGGTCAGCGAAACAAAGTGTGAGTACCGTATTCCCCTTCGAGCCTGCTGGAATTGACTCTAGAATCTCTCCAACACGACGACTCGAGTCTCCCCCGACGTAACTTACTGATGCTCCCGGAGCGTGACGCTCGGCCCGAGTTCGCAAAGCTCTCAGTTTCTCTGGCATCTCCTCACAAAATACGTATCTGTCGAACGGATCCTTCAGCATCAGCGCTCGGAGTGGCGAGCCCACGACTAGCCTGGCGGTTTCGCGAATCCGGGAGTAACCGGCCCCTGCATACAGTTCAACGTACACACGTTGGTCCCACTTGTCTTTCATTCCCGACGAGAATAGGGTCGAATACAGCGACACGAGGCGATGCTTGTCTTCTGCCCAGCCTCCAACCTCTGGACAAATTAGCCCGTCTTCGAGTGGCTGTAACGCATCCTCTGGCAACATACAAATGTAGATTCGCTATTTGTTCGCCTTGGACGACACAATAAGTCTTGCATAGATTTGAGGGTGTCTCAATAGCAAGGCGGCTTCACAACGGTATATTCCCATGCTTCTTCGGCGGATTCTTATCCCGCTTCGTTTCCAGCATGGCTAACGCCTGGATCAGCTTCTTCCTTGTCTCCCGCGGCTGGATAACCGCGTCCACGAACCCACGGTCCGCGACCACGTAAGGATTCGCGAACCTCTCGCGGAATTCGTCAATCTTCTCGCGTCGCACCTGCTCGCGGTTTGCGGCCGCGTCCAGTTCGCGCTTGTACACAATGTCCACCGCGCCCTCTGGACCCATCACCGCGATCTCGGCCGTCGGCCAGGCATAGTTCACGTCGGTTCGGATGTGCTTCGACGCCATCACGCAATATGCCCCGCCATAGGCCTTGCGCGTGATCACGGTAACCTTCGGCACCGTCGCCTCCGCAAAAGCAAAAAGCAGCTTGGCCCCGTGCTTGATAATTCCGCCATACTCCTGCGCCGTCCCGGGCAAAAATCCTGGCACGTCCTCAAACGTCACCAGTGGGATATTGAAGCAATCGCAGAAGCGTACAAACCGCGCGCCCTTCACCGACGCGTTAATGTCGAGTGTGCCCGCCAGGACCGCAGGCTGGTTCGCCACGATCCCTACGCTTCGTCCATCGAGCCGCGCAAATCCAACAACAATGTTCTTCGCGTAATGTTCCTGCACTTCGAAGAAATACCCATCGTCTACAACCGCGTGAATCACGTCTTTAATGTCATACGGCTGGTTCGACTGCGCCGGCACGATCTTGTCGAGCGCGGCATCCGCGCGGTCCGCAGGATCGGTGCACGCCCTCCGCGGAGGATCATCGAGATTGTTCGACGGCACGAAACTCAGCAACTCCCGTACCATCGACAGACACTCCGCATCGTCGTGCGCCAGAAAGTGCGCCACACCTGAAGTCTCGTTGTGCGTCATCGCCCCGCCCAGCTGATCCTTCGTGACTTCTTCCAGCGTGACCGTCTTGATCACGTCCGGCCCGGTGATGAACATATACGAGGTCTTGTCGACCATGAGGACGAAATCCGTGATTGCTGGCGAGTACACCGCGCCTCCAGCGCATGGCCCCATGATCGCCGAAATCTGCGGGACCACGCCGCTATACAGCGTGTTGCGCAGAAAGATATCCGCGTACCCGGCCAACGACATCACACCTTCTTGAATCCGAGCTCCGCCCGAGTCGTTCAACCCAATAACTGGCGCGCCCATCTTCGCCGCCAGATCCATAATCTTCACGATCTTCCCCGCGTTCGCTTCCGACAACGATCCGCCAAACACTGTGAAGTCCTGGGCGAATACATAAACGAGCCGCCCTTCAATCCGCCCATATCCAGTGACGAATCCATCGCCATAAATCTTCTGCTCTGCCATTCCGAAATCGTTGCAGCGATGTGTGACCAGCTTGTCGGTCTCCTCGAACGTCCCCTCGTCGAGCAGGAACTCAATCCGCTCCCGGGCCGACATCTTGCCTTCTTTATGCTGCCGTTCGCGGCGCTTGGCGCCCCCGCCATCCTCGGCGAGCTGGTTGCGCTTATTGAGCTCTGCGACCTTTTGTTCGAGATTCATGGGCAAGGATTATACGGCGGTACGACCGCACCAAGTGTGAGGACGGTCACCGAGCCCTGCCAGACGCCTATTGCACCCTGTTGACCTACCGTAATCTGTTGCATCGGAAGCCGCCCGTGTAGGCTCATCCTTTGTCGCTCCGAGGAGGTTTCATGTCATCCAAGGTTTGGTTCCGGGCTGGCGCTACCGCGCTGCTGGCTTTCGCCCTTTTCACCACTATCGCTGTTGCGCAGGGTCATGGCAACGGGCACGAGAAACACGACCGCGACGACGGTGACGATCGCGACGAGGGACACGATCACGGTCATGGACGTGACCACGATCGCGGTCACGGCCGTTATGCCGACCACGATCGCGACATCCATGGCTGGTACCGGGCTCATTACTCGAATCTGCCTCCCGGCCTCGCCAAACGCGATCGCCTTCCTCCAGGACTCGAGCGCCAACTCGTGGTTTCGGGAACCTTGCCTCCCGGCCTTCGTAAGAAGATGCAGCCCTGCCCACACGAGCTGGAGGTGATGCTTCCGCCGCCTCCTCCGAATTACGCGCACGTCGTGATCGGCGGAAGTCTGGTTCTCGTAAACCGGGCCAACTTCCAGATCGCCGACGTCTTCCACTTCCAAATCAACTGATAACCGGGGTACCCACCCACTCGGGTGCCCCACCCTTGTCTCGCCGCTCTTTGGCGGGACAGGGTGGGGATTTTGACTCCGCCTGACCCACGCTCACGCTCGCTTCGCGATACACTGCCTTCAATGTCGCTAGCCGACCAGATGGGCTTCACTTTCCGCCCTCCGGACCGTCGCGTCTGGAAGGTCCGTGACCTGGTCGCCGCTGTCCGTACTCACGTCGAGCGTGAATATGCCGACGCCTGGGTCGAAGGAGAAATTTCCAACTTTCGCGCCCCCGACTCCGGACACCTCTACTTCACCCTGAAAGACGGCAACGCCCAGATCCGAGTGGTCATGTTCCGTTCCTCCGCTCGCCTGCTGCGTTTCCGCCCCGCCGACGGCCTGCAGATGATTGTGCGAGGGCGCGTCACCGTTTATGAAGATCGTGGCGAACTACAGATTTCTGCCGAGCACATCGAGCCCAAAGGCGCTGGCTCTCTGCAGCTGGCCTTCGAACAGCTGAAGGCAAAACTTGAAGGCGAGGGTCTGTTCTCCTCCGAACGCAAGAAGCCGATTCCGTCCCTTCCCGCTTGCATCGGAATCGTCACGTCGCCTCAAGCCGCGGCCCTGCGCGACATTCTCAACGTCATCGAGCGCCGTCACCGCTCCGTCAACCTCCTGATTTATCCCGCGCAAGTTCAAGGAGATGCCGCCTCGCATGAAGTAGCCGCCGGCGTTCGCTACTTTAACCAACAGAAATATGTGGACGTAATTATCGTCGCGCGCGGCGGCGGCTCCGCCGAAGACCTCGCGCCCTTCAATAATGAAGATCTGGCGCGAACCGTGGCTTCGTCCGCCATTCCTGTCATCTCCGCAGTGGGGCACGAAACCGATTTCACCATCATCGATTTCGTTGCCGACCTGCGAGCCCCCACTCCATCCGCGGCCGCCGAGCTCGTGATCCGCTCGCGTCAGGAAATCGAAGATCATGCCGCCGCGCTGCACGAACGCCTCGCGCGAGCGATGCGCTACCGGCTGCTCATGGGACGCCAAGCCCTCACCGAACTCTCGCAGCACGGCGCCTTCGCCCGCATGATCGAACTCATCCGCCAGCGTCAGCAACGTCTCGACGATCTGACGCACCGCATGGAGCTTGCCGAGAGGCACTTGCTCGAGCAAACGCGGCGCCGCTGGGAAACAATCTCCGCCGCCGTCCGGCACTACGATTTGCGCCTGGTGCTTTCCGGAATGCGCAAAGAGCTCGAAAGCTGGACCGCCGCCCTGGCCGCCGTCACGCGCAATGTCCTGCTGCAGCATAGAGTCCGCAGCGAACGCCTTCAAACGGCCCTGCGGTCACTCTCCCCGCTGGCGATTCTCGATCGCGGATACGCCCTCGTCTTCGATTCCGAAGGAAAGCTACTCAAAGATGCCGCACAGGCCAAACTCGGCGACGAAATCACCGCGCGTCTGTCTCGTGGTCAAATCTGGGCCTCTGTTACAAAGAAGGAGAAGTAACCAATGTGGGGACCCCCGAAGTGACGAATGTGGGGACAGCCGCCCTCGGCGGTCCGCGTAGTGGAGCTCCGCAAGTCTGCGACTCTAATTGCTTGCATTACAATGAATTCTTCGGGGCCAAACTTTCACCAGGAGAGACTCTCGATTGAGCCCAGTCATCACCACTTGGCAGCAGGCCGCATGGGCGGCTCTCGACATCCTGCTGGTGGCCCTGCTCATCTACCAGGTTCTGGTCATGATCCGCGGCACCCGCGCCGCACCCATGTTGGTCGGCCTCACCGTCGTCGCCATCATGTTCTACCTCGCGCGGATTGGCGAATTGACCACTTTGAACTGGGTGGTCAGCCACGTGCTGCCTTACCTGGTCTTCGCGCTGATCGTCGTCTTTCAGGCGGAGATTCGTCACGTCCTTGCCGACTTGGGACGCCGGTTCAGCTTCCTGCACTCCGCTGAAGCGGCCAGCGAAGCTTACGACGACATCGTTCTCGCCGCGAATCTTTTCTCCCAGCACCAGACCGGCGCCCTGGTGGTGATCGAACGAAGAATCGGCCTGCGCACCCATATTGAGAGCGGCGTTCCTCTGGACGCGCGCCTGTCCTACGATCTCCTCGCTACCATTTTCCGCCCCAGCGCACCGCTTCACGATGGCGCGGTCATCGTTCAGAAAGACCGTATTGCCGCGGCCGCATGCTTTCTTCCGCTTTCCATGAATCCCTTGCTCTCCACTCAGCTGGGTACTCGCCATCGCGCCGGCATCGGTATTACAGAAGAAACTGACGCCATCGCCGTGATCGTTTCCGAGGAAACCGGCGCTATCAGCATGGCCATGGGCGGCAAAATCGAACGCGATCTCACCGTCGATCAACTCCGCGAGCGCCTGGGCAGCGAATTGCGCCGCTACATGGGCCCCGTGACCCTACCCACTCCCATCGCCCAGGATGAAGAGTCCGACGCGGCCCTCGAGTCTCCGCTGCGCGAAACCGCCGCTCAGCGCAAATCCGATCTCGATTCCGATCTGGAGCAGCGCCCATGATCGAACTATTGCGCCGTCTGGTCTTCCACAATTTCCTCCTGAAGATGCTCTCGCTGCTTCTGGCGGCCGGCCTGTGGTGGCTGATTTCTCCCGACGAGGAACCCGCTGAAGTCTCCCTGCGCGCTCCCGTCGTACTCCAGCACGTTCCACCCGGTCTGGAGATCAGTTCGGAATCGGTTCCGGAAGCGCAAATCCGCCTCCGAGGGCCGGAACGCGTCATTCGCAATTTGCAGTCGAATGAGGTGCGAGCCGAGATCGATCTTATCGACGCCAAGCCGGGCGAGCGCACTTTCGATCTCAGCTCGAAACAGGTGCGCCACTCCCGCGAGGTCGTTATCGTGCAAGTTGTGCCCAGTCAACTTCATCTTGCCTTCGACACGATCTTAACCCGCGACGTTGAAATTCGCCCCCGAGTCATGGGCAACTTCGCGGAAGGCGAGCAGATCACCAAGGTCGACGTCGATCCACCCCGGGTGACTATCTCCGGTCCTCGGCACCACGTCGAGAAAATTACCGCTGCCACCACCGATCCTCTCGACGCCACCGGCACTCGCGGAGCTGGCGTCTTTTCGACCAACGTTTACGTCTCCGATCCCATGGTGCAGGTCGTGCAACCCTCGTCGACCCGCGTCACGGTAATAGTGCAGAAAGTTGGAGCTGGCACCACGCACTAACGGCGAGCGCTTCAGACCCCATGTCATTTATCATCCTCTGTTCCATCTTCTTATGACCCAGCAAACCCGGCAGCTCTTTGGGACCGACGGCATTCGCGGCGTTGCGGGCGAATTTCCCCTTACCAAGCAAAGTACCTATCTCATCGGACGTGCGCTCGGCCACGATTTAGTGCGGGTCATGCCCAAGCCCAGCGCCGTGATCGGGCAAGACACCCGCCAATCCAGCCGCTGGATCGCCGATCGCCTCTCTGAAGGTCTCGCCGCCGTAGGAGTAAACGTGAGTAGTGCCGGCGTGATCACGACTCCGGGCGTTGCCTATCTCGCCCGCTCCCGGGGATTCGACGCCGGCGTCGTGATCTCTGCCTCCCACAATCCCTGGACCGACAACGGCATTAAAGTTTTCTCGGGTGACGGATTCAAGCTGACCGATGCGCGCGAACTAGCGATCGAAAAGGAGATCTTTGGCCTCCTCGAGAATCCTTCCGCCGCCGACGATACCGCTCTCCGCGTTCCCGGACCTTCCTTGCCCGGCGAAGCCGCCCTCCGGCACGACTACGTGAACTCGCTCGCGGCGAGCGTCTCTTCCGACCTAGGCAAGCTGCGCGTGCTAGTAGATTGCGCTAACGGGGCCGCCACCGCCGAAGCTCCCGAATTGTTTCGCGCCCTCAAGATTCAGGCCACCTTCATTCATGTCTCGCCCGATGGCAAAAACATCAACGAAGGCTGCGGTGCACTGCATCCGGAAACGCTGGGGAAAACGGTGGCGGAGTCTGCTGGACAATTCGATCTCGGTGTGACCTTTGATGGCGACGCCGACCGTGCCCTGTTTTCTGACGCCAATGGCAGAGTGATCAACGGAGACGCGGTGCTCTTAGCAGCCGCCCGCGACCTCCACGCTCAAGGCAAATTGACGTCCGACACCGTTGTTGCAACCACAATGTCGAATATGGGCCTTGAAATCGCCCTGAAGAATTCGGGCATCCGCTTGCTCCGTGCCAACGTCGGTGACAAGTACGTTCTCGAAGAGATGCTCAAAACCAGCGCCACGCTCGGCGGCGAGCAGTCCGGCCACATCATCTTCCGCGATGGCGACTCCACCACTGGCGACGGCCTGCTCACCGCACTCCGCTTGATGGATACCGTGGTGCGCAGCAAGAAGTCTTTGGCCGAACTGGTGAGCGATCTGAAGGTCTTCCCACAGAAAATTCAAAACATCCGCGTGCGTGAAAAAACTCCGTTCTCGCAAGTGCCCGGCATCCAGAAAGCCATCGAATCTGCCGAACGCGAACTCGACGGCAGGGGCCGAGTGGTCGTGCGTTATTCCGGCACTGAAGCCTTGGCCCGCGTCATGGTCGAAGCCGAGTCAGAAGATCAAATGCAAAGCGTGACCGCAGCCATCGCTGCTGAGATTCAAAAAGCCCTCGGAATCTAGGATCATTTATGTAGGAACAGCTATGTGGGGACAGCCACCCGGCGGTCCGGTCGAGCGAAGCTCGACTGATCTATCTCCGCTTCCGCCTCTTTCCGACCGCCCGCACAGGCTCTTCCTCAATTACCGCGAACTGAATCTTCTTCTCCACCGGATCAATCCGGTCTACCAGCACCCGAATCTTCTGCCCCAGTCGATACGCCTTCCGCGACCGCTGCCCGATAATCTCCCGCGTGTTCTCGTGATACGTATACCGGTCGTCAGTCAGCGTGTTCAGCGGCACCAGCCCCTCGATAAACAAATCCGTTAGCTCCACAAAAAAACCAAACTTGGTCACGCTGATAATGAGCCCGTCAAAATCCTCTCCAACGCGATCCTCCATGAACTTCACTTTCTTCCACTCCATCAACTCGCGTTCGGCATCGTCAGCCCGCCGCTCGGCCTGGCTCGACTCCTCGGCAATCTCACGCAACTCCTCCACCGAAATTGGCCCATCCAACTTCTCGTGTGGGGCGGACACTCCTGTCCGCCGCTTCGACCAAGGAGACGTTTTGTCCTCAGACGGGTGCCCCACCCTTGTCGCGCCTTTCGCGACAGGGTAGGGATTTTGACTTTCCGAATTCTGACTCAGCGCGCTCTTCAATATCCGATGTACGATCAAATCCGGATACCTGCGGATCGGCGACGTAAAATGCGTATATGAAGACGCCGCCAGCGCAAAGTGTCCCAGGTTCTCTTCCGAATACCGCGCCTGCTTCAGCGACCGCAGCATCAGATAGCTCAGAATCCGTTCCTCCGGTTTCCCCGCAATCTTCTCCGTCAGCTTTTGATACATCCGCGGCGTGATGTGCACTTCCTTGGGAACTTCAATCTCCCGAACGCGCTTGCCCGTCCCGTGCGCCGCTCGCCGATCCGCCTTCATCTGCACCCGATGAATCGGCAGCGCCCCCACGCCCAGCGAGTATCCAAAGGTCGCCGCAATCGTCTCGAAGTCGTACACCCGCTTCGCATCCGGCTTCTCATGTACACGATACAGCGACGCAATCCGCTGTGACTCCAGATACTGCGCCACGCACTCATTGGCCGAAAGCATAAATTCCTCGATCAGCCGGTGTGCAATATTCCGCTCCGACCGCGAAATGCTCTTCATTAACCCGAATTCATCGAACTCGATCACCGGCTCCGGCAAATCGAAATCAATCGAACCCCGCCGCTCCCGCTTGCGATTCAAAATCAGTGCCAACTCGCGCATCAGCTCGAACCCGGCCACCAGCGGGGCATAGCGGGCGCGCATCGCGGCATCGTTTTCGAGCACGGCGTTCACGGCGGTATAAGTCATGCGCTCGGCTGACCGGATTACTCCCTCACTCAACTCGTACCCCACAATCTCTCCGCGATGATCGATCTCCATCACGCACGACATCACCAGCCGGTCCACATGAGGCCGCAAGCTGCAAATATCCGTCGAAAGCTCCAATGGAAGCATCGGCACGGCACGATCCGGAAAGTAAACGCTGGTCCCGCGCAGTCGTGCTTCCAGATCGAGTGCCGATCCGGGAGTTACATAATGCGCCACATCCGCAATGTGCACGTGCAGCTCGTAGTTGCCGTTTTGGAGCTTCCGCACCAGAACGGCATCATCGAAATCACGCGCCGTCTCGCCGTCGATGGTAACAATTGGCAAATCCCGGAAATCCCGCCGCTGGTGGAGCTCTCGCGTTGAAATAACCGCCGGCGCGTCCTGGGCTTCCTCCAGCGCTGCCGCAGGAAAGTGATGCGGCAGATGAAACTTGCGAATCGTAATCTCGACATCGACTCCGAAATCGTCTTCGCGGCCCAGAATCTCGATCACGCGCCCTCGCGGATTCTGCGTCGGCGAAGGCCAATCCGTGATCTCGACGTCCACCACGACTCCTTCCAGATCGTCCCAATCCGTCCGCCGAGCCACCTCCTCGCCCAGCACCCGATCGACCGATTCTCGCCTGCGACCGCTTCTTCCCTCTTTCCTGGCATGATCCGGGGCAGAACGAGGAACCTCGCGTGCAGCGCCTCGATCGTCACTGTCAGCATCGCGTTTCGGCTGTTCCATCCCCGGCGGAATCACGATCTCCTGCGTGATCTTCGCGTCCATCGGCCTGACATAATTCTGGCGCCCACCGTAGTGAAACACTCCGACCACGGTCGGATGCGCGCGCGTCACCGGCCGCACGATCCGTCCCTCAGCGCGACCGTCCGGCCGCACGTTCACTACATCCACCAGCACGCGGTCCCCATGCATAGCGTTGCCAATCAGGTGTGGCGCGATAAAGATGTCTCCCGCCAGCAGTGACTTGAGCCGTGGGGGCAACGAACTCGGATCAGGGATCACGAACCCAAAGCCATCGCGATGCATCGTGAGCCGCCCCACTACGAGATTCTTGTCCGCGCCGGCCTGCGGCAGCGCATATCGATCGGAGCCAACCGCCAGCAGCGCGCCGCTGGAAACAAGCTTCTCAAGCCGGGCATCCAACTCTCGCCGCTCGTCCCCGCGCAGGCCCAATTCCCGCACCAGCTGCTTGAATCCAGCAGTACGCTTCGGTTGCTTCGCAACGTGTTTGAGGATTGCAGAATCAGAGAGCATAAGTCAGCCGGTAAGACTGATCTTATACGTTAAAGAAGAAGGTCGCGAAGGGTACCCTACCCTTGTCGCACTCTTTGCGACAGGGCGTGGATTTTGACTTTTCTATTGATTGGAAGATTTGAAAATGAGCCGGGTGCCCCACTTCTGGCCGGTGTTGCCAGAAGTGGGAACTTTTCAATCCCGAGGATGTCTCGAAAGATTCCCAGCCTACGCGAAGCTCACCACGTGTCTCCGCCACCGCGTGGCGGCCACTCACCCAGTACTCTGCGCATTAGCGCGATCTGCCCCAGGTGATAACTGTTGTGTACCGTCATCTGCCACAGCACGGCTTCAAGCGTTCCCGCAACTTTCTGATCTCCCTCATGCACGCTCTCGATCTGCCGATCCAGTTCCGCCCGCGACGATTCGGCCAGATCGCCATACTCTGAGAGCAACTCCAGGAACCGCGCCCAGCGCTGGTTCCACTCCATCGCCTCGTCGGACTCCACCACCAAAGGGAAGCTCTCGGCATTGTGTTCCGGATACTTCGGCTTTTCTCCCCGAATGCGGCGCAGTTCGTACTCCATCCAGTAATTCATGTGAAACACGAGTTGGCTGATCGAGTGCGGAAACCTATCCACCCTCTTCACCGCTATTTCCGCAGGAAGATCCTCCACACACGCGATCGGATCCGCGTGCGCGCCTTTACCTCGAAGCAGTTCCGTCAACGCGGGCTGGGACATAAGCGGACTTTGGAACCTTTATTCTCGAAGGCTCACGTGACGCATCGAGTCGAGAACGAGAGGCACCAGTTTGAGACGATCATGATTTGATCGTCTTGGAAGCTTCGTCCCACGTGACCGGCTTCTTCCGAAAGTACGATTCGTTCGCCATGTGGCACGCTACGGCCGCGTGATTGCCGAAAACGGCGTCTTCAGTGACCGGCAGGCGTGATTTTACCGACTGGAAAAAGGTATTCAGATGTGGACGCACGTCGTCCCAGTCGTGGCCGCGGTAGACCGTTTCCTCGCGCAGAGGCTCTTTTCCAAGCGGCGGATCGTGTTCGGCATGCCATTGCTTGACGTATTCCGCGCGCATCTTTGCCGGGAAGCCAGAGCTGTAGTAGCTGGGCTCGGTGTCCACTCCGGTCTGAGTTGAGTAGCGCAAGTCGTTCTCGCCAGCGTCGAGAATTCCTCTCGGCCCCATCAAGCGCGCCAGTTCCGGGGTTTCGCAGCCCAGGTCCAGCCGCACATAGACCGGGATACCGTGATAGTCGAACAGAACGGTGTGAAAGTCCGGCATATCGCGCCCATCGTTGAAGCGGAAGATGCCGCCAAGTGCAGTGGCCGAACGGGGGATTTCGTTCCACCCCAGGGTCACCAGCATGCCGCTGATGAGGTGGACCATGAGGTCTCCGGCCACGCCAGTGCCGTAAGCCCGCCAGCAGCGCCAGCGCGCGAAATGGAACTTGTTGAATGGAATTTTGGGCGCGTCATTGAGCCACGTATCCCAATCGAGAGTCTCGGGGGAAAGGTCGGTCGGAGGCGGGTACTCCCATGCTCCAGTTGGATCGTTGCGGCCGAGCGTGAGTTCGACCATTTCGACATCGCCGATGGCGCCTGACTTGTAGAGTTCGTTCGCCTTGGCGCAGAGAACGGAACTGACACGCTGAGAACCGATCTGTACGATCCGGTTGTTCTTTTGAGCCGCGTCGACCATGGCGAAGCCGTCGGCGACAGTATGGGACATGGGTTTTTCGCAATAGATGTCTTTGCCAGCGTTGCATGCGTCCACCACCACCCGCTTGTGCCAGTGATCGGGTACCGCGGCCACAATGCAGTCGATGTCTTTGCGATCAAGCAGTTCCTGATAGTGTCGTGTCGTCTGCAAGCTCGGATTGTTGGTGATCTCCTTCGCCAGCGTGTGGCGGCCGTCGTACAAGTCGGCGGCGCCGACGCATTCAACCCCGGGGATCGTGATCG
>Ga0307474_10001418_pt1 | contig 17452 bp, 14 predicted proteins | sample atmos_gasesECM1C_2_FD_203312 | JGI IMG/M metagenome (GOLD analysis project Ga0307474, IMG submission 203312) | Hardwood forest soil microbial communities from Morgan-Monroe State Forest, Indiana, United States - atmos_gasesECM1C_05 | ecosystem: Environmental > Terrestrial > Soil > Temperate... | reverse complement strand
TAGAAGTGGTATTGCGCTGATATTTTTCTTCCCGATCTAAGCAAGACACAATCCAGCAGATGTCTAGAGAGCAGAATGACTCCTGCTGGACGCGGACAGATGTGGACGGGTGTGGGGATGACATCGTCGCAGCATAGTCCTGAGACAATTCGAATCGGTGTAGCGGCGGATGAGCCTATTCGCGTGGCTGGCCTAGCCAGCGTTTTTGACCAGCCAGGGCAGGAGACCAAGGCCCAGCTAGCGCCCGTGATTGCAAGCCTGCCAGAACTTCTGGCGCAAAACGATATCGAATACATTGTTGTTGATCTGCACTCGGCGCCGGACGCATTTGAGGCACTGGACACGATCGTGCGGCAGCGGCCGGATGTGCGATCGATTGTGATTGGGCCAGAGGGCGACGATGAGCTGGTTTTGAATGCCATTATTGCCGGAGCCCGCGGCTTTCTTGGAGAATCGGCGGGGCCTGAACTGGTTCGCAATGCAATTGAAGTCGTGACCTCGGGTTCGATTTGGGCTCCGCGGCGGTTGCTGTGCCGAGTAATCGACCGATTGCTGAAGGTTCGAGGAGCAGTTCAAGATGATGAAAATAAACAACTTACTGTGAGAGAGCAGCAGGTTCTTGAGCTCATTATGGGAGCGCATTCGACGCGCGAGATCGCAAGCCGTTTAGGGATTGAGCAGCGAACTGTAAAAGCCTACGTGGGCCGCCTTATGCGAAAGTCAGGGGCCGATAATCGCATCAAGCTTTCGATGTCGGCGCTTGGCCGATCAGTGAAGGCGAAAGGATAAGCGGAAAACCAAGAAATGAAGGCGAAAACGGAACGTCTGGAGTGCTCGAAAAAGGTGACTAAAGTGGTGAAAACTTAATTACTTTCAGCCATCACACCTAAGTACTCTTGTGCCGTTACCATGAATCCGGCAATCTGTGTCTAGAAACAACGCAGATCTGGGGAAAGGAGTTCCCCGGCGGCATGTAAACATGATGCCTGGGAGCTCCTCTTTTTTAGGTTACAAGCTCACATGAGTTTGGTTGTTTCGGTCAGATCAGCCCTCCCCCTACAATTCAAATCGTGCATTACAGCCGCAGAATTTGCGGCTTCTATCAGGACTGTGTGTGGGCGTGAGGGGCGATCTACGTGTCAGGCGGCGCTCTTCTGGCGCAGCTCTCTTTCCATTCGAGCCGCAAGCAGTTTGCGCGCCTTCTCCAGGCTGCGCAGCCTTGAAGGACTCAGCCTCTTGGCCGCGTGGGTGAGATAAAAGGTGAGCAACCTCATCCCCGAAGCGGTGCCTTGCGGACTGACTTCCTTCGAGGCGAGAGAATCGGCAAGTTTTTCGGCGGGCATGTTGAATAAACCGACGGGTGGGTTAGAAGGCTGCGTATTCAAGGGAGTGTTCCTTCTGGAGATTTGAGTTGGTGCCAGAAATTCGGCGCGGCCGCGAGTGCGGGCCGCGCCGGTTTTAGCGATACGACTTAACGCATTTCAGATTCGCCGAAATACTGTCTGATGGCGTGCAGGAATCCGTCAGCTTGCGGAGGCGGAGGAACGTCGCCGCGAAGAATTGCGTCGAAGTGATGGGGCGCGCCGTAGAGCACGTCAGTGTCTTCCTGATTCTGGCTCACCGTTGCTCCATTCAGGTCGATGCCGGCAAAAAGTCCGCGGCTGCGCGACCAAGTTAGCATTTCAGCTCTCATGCTGATGTCGGTCGAGGCTTGCGCGTCGCGGCCAACGGGTCCGGCTGCTGCCGACGCATCGGCGCCGATCTTGAACTTGTCATGCAGAAGATCCTGGAAGCCCTTGTAGTTGGTTGCTACCAGTATCAGATCGGTACCTTGTCCGCCAATCTGGAAGCCGAACGATCCACCAGCCAGGCGGATGAACACAGGCGCGCTCCAACCGTGACCGGTGCGGCAAGTAACCACTCCCTGTCCGTATTCAGCGCCCACAATGAACGCGCCCTTGACCACACCAGGCACCACGGCAATGCATTTTGCATGCCGCGCGATGCCATCGGGAATCGCCTTGTCGGGCACGGACATAATTGAATCGATCACAATTCGGGCGGAGTCCAGACGGTCATCCAACCGGTGATTGTCGTCGGCGGCCCGTGCCATAACTCCAGAACAGGCAATCAACAGCATCGCAAACATCGCAAGAAACTTCTTCATGTAGAACCTCCTTGATTTGATTCCTACGGATTTGATTTCCACGCCTCGTCGGCGTCTTGACAAACTTCCACAGGCATCGTCTTGCTACCCTTGCTTCGATGCAGGTTATGGAACTGCGGCCATCTGAATTTTGAATAAAAATGTCTAAATCGCGGTTGTCGAACGAGATGCAAGGGAGACTTTTCGCTGCGCGATGAAGGCCCATTTTCGCCGCGTCGCAGGCGGGGTCGAAAATTGGAATGGTTTTCTCGGGCATTAGGCTGTGGCTGAAGCAACCTTTGCTCCAGCTCGCAAGTGAAAGGCCGGAACCTCCGTCGAAGATGCGTACACACATGAGCAATAGGCGATGTCACCGGTGGATGCTGTAGGCTGGGCTCTAGAGTGTTCGGGGAGGATTCGGCTCAGGCTGCCGTGCGACCGTTCCATGATTCCTCCAATTCGAAAACTTCGGCGGAAATGAATGCACGCCGGCATGGAGTTCTAGTTTTGCTCTCGCAGACGCGGCGTCAGCCGCTCGAAAGGATATGAATATGAAAAAAGTGATTGTTTCGATTTGGGTTCTGATTTGCCTCAGCTTTCTGCTCCCGTCGATGGTCTTCGCCGCCTCGACACGGGAGGATTTGCAGGCTCGCGTTGATGCAGCCAAGGTTGTCCTCGACCAGATTATGGGCGCCGGCGACCGGACCGTGCCGAGCAACATACTTAAGTCGGCCACGTGCGTGGCGGTGGTGCCGAGCATGGTGAAGGGCGCGTTTTTTGTCGGCGCTCAGTACGGCCAAGGGGTTGTTACATGCCGCACCGGCCACGGCTGGAGCGCTCCGGTGTTCATCCGCATGGCCGGCGGATCATTTGGCTTTCAGTGGGGCGGTCAAGCGACGGACCTGATTCTGATTGCCGTGAATGACCGTGGAATGCAGGATCTGCTCAAGGACAAATTCAAGATCGGCGGCGATGCATCGGCCGCGGCCGGACCCGTGGGCCGCTCTGGAACTGCTTCAACGGATTGGAAGCTGAGTGCGGAGCTTTTGAGCTACTCGCGCACCAAGGGAATCTTTGCCGGCATTGACCTGGACGGAACGAGCGTAAGCCAGAATCAGGATGACACGACGCTGTATTACGGAGCGCCGCACCACTTCGAGGCGATCCTTCGTGGCGACGTCGGTGTCCCGCCGGGCGCGATTCCATTTGTCCGCGATGTGGCGCAGTACTTCGTCCAAGCGCGGGCGCAATAGCGGCGCGTCGTCCTTCAAAATTTTTGAGAGGTTAGATCATCTCCGCTCATCGTCTCCGCTGTTGGGCGGAGATGATGAGGGGAAGCATGGTTCACTGCAGGCGATGCTGCGCTTGGTGCCGCGTTGAACGTCTACACTGATCCTTACTCATGTTGGAAAGTCTCGAGTATTGGCTGGTTGTAGCGATTGCGAGCTGCCTGGGCCGCATGCCGCGTGGCGTGGCGCGCGTTTTTTCAGAATGCATTGCCTTTGCGGTTTACTGGTGTTTTGGCCGGCTTCGGCGCGTGGGCATGCGCAATCTGGAGATGGCCCTCCCTGAGCTCCCGCTGAAAGCCAGAAAAAGAATTCTGCGTCGCGTTTATGTCCATTTGGGCTGGCAGCTTGTGGAGTTCTGCCGGATGACGCGCTACTCGGCGGAGAATACCCGCGACTGGATTCGCACAGAGGGGCTGGAGCACTACCTTGCCGCCCAGGCTCGCGGCAAAGGCGTGCTGGTGCTTACGGGGCATCTTGGCGCGTGGGAGCTTTCCAGCTTTTATCACTCGCTGATGGGGCATCCCATGGGGATGCTGATTCGGAGGCTCGATAACCGGCAGCTCGATGAGTATGTGAATCGCATCCGGAGCCTGCACGGCAATTTCGTTTTATCCAAGGACGACTTCGGGCGCGGCCTGCTAACGGTGATTCACGCGGGCGGGACGGTCGGAATGTTGATCGATACAAACATGACGCCGCCTCGGGGCGAGTTTGTGGAGTTTTTCGGGACGGACGCCTGCACGGGTACAGGTCTGGCGCATGTGGCGCGAATCACCGGCGCTGCCGTGCTGCCGGGTTTCATGCTTTGGGAGCCGACCGAAGGGAAGTACGTGCTGCGCTTCGGGCCGGAGATTGAGATTCCGCACACGGCGGACCGTGGCGCGGATATTCTGGAAGGCACGCGGCGGTGCACGGCGGAACTGGAGCGGTGGATTCGGCGCTATCCTGACCAGTGGCTGTGGATTCACCGGCGATGGAAGACTCGACCGGTGGGGGAGCCGGGGCTGTACTGAAAGCAGGGACTAGGGACTAAGGAGCTAGGGACTGAAGCAGCGTGGTGAGTGTGCAGTGTTTGAGCGAGCGACGATGACGATTGGCGAATTGGTGGAACAACTCGGCGGGAAACTGGCGAAGGGTAGCGCGGGGCTGACTATCACCGGAGTGAATTCGCCGGCGAGCGCGCTCCCGACTGAACTCGTTTTTGCCGAAGACGCGGTTTCGAATGCTGAGGCGCTTGCCAGCCGCGCCGGCGCAGTCGTGCTCAAGCCCGGTTGCCTACCGAACTACAACGCCAGCCCGAAGATAGCGGTGATTGAGGTCGACCAGCCGAAACTGTGGTTTGCGCGCGCTGCGAAGCTGCTGCGGCCCAAAATCGAATGCGACTGGATTCACGAGACGGCAGTGATCGGCGAAGGTGCGATGCTGGGAAATGCGGTGACTGTGGGCCCTTCCGCGGTGATCGGAGAGAATGCGGTAGTCGGCGACGATACGCGTATTGAAGCCGGTGCTGTGATTGGATCGGGTGTTCGAATCGGTGTGCAGTGCCGCATCTATCCGCGCGTGGTCGTTTATCCCGGAACAACGATTGGCGATCGCGTGATGATTCACGCTGGCGTTGTGCTGGGCGCGGATGGTTTTGGGTACGCTCGCGATTCGGTGACAGGCGCTTATACGCAGTTTCCGCAGCAGGGGACTCTCGTCATCGAAGACGATGTGGAGATCGGAGCCAACTCGACCATCGATCGCGGTGCGCTGGGCGAGACGCGCGTGCGGCGCGGGGCCAAATTCGACAACCTGGTTCATGTGGCGCACAACTGCGATATCGGCGAGGACGTTGTGATCGCGGCGCAGACTGGGATCAGCGGGTCGTCGACTGTGGGCAAGGGCGCAGTGATCGCAGGTCAGGTGGGCATCGGCGACCATGCGCATGTGGGGCCGGGTGTGATTCTGGGCGGGCAGGCTGGCGTCTTTAGTGGTGCGACAGTGACCAACGAAGGCCTGAAGCCGGGGACGGTGCATTGGGGAACGCCGGCGCGGCCGCTGCGAGAAGTGTTGCGCGAGCAGGCGACGCTGGCGAGGCTGGCGCGAAGGCAGAAGGCAGCTTCTAGCTCCTAGCCTCTCGCTTTTAGCTCCGGCTTCGATGAACGATCGGTCTCGACTTGCGCAAGAGTTAAGCGAGTAGCATGCAGATCACTCTAGGATTCGTGAAATGGCGATCATCGTAGTTGGCGGGGGCGGACGCGGCGCGGGAAAGACGGCGCTGGTGTGCGGCCTTGTGCGCGCGTTGCCGGATATTTCCTGGACGGCGGTTAAGATCACCAGCCATGAGCACGGGCATGAGCATGGACAAGACAAGCCCGCTCCGATCTGGGAGGAGACTGCGCCGGGCGAGGGGACCGATACGGCGCGCTATCTGGCTGCCGGAGCATGCCGAGCGCTGCTGGTGACGGCGGGCGAAGATGGGTTGGGGCCGATTGTGGAGCAGCTTCTCGAGGAACATTCGCGAGCATCCGGCGTGGACAATGCTGGCGCGAGAGGGGTTGGTGCGAAAGAGGTTGGCACGAAAAAGGCCGGGGCGATTGGAGCCGGCATCATCATCGAATCGAACAGCGTGCTGCGCCATCTTCGTCCCGACGTTTGTCTTTGTGCGGCGACCAGTCCATGGGCTGAGCAGAAGGCCTCATTTGATTTGTTAATGGAGCACGTCGATGCAACGGTCGAGCTGGCCGCGCACGACCACATTATCGAGGCCGAGAAGATTACGTTTCGCCTCGCGTCGCTGGAGCGCGTGTCGCCGACCATGCTGGATTGGCTGCGGGAGCGGCTTGGGCGCAGGGAATAGGGAATAGCCAATAGGGAGTAGGAGCCTACCGCCCTAAGGCCGCGATCATTATTTTCTTTCGCCCGCTTCGCGGGCTGCGCAATGAATTCCACAATTATTCCCCCAGGCTTGCGCTATTCCCGCAGGCTTGCGCCTGGGACTACCTTCTTTTGCCCGCTACGCGGACTCCGCATCGATTTGCGCAATCACTCCATGGGTCGGCGTCGGATCGATCGGGCGCCGAAATTAAGCTGCTGAAAGGCCGCATCGCTTGCGTGGTGTGACCGCCTCGCTTGACTTCCTTTGCATGCGGCGTTACGGTGGGCCAACATTCCCTGGAAGTGCGTTTGTGCCCTAAGAAGAGACAGGCGGAGTGTGCGAATTTTGGACACTGTATCAATATCGGACAGCGGCTCGAAGCCGGCCGAGGCGGCACAAGAGAAACCGATGGCGAGTATTGCCGGAGCGGCAGGCACACCTCAGCTGGATGAAGATCGCCTGGCGTGGCTTGCGCTGACGCTGGCTCCGGGATTGGGGCCCAAGCGAATCCTGGACGCTGTGAAACAGCTCAAGTCGGCGAGCCAGATATTCACCATGCCGCTGACGGCTCTCGAAGGACTCAGGTTTCCCGCAGCGGCGGCGCAGTTTCTGTTTGACGGTAAAGGTCGGCGCGCTGCTGAAGAAGAGTGGGGGCGAGTGTCTGCGCTGGGCGCAACGCTGGTGAGCTACTCGTGCCTGGAGTATCCCGAACGTCTGCGTGAGATTTACGATCCGCCGCCGGTCCTTTGGGTACGCGGCGACGCGAAGCTGTTGAGCCGGCCCGCGATTGCGGTGGTAGGAACGCGGCACCCTACGCCATACGGGACCGGGATCGCCGAGATGCTGTCGCGGGACCTAGCTGCACGGCGGCTATTGATTGTGAGCGGCATGGCGCGCGGCATCGACTCGTGCGCGCACCGGGGAGCGCTGACTGCGCGCATGCCCACCGTTGCAGTGTGGGGAACTGGTATTGACGTGGTGTATCCGAAGGAGAACAGGAAGCTGGCCGAGGAGATCCTCGCGCTTGGCGGTGCCATAGTGAGCGAGTTGCCCCTGGGAACCTTTCCCGCGCCGCAGAATTTTCCCAGGCGCAATCGGATTTTGAGCGGGCTAAGCGTCGCGGTTCTGGTGGTTGAGGCGGGGGAGAACTCGGGAACGCGAGTGACCGCGAGGTGCGCCGCAGAGCAGAATCGGGACCTGTTTGCCGTCCCGGGCAATGTAACTAACAAAGGCTCGTGGACCCCTAACACATTGATAAAGCAGGGGGCTAAGCTCGTCGCGACCTGGGAAGACGTCTGGGAGGAGCTGCCCTCGGCGGTGCGATTGGAGCTCGAGGCGGAGTCGCCATCTGCATCCAAACCGGAAGCTGGCGCATCTCTACTGCCTGACCCGGTGCTGCGGCCCCAGGAGGCCATGGTGCTGGAGGTCCTACGCGCCGATGAGAGCCTGCAGATCGACGAGATCCTCGATCTTCTAGAGACTCAACTCACTTCATCAGAGGTATTTACAGCGCTTTTTGAGCTGGAGATGGCGGGCCGGGTGAGGCAGCTGCCGGGGAAGAATTACGTTCGGACGATGTGAAGGCAGTCGGAAGGGCGTAGGAAGTAGGGGATAGCTTCCGGCAGTTTGCCCGTATTGCAAAAAAACGGCGTTCAAATGGCCGACTGCCAAAACGTGGAAGTTACTTTTCGGATGCGCCCTCATTTATAGATGCAAAGAGACGGATTCGCTGCGGTTTGCGGGCTGCGGAGGGCAGCTCCAGTACGGGGAATTCCGACGGGAAGGGACGAAAAATCCATTGGTCTGGTGGAAATGAAGGGGTATTCCGTGCTACGGTGCAAGCCTTGCGGCCAATTTTTGCCGGAGCCGGAGAGCAGACGCTTCTGAGGCGGGCTCGCTGAAGTGGAACATGGCGCGGAACATGGCGCAGAAACGGGCCGCTGGAACGGAATGGCTGTGAGAGAGTCAAACAGTGAGTTAAATAAGGTAGCGGGCAAGTGAACAGGCGCGCGAGCAGTATTGAGAGGAAATCGGGTTAAGGAATGGCAACAACAAAATCATTGGTGATCGTCGAGTCGCCGGCCAAAGCGAAGACGATCGAGAAATATCTGGGCAAGGGATTCGATGTGAAGGCCTCAGTGGGGCACATCATGGATCTGCCCAAGAACGTACTTGGCGTGGAGCTCGAGAAGCGCACCTTCGAGCCGGAGCTGATCGTGTCTCCTGGCAAAGAGAAGGTTGTGGAGCAGTTGAAGAAAGCGGCCGCGAAGGCCGACGAGATTTTTCTGGCGCCTGACCCGGACCGCGAAGGCGAGGCGATTGCGTACCACCTCGCAATCCAACTGGGAACCAACGCCAAGGAGAGAAAAAAGATTCACCGCGTAACCTTCAACGAGATTACGAAGAAGGCGGTGCAGGAAGCGTTCAAGCATGCGCGCGACATCGATCAGAATCTCGTGGCCGCGCAGCAGACGCGGCGAGTGCTCGACCGCCTCGTGGGCTATCAGATTTCGCCGCTGCTTTGGGACAAGGTGCGGCGCGGACTTTCAGCAGGGCGAGTGCAAACCGTCGCGTTGCGGCTGATCGTGGAGCGGGAGCGCGAGATTCGCGCGTTTCAGCCGGTAGAATACTGGACGCTTGAGGCGCTACTCCATCCTGAAAAGCAGAGCGACCAGAAATTCAAAGCAAAGTTTATCGGTATCGGCGGCGAGCCGGTGCGCGTGCCCAACGGCACCGACAAGGACGGCAAAGAGCAGTTCATTGCGAGCGCGCTGCCCGACAAGAAGCAAATGGATGAGGTGCTGGCCGCGCTCGAAAAGGCGGACTGGTCAATCACCGGCGTGCAGGCACGCGAACAGCAGCGCCGGCCGTTGGCCCCATTCATTACCAGCCAACTGCAGCGCGACGCCGCAAACAAGCTGGGCTTCAACGTGCGTCGCACCATGGGCGTGGCGCAGCGGCTTTATGAAGGCGTGGACCTCGGCGCGGAGGGCACAACGGGCCTCATCACTTATATGCGTACAGATTCGCCGCGCGTTTCGCCGGAAGCAGTCACCGGTGCGCGCGAGTGGATTGGGAAAGAGCTCGGCAGCCAGTATCTGCCGGAGGCGCCCAACACGTACAAAGGCAAGAAGGACGCGCAGGACGCGCACGAGGCCATTCGGCCGACGGATGCTGCGCGCACGCCGGAGTCGATTGCACGGTATTTGAGTGACGAGCAACTGAAGCTCTACACGCTTATATGGCGCCGCTTCGTGGCCTCGCAGATGGTTCCCGCGGTCTATGACGTGACGACGGCGACTATCGCCGCGGTTTCGCGGACGACGAGGAAGACTTACGACTTTCGCGTGAGCGGATCGGTGATGCGCTTCGACGGATTCCTGAAGGTCTACGAAGTTTCAGAGGACAAGAAGGACGACGACGATGAAAGCGCCAACCGGCTGCCGAACCTTGACGGAGTGAAGGCGCTGGGACTCGACGAACTGCTGCCGGAGGATCACTTCACGCAGCCGCCGCCACGCTACAACGAATCTTCGCTGGTGAAGGAGCTGGAAGAGCGCGGCATCGGCAGGCCTTCGACCTACGCGTCGATCATCAGTACCATTCAGGACCGGGAATATGTGGTCAAACACGGCGGCTCGCGCGGACGTTTTTATCCGACCGAGATCGGCGTGGTGGTGTGCGACCTGCTCGTCGAAAATTTCCCGTACATCTTCGACACCACGTACACGGCCAAACTGGAAACAGAATTGGACGACATTGAAGAAGGCACGGAGAAGTGGACCGATCTGCTGAACGGCTTCTACGACCACTTTGAGGGCGAATTGAAAGACGCTGGGAAGAAGATGCGCAACATCAAGCGCATGGAAGAAGTGACTGGCGAGAAGTGCGAACTATGCGGGTCTCCTCTGGTTTTGAAGTGGGGTAAATTCGGCACCTTCTTCGCTTGTTCTGCCTATAACAAAAAGGATCCGACGAGTTGCACGTTCACCAAGGAGAACATCGCGTCGAAGCCTGACTTAAATACGCCCGAAGCGCAGGAAGCCGGCGATACCGAAGAATATTGCGAGAACTGCGGCAAAGTGATGGTGATGCGGCGAGGCATCTTCGGGCCGTTCATGGCCTGCCCGGACTACAACGCAGATCCGCCGTGCAAGACTTTCCGCAAGCTGAGCCAGAAGCAACAGCAAAAGCCGCCCGAGCCAACCGGCGAACCTTGCCCGGTGTGCGGCAAGCCGCTGGTGCTGCGCCAAGGCGCTTACGGTGAATTCGTCTCTTGCTCCGGATATCCGAAGTGCAAGTATGTGAAGCAGAATTTGATTGAGGGAATGAAGTGTCCCAAATGCGGCGATGGCGATTTGGCTGAGCGCCGCGCACGCAGGGGCAACGTCTTCTGGGGCTGCACGAACTATCCCAAGTGCGACTTCACATCGAACCTGAAGCCGGTGGCGAAGAAGTGTCCCAAATGCGGAAGCCCCTACCTCCTGGAGAAGACACTCAAGTCAGGCGTGTTTCTGGTTTGCCCGAATTTGAAGAAGTCCGCCGAGGAAGAGGCAGCATCCAAGAGGCGCGGGAAGAAAGCGCCCGCTGCTGACGAGGGGAAAGGCGAAGGGAAAAAGGTGGTGTGCGAATATTCGAAGCGCATCGGCGACGCTCCTCCACCGCCTACGGCCGAGACCCACGGCCCAGTTACCGAGAAGAAGCAGGAAAACGAAGAGCTGCAGCCGGCGTAAAAGACAGGGAACAGGGAGTAGTTAATTTGAAAGAAAGGCGCGCCAATATGGCGCGCCTTTCTTGTTGGCGCGGAATCCTCGACGTGACATCGGTCGAATCCTGTAACATTGGCAGCGGAGACCCCGAATGCAACGAATGCTGGCCACTGCGGCCGATGCCGAAATTATTTTAAAACTTTACGAGTTGCGAACCGAGACAGTGATGCGCCAGGCGCGTGCCTGGGTTGGCGGCGAATTCTGGCCGCAGACCGTGGAGGAGTTCTACGCTGTCTTCGAAAACCCGCGCGATCCGCACAATCCATGGCTCCGCCAGGTACTCACGTACTGGGAGATGGGGGCGGCGATGGTTCTGCACGGCGCGGTCTCGGCAGAGTTGTTTGTGGACTGCAACGGCGAAGGCTTTTTCCTGATGGCCAAGTTCGCGCATCTTTTGGACGCGATCCGTGAGAAGAATCCGACTTTTTTCAGCAAGACGACCGAATTGATTGACCGCTTCTCGGCGGCGTCGCAGCGTTATGAAGCGACCCTGAAGCGCGTTGAGGCTACGCGGAGCGCCCGCGCAGCAAAGTAAGCGCATCTGGACGGCGAGGCGAATCGCAAAGTGAAGGCCGAAGCCCGCCCCAGATTCACGATACTTACCTCGGTGGGGTCTGGGTGAGGTGAACCCCGTTGGTACTCGCCACGCAGCGGCAAACTCTGTTAATGTCTTATCGGTTCCTCTCGCCCGGCGGTGAGGCAGACTCTCTCCGGCGCGAGGGAATGTATTCACTGGAAGCAACCGGACAAACATGGCGCGAGCATCCTGGAACGGCAGAGTGATTGCCGAGAGCGATCGAATCCTGGAAATGGACGGCGATGTCTATTTCCCCGAGTCCAGTCTCAAGCGCGAGTACTTTCGGTCCAGCTCAACCACTTCAACTCATCCGTCGAAAGGGCAGGCGCGATTTATGACCGTCGTAATGGATGGGCAGGATAACCAGGACGCTGCCTGGTATTATCCCGATCCGAAGCCGGCGGCCCGCAAGGTCAAGGGCTACGTGGCGTTCTGGCGGGGAGTGGAAATCGAGAAGTAGCCGTCGCTCTCAATACGCCTGAAGTTGATCGAGCGGCAGCCGGACGCGGAAGCAGGTTGACCCTGGCTCCGACTTCACACTCAGATGGCCGCGATGCTTGCGCACAATGCGCATGGCGTTATCGAGGCCGAGACCAAGCCCGGATCCGGGCGCCTTGGTGGTAAAGAACGGCTCGAAGATGCGCTCCTGCAATTCAGGGGGAATGCCGGGGCCGTTATCCCAAATCTCCACTAGAAGCATGTCCGCTTCAAGCCGGCAAACCACGCTCAGGCGGCCTTTGTCGCCCATTGCGTCCAGCGCATTTTCAATGAGCGCGGTCCACACCTGGTTCAGCTCGCCGCTATAAGCACTGATGCGCGGCAGGTTCGGCTGGTACTCGCGTTCAAGTTCGATGTTCGTCATTCGCGAGGCAAACATCTGCAGCGTTGCATCGAGGCCGGCCGGCACATCGACCTCAAGGATCGGAGAGCGGTCCATGTTGGAGTAGTCCTTGACGGCTCCAATGAGATCGAAGATGCGGGCTGTTGAGTTGACGATGGTCTCGGCCGCACGCGCGGAACGCAGATAGCGAGCGAAATACTGCAGTGGGACACAACATTCAGCCTGACTGAGAAATCCGCGAAGTTCGTCGAGATCAGCAGTGGTCACGCGCTGCTCGGCCAGTTGCGCCGCCACTTCCCAAACGTCACCGCATTCAGCTTCGGTGAGCCATGCGCGAAGCGATTCTTCGCGGCGAATGAATCCCAGTGCATCGGTTTCGGAAGGCGGATCGAGAGTTTCGCCGGAGCGACAGAAGATATTCTCCTCCCATGCCTCGATTCTCCCCATCTTTTCTTCAGTTAAACCGAGACTGATGAGCTTGATGCGAGCGCTTCTGTTGGCGCGAAAGGCAGCGAGCAGGGTTGCCGCGGCGCGTTGCGCGGCCGATGCGGGGTTGTTGAGCTCGTGCGAGAGATTTCCGGCCAGTTGGCCGAGAGCCGTGAGTTTCTCAGCTTGTTGTTCGATGCGGGTGACCTCACGAACGCGGTCAAGCAAAGTGGTGACCACGCGCTGCGCCATGGACGGGATGGCCGCCAACATCTCGGGAAAGACTGAGTGATGAATCAGAAGCGCCCAGACGGGCGAGATGGCGAATCCCTGACCGCCGTAAGTCTTCATACGCGAGAAGGGCATCACGCCGGTCATCTGCCCAGTGCGGCCGATGAATAGCGCCATCGGCCCTCCATGCTGGCGGCGAACGTGAATCTCGCCCTTGAGGATAAGGACCATATGCTCGGCCGCGGCTCCTTCCTCGTAAAGCACGTCGCCTGGATTGGCGGTCATTTCCTGGCCGTGTCGCGCCAGCCACAGGCGATCCTTAAGAGGCAGGCCGTGCAGGGGGCCAATGCGATCGAGCGCTTCAGCGATCTCTTCGACTGGTGTAGGAGTGACAGGCGGGACGACAGAGAGGGAAAGCATCGGGGGACCTCCAGGGCAGATCCTTATAAGAAAGGATAGCCGATGGCCGCGACAGGGAGATCAATGCTAGCGTCGTTCTGGCGCGGCGGATTCGTGCTCGTATTCAGTTGACCGATCGGACGCTTGTGTTTCGGATCGGGGAGAGACATTCCACGCGTCCGCAATAATGTAGAGCGGCCGCCCTTTGCTCTCCTCAAAGATCTTGCCTACATACTCTCCCAAAATGCCGACGGTGATCAGTAAGGCTGCGTTGCTCATGCAGAGCACGATCATAAGCGAGGTCCAGCCGGCGACGGTTCGGCCCGACAAATGCGCAGCTAGGGCACGGACCGCTTCCTCGACGGCCAGCAGGGCCATTATTCCGCCCGCGAAAAAACTCATGCGCAAGGGCAAAGGAGAAAATGATACGGCCGCATACCAAGCCAGCCGTATCATGCGGCCCAGCGGGTACTTGGTGGTTCCGGCCACGCGCGCCTGCCGCTCGTAGCGCACACAGATTTGCGGATAGCCAACCCATGCGACCATGCCTCGGAGAAAGCGGTGCAACTCGCGCATGGAGCGGAGACTGTCAACGCAGCGGCGCGACATGAGGCGGAAATCGCCCACGTCTTGCGGCAGCGACTTGAGGAAAAAGATTCGCATCAGGCGGTAAAAAAACCATGCTGTGGCGCGCTTAAAGATGTTCTCGCCCTTGCGAACGGTTCGCTGACCGCAAACGACGTCGTAGCCGCTGCGATACTGCGCAACCATTTCATGAATCACATCGAGCGGATCCTGTAGGTCGGCGTCGATGAGAACCACTGCGTCGCCGGCGGCATAGTCCACTCCGGCAGTTGCCGCCAACTGGTGGCCGAAGTTGCGAGAGAGGCTCAGGACTTTAATGCGCCGGTCGAGCGCGCTCCAGTCGGCCAGGAACTCGAGGGTGTGGTCGCTGCTGCCGTCATTCACCAAGATAACTTCACAGGGATACGGAGAGGCATCAATGAAGCGGGTCACCTCGGCGGCAAACAACGGAAGGCTGTGCTCCTCGTTGTAGCAGGGAACGACGAGCGACAACAGAGCAGGGTCGGGCCGGGTTTGCAGATAGCCGGTAGGCATTGTCAGCGGTCCGTCAGCGTTCGAGCCGGGGTTTCAGGATCGAAGCCATCGATCATGATGGTATCGCCTGCGACCGCTCTGTGGCCACGGCGCGAGGTTTACCTGACTTCAGAGGCGAGGCCACGGTCGGCGGCGGCTGCCGGTTTTCGCGCTTCGGCACGGCGAAGCGAGAGAGCGCCGGCTACTCCGAGGACAACGACTGCAGGTTCAAGCGGCTGCCGATAATCCATCATGGGATGTGTGAGGTAGTAGGTGATGGGAAAAATAAGAATGATCAACAGATATGGCATGACGGCGATGCGATTCGTGCGCCACAGGCTGCGAATGCCCAAGAGCATGAACAGCGTGACCGTGGAGACATAGAAGACATTTTCCGGAGTGAATGGCTGGGCCTGCAGTTCCTCTGCAGAAAAACTCCAATAACCGGTCCAGTAGTAAACGACGCGGCGCAGAGTCTTGACGACCAGGAAAGCATAGTGTGGATGATTCCGGAGGTCATCGAGGGACATGGCCTTCTTTTGCGCGAGGTAAGGGATCTCGCCCATGGTGAGATATTTCTGCAACTCCGCCGGGCTGTCGGCGGGATAGCCGCGGTCGCCGGCTGTGGGTGGCGAAGTGTGGTCGTTGGGCGCGTTGCCAAAGTCGTCGGCGTATAGCTCGAGCCAGATATTGTCGCGGATGGGCACGATGACGCCAAGGGCCCGGTAATTACGGATGGTCCACGGCGTGAGCACGGCGAAGAACGTGATCAGGGTGAGTGCGCCATTGAGCACCCAGCGTTTGCCCGCTTTGTGCGCCTGCCAAAGAGCAAAGCCAAGCAGGAATGGCAGCGTGGACATGATGGAGGCGTTGGAGTGCGCGGTAATTCCGTAGAGCGCGCCAAAGCCGATCCAGGCGAGCGGTTTGGCGGACTGGTGAATGCGCTGCGCGATGCAGAAACATGTGGTGAAGAGCAGGCTGGTGAGCGAATATTCCCAAACGCGGCCTGCGGAGAAATAAATTGCGAACGGATAAAGCGCCCACGCCCATGCAGCGACTTTTGCGCCACGAAGTCCGAGCGAATACTTGGCGCTGAAATATACGGGAATGCAGGTGAGCGTGGAGAGAACGCTATTGATGGTGAGAATGACAAACGCAGAAGTGAGGGAGTAGACGCCGAAGATGCGAAACACGAGCGAAAGCAGCCCCGGATAAAGCGGAGACATGATGGCCGTGGGCCCGCTCAGTGGATAGTACGGCGAAGAGAAACCGTGCCCGGTGGCGAGGGCGCGCGCGATCCAACCCATCTCCCAGCCGAATGCTTCATAATGTTTGTCCGCGTCGGGCAGATCGCGATAGGCGAAGAAGACGACGACCATGCGAATTGCTAGTGCGACCAGTAGCGCGGGAAGAATCTGCCGCAGCCAGCTCGCCGGCTCGGTAGGATTTTCTTGTGGATCTCGGGAAATGGAGCTGTTCTTCATGGAAGCGGTTCTTTTGATTGTTTCATAGGCAGACCGTCGCTTGCGCTCGCCGAGGGCTTCATAAGCGGGACGATTCTCGATGCCCGCGGGACACAGGTGCGGGACGCCGACGCGGTCTTCAGTGCATCGGATCGGGTATGAATTGAATCGCGGGCGTACGCCGCGTAGTAGACTGGGCCTTGATTTTTGTCGCCGGAGCAAGCTCGATGCAAATTACATTTGCCGCCTCGGAGGCCACTCCTTTCGCCAAGACCGGCGGGCTGGCTGATGTTGTAGGTGCGTTGCCCAGCGAGCTGGTGAAGCTCGGGCACAGAGTTACGGTTTTCCTGCCTTTTTATGCGCGCGTGCGGCGAGTCATCGAGGCCGAAGGGGAAGGTGAGCCGCGTTACGCGATCCGCTCGTTGACGATCCCGTTTAGCAACCACAATCGATTTGCCGGGGTAGTCGACGGGGGTGTTCGCGACGGGGTGCAGCATTACTTTATTGATTGTCCGGAGCTATTTGATCGCAAAGAGCTTTATGGGCCAAACGGCGCGGAATATACCGACAATGCGGAACGGTTTGGCTTGTTTTGCCGCGCTGTTATCGAGGCTTCAAAGCAATTGGGTGTACCGGACGTTTTTCATGTCCACGATTGGCAGGCCGCGCTGATTCCGGTTTATCTGCGCACGACCTACTTGACCGACCCCGACCTGCTCCGAGCTGGCACGGTACTGACTATCCACAACGCCGCCTATCAGGGTTTGTTTCCACCCAGCACGACCGAGCAATTGCTCTTTCCCTGGGATGTATTCACTATGGACAAGCTGGAACACTACGACCGCTTTAATTTCCTAAAGGGCGGAGTGGTGTTTGCCGATTTGCTGACAACCGTAAGCAAGAAATATGCCGAGGAGATTCAAACCCCCGAGTTCGGCGAGCAGCTTGAGGGGATTTTTCATAAGCGCGCGGCAGACCTGCGCGGGATCCTGAACGGCGTGGACTATGAGCTCTGGAATCCGGCGACCGACGGCCACCTTGCTGCGCACTTCACGCCGGAAAATCTTGAAGGCAAGCACGCCTGCCGCGCCGACCTGCTGCACGCTTTTGGCCTCGACAGTGTGCCGGAAACGAGTCCGGTCATCGGCATCGTGTCGCGATTTGCCAAGCAAAAAGGATTCGACATCCTGGCCGAGATTACTGAAGAGATTGCCGGGCGCGATGTTGCGGTGGTGGCGCTCGGAACCCATGACCCCTACTATGAAAATCTGTTTCGCGAATGGGCCTTCCGTCATCCGGCGAACATTGCCGTGCAGATTCGCTACGACGAGGCGCTGGCTCACAAGATCGAGG